>Ga0209340_1001376_pt1 | contig 17776 bp, 16 predicted proteins | sample EPASupsiteSAE323_FD_187266 | JGI IMG/M metagenome (GOLD analysis project Ga0209340, IMG submission 187266) | Bioremediated contaminated groundwater from EPA Superfund site, New Mexico - Sample SAE3-23 (SPAdes) (version 2) | ecosystem: Environmental > Aquatic > Deep subsurface > Groundwater >... | reverse complement strand
TGTTCTTCATCAACATCCAGGATTTCTGCATCAGTAAATAATACAGATTCCCATCGTTTCAGGATGTCTGCCGCTGTATCAGGAGTGGTTGCAAAAACTCCGGAGTAGATTTTAACACCTGCAGGGATCCCCAGAATCGGGATATGATCTCCAACTGCTTCATAGACATCACGGGCTGTTCCGTCCCCCCCACTGAAAATAATAAGGTCCGCATTCCTGGCAGCAATAATACGGCATGCAGCTTTTGTATCTTCCGGCCCCGTCTTGTTATTATTATATCTATCCGTAAAATTAAGCGGATATATTACTTCATATCGGGATATCCCTGCTGATTTAAGTATATCAGCCCCCATTTCTCCGGCGGCCGTAAAATAAAAAATATCCCTGTCCATCAGATTTGAAAGAAACCGGAGGGCTTTGATTGGGGAAACCTTAACAGCACCCCTTGCCACAGCTTCATCAACACACCCATCCGTTCCTTTAAGCCCTACCGCACCACCCATTCCGGCATATGGATTAACGACAAATCCGGCATTTATCATGGAACCGTTGGCAGTTTTTTGAGAGATTCAGAGATAAGATCCGTAGGATATTCATAATCCATAAGGGTATGTGAAAAGTATGATTCGTAACTTGTGAGATCAAAGTGACCATGACCTGTATTATTAAACAGAATAGTCTTCTCTTCGCCTGTCTTCTTACATTCCAGTGCTTTGTTTACCGCCACCCTTATTGCATGAGCAGCTTCAGGTGCTGGGATTATTCCTTCAGCCCTTGCAAACATAACCGCTGCTTCAAATACTTCATTCTGATAAACCGCAGTAGAAGAGATCAGGTTGTCGGCATGTACCCGGGAGACCAGAGGTGACATCCCGTGATACCTAAGCCCCCCGGCATGAATGGACGGGGGAATAAAGTCATGTCCCAGTGTATACATCATAAGCAGAGGGGTAAGCCCTGCCACATCTCCGAAATCATATGCATACAATCCCTTGGTTAGGCTTGGACAGGCTGCCGGCTCTACAGCAATAATTTCCATATCATCTGCCTTACCATCAATTTTATCCTTTACAAACGGGAAACAAAGACCGGCAAAATTAGAACCGCCTCCGGCACATCCAATTACTATATCGGCTTTTGCATCTGCCATGTCAAGTTGTTTTTTGGCTTCCTGGCCGATTATAGTCTGATGAAGACAGACATGATTCAGAACACTGCCAAGTGAATAGTTTGTATCCGAACGTGTAGCCGCATCTTCTACCGCTTCAGAGATAGCTATTCCAAGACTTCCGGGAGTATCCGGATCCTTTGCCAGAATGGCCCTGCCTGAATTTGTATCTGGAGAAGGTGAGGGTACACAGTCAGCACCCCAGACCTGCATCATCAGTTTCCTGTATGGTTTCTGATCATAACTGCCCCTAACCATGTAAACTTTGCATTCAATATCAAAGATTTGAGTTGCGAAAGCCAGAGATGAACCCCATTGCCCTGCTCCTGTCTCAGTTGCAATCCGGGTTATTCCTTCCTTCATGTTATAATACGCCTGGGCAATTGCAGTATTTGGCTTATGCGAGCCAGGAGGACTCATTCCTTCGTATTTGTAAAAAATTTTTGCCGGAGTGTTTAAAAGTTTTTCAAGGCGGGTCGCACGAAACAACGGGGATGGTCTCCATAGCGTATAGATATCCCTGACTTCAGCAGGAATATCAACATATCTGTCCCGGGTCATCTCCTGCTTTATAAGTTCTTTAGGAAATATTGGTTCAAGATCTTCGGGTTGTACAGGTTTCTTTGTTTGAGGATGCATCGGAGGATCCAGTGGAGTCGGGAGATCTGCCTGGATATTATACCATTTTTTTGGGATCTCGTTTTCATCAAGGATAAACTTGGTAGTCATGCACAAATAAGTATATTGATGATCTTATTTATACATTATCTGCCTTTTTTTATATAGGGGTTAGGAGATAAGAATCACTCTTATTTAATATTCTTTTTATACCTAACATGAGATGGGATATACAATGGATACTTCAATTACTCATATTCATGCCAGGGAAATTCTTGATTCCAGGGGTAATCCAACCGTTGAGGCAGATGTGACACTCCGTTCCGGAAAGTCAGGAAGAGCTGCATGTCCTTCGGGAGCATCAACCGGAGTACATGAAGCGGTTGAGCTACGGGACGGAGAAAAGCGGTTCAGAGGTATGGGTGTGCAGAAGGCTGTTCATGCAATAAATGCTATTATTGCCCCGGCTCTCATCGGAACTGATGCAAAAGATCAGGCAGGGATAGATTCTCTGATGAAAAACCTTGATGGGACACCCAATAAATCAAGGTTTGGCGCAAATGCCATCCTTACAGTCTCAATGGCAGTAGCAAGGGCTGCAGCGGCCTCACAGGATCTGCCTCTCTTTCAGTACCTTGGAAAAGGGCCTTATGTTCTGCCTGTTCCATGCATGAATATCATGAACGGAGGGGCGCATGCTAACTGGCAGGGTTCTGATTTTCAGGAATACATGATAGCGGCGACAGGAGCACCCAGCCTTCCGGATGCTATCAGATGGGGTTCTGAAGTGTATCATTCACTTAAATCGGTATTGAAGAAGAGAGATCTCTCAACCGGAGTAGGAGATGAAGGAGGGTTTGCCCCAAAAGTCAGTTCAAATCATGAACCCGCGGATCTTATATGTAAAGCCATTGAAGAAGCAGGCTATTCAGCAGGAAAAGAGATCTCTCTAGTGCTGGATCCCGCATCAAGCAGTTTTTTTGAAAACGGGCAATATCTTCTTAGAACAGAGAAGAAAGAACTCTCTTCGGGAGAGATGACTGATTATTACAATAACATGATACAGGCATATCCGATAATCTCAATTGAAGACGGTTTGTCAGAAGATGACTGGGACGGATGGAAAGAGATGACAAGAGCACTTGGAGCTAAAATCCAGATTGTAGGAGATGATCTCTTTGTGACTAATCCGGAAAGGATTGAGAGAGGGATCAAGGAGATGAGTGCCAATGCCGTGCTAATCAAACTGAATCAGATCGGGACAGTTACTGAAACGATTCAGGCAGTAGAACTTGCAAGAAATAATCATTGGGGTGCAATGGTATCACATCGCAGCGGTGAGACTAGTGATTCGTTTATTGCTGATCTCTCTGTGGCCCTTTCATGCGGGCAGATTAAGACCGGTGCTCCATGCAGGGGTGAACGAGTTGAGAAATATAATCAGCTCCTTCGTATCGGTGAAATTCTTGGAGATAAGGGGAAATTTGCCGGAGAATCTGCGTTTAAATCCCATAAGAAAATTTTTTCCTGATCTTCAGGTTATCCATCCGGAGGTCATTTTTTCCGGATTTATTAAATACAAATTTCGGCAGAAGAAAAACGAACCAGTAACTCGAACTTTATTTAGTGTAATATCAGAATATGTTCGCCTGGGTGAATGTAATCATAAATTGATATGAATATCAATTCAGACCGGGGATTTATTGTCAACCTTTCCATTATTGGATTTCTGGCAATTTTCTCTACAACAATATCAAAAAATCCCGTTCTTCCCCTGTATGCTTCATCTCTTGGAGCCGATGATACACTTATCGGCCTTATCTCTGCAGTATCACCCTTAGCCGGAATCCTTTTCAGTTTCCCTGTAGGAGTGATATCAGATCATCTGGGTAGAAGAAAAGTCCTCCTTATTTCAGGGGTAGTTTTTCTCATCGCACCCCTGTTGTATCTCTTCATATCTGATCCCCTAATGCTGATACCCGTCAGATTCTTTCACGGGATGGCAACAGCAATTCTCGGACCGGTTGTATCAGCTATCATAGCCGAACGGTTTACTATGACTAAAGGAGAGAGAATAGGCCAGTATTCATCTGCTACCCTGTATGGCCGGACTATAGCGCCTCTTACGGGAGGACTCCTAATATCTCTTTTTGCATTGACACCAGGTCTTTTCAGATATCAGAGTGTATATATTGTGGCTTTTTGTGCAGGATTGATCGTTTTCGTTTTGATATACAGGATCTCTGATGATAAGAGAGGAAAGATTGCAGGCATCAGTCCGGATATATTTATCAGGAGTCTTAAGGTATTCTGGGCAGATTGCAGACTTCGTGCAACCGCATCTGTCGACATGGCAACATATTTCATCTTTGGTGCCTTTGAAACTTTTCTCCCGGTATATTTATCCCAACTCGGGATCGAGGCTTATCTTATAGGTATCATCTTTGCAATCCAGGTATTATCTATTGCCCTCACAAAACCAATATTTGGAAAGGTTGCCGATCAGAAGGATCCACGTTACCAGATCATAGCAGGACTCTTCATGCTTGGCCTTTCTGTTTCAGTTATCCCACTATCTCCTGACATTCTTTACCTCCTAATGATAACCCTGATTTCAGGTCTCGGCATGTCGCTTTCAACAGTTGCAACAACTAAATTTATCGCTGACATCGCACAAAAAGAGGAGATCGGAGCATCAATGGGTGCTCTTTCATCAATTATGGATATCGGACACTCAACAGGTCCGTTCATAACCGGGGTCATCATCACAGCATCAGGTTTTTTTATGGGTTTTTTTTCAAGTATTATCCTGGCAGTAATAGTTATTCTGTATTTCGGGATCAGTACCAGAAGAGAAAAATGCTCAGTTAATTCGTAACCGGAGAATTACAATCCGTTAGCATATATCGTGACGGTAGTTAATCCTGAAAACATAAATCAGTTATATTACCGGGCAAAACGCTGTTTAGGCATATGATAGTAACACAATCATCAATTCAATCCCTGGATAGTATAGGTTGGGATAAGTACTGGGAAAGTTTATTTCTCAAATATAAAGGGCCTTACATTCCCGGGAGGGTCTGTACGGTTCATAAATCCCGCTATGAAGCGATTATTCCCGGAGGTTCTTTATCATTACCGGTATCCGGAGCATTAAAGACTAAAAAGCAATTTCCGGTAGTAGGTGATTTTGTTGTAATCCTTCATCAGCCAGAACTTGCTACCGACATGATTGTTGCAATTCTTCCAAGAAAAACCTCACTTTCCCGTGGTGATGCAGGAGAATCCGGTGGTGAACAGCATCTTGCGGCAAACATTGATACAGCATTTATTGTCACAGATCCCGAAAAAGATCTCAATATTGCCAGAATAGAGCGTTACCTGTTAATTGTCAGGAGTGCTAAGGCAGAGCCGGTTATTGTGCTCAATAAATCTGACACTTGTGCTGATATCACGGCAGTACTGGATATGATCAGAACACAAACCGGAGATATTCCTACCGTTGTTGTTAGTGCAATAAACAAGACCGGGCTTGATAATCTGAATCCATACCTGGGAAGAGGGAAGACCATTGTATTCCTGGGATCATCAGGTGTTGGGAAATCAACTCTGATAAACGTTCTATCAGGAGAAGAACTACAGAAGACCGGTGGGATTCGTGAAGATGACGGCAGAGGAAGACATACCACGACAGTAAGACATCTCATTGCCCTTCCTGACGGGACATCACTGATAGATACTCCGGGTTTGAGAGAGATCAGGATCTGGACAGCCCAGGAGAGTATATCTGAGACATTTGAGGATATCCATGAATATTCAAGGCATTGTAAGTTTTCTGACTGTACACATAACCAGGAGCCCGGATGTGCTGTCAGAAAAGCGATGGAAGAAGGCAAATTGCATGCTGAAAGGTTAGATCGATACCATAAAATCCTCAAAGAGGTGGCATTTGAACATGAAAAAGCCACAATAGGGTTAAAACGATTTGAAAAAAAGCGATACAAAGAGATCAGCAAAACAATAAAAGAGATCTTCGATAACGGGAAACAGAAGAGTTGAGAGATGCATTATGCCAGATACTCCAGGAAATTACCATGACATTCGAGCCTAAAAAGATAACAGCCTTAATACATGCACCATATGATGATCCCGGTTACATTACATCATGGATCAAAACCCGGAAAATCCCATATAGAGAGGTCAATCTGTGGAAGAATGACACTTTTCCTGAACCGGACTCTGTCAGGTTACTGGTAATAATGGGGGGACTTATGAATATCTACCAGGATATACTCTATCCCTGGCTTACAGATGAGAAAGATTATATCACTGAAATCATCAGGAGGAGGATCCCTGTCCTGGGGATATGTCTCGGAGGACAACTTATGTGTCATTGCCTCGGAGGTGAAGTAACAACACTCCCACGCCCGGAATACGGATGGTGCGAAATAACCAGATCAAACCTGTCTGAAGAGTATTCAAATCTATCAGAACTGCTTCCTGAAAGACTTACTGTATTTCAATGGCACCAGGATACTTTTTCAATACCCCTGGGTGCCACTCCCCTGTACTCATCCGGAATGTGCAAAAATCAGGGATTTATTCTGGATGACCTTTTTATCGGCCTCCAGTTTCACCCGGAGATGGAAAAAGAACCCATAATAAAATTTATTGATCTTATAGATAAGTCAGAAGATATTTGCGATAAGATCTATTCAAGAGAAGATATCCTCATGCGTATCGGAACATATTCGGAAGGAAACCGGTTTATCTCATTAATATTAGAGTACCTGTTAAGTGAAAAAAGAACAAATTATCAGAATTGATTGTTGAGAAGTATAATTAAACAGAACAAGTGCATGAACATATTTTCGTTAAGATTTACGACTGCGAACGGATATTAAACGTAAAGTGTTCGAATTTACCGGTGTGAACCCATTTGATAGGGATATATACATCCTCCGGTGAATTCATGTCAGGTTCAAACTAAAGGAACCCAATAATAATGTCTGAGTCCCTTCTTTTGTCGACTGAGCTGGCTTTCGATACGAGATGAAGAAGTTGATTATTCATTATCAGAACAGGAGGTAATAGTTGGGAAATGAAAAACTCGTAAATTCCAGGTCTGGGATGAGTTTTTAATTCTTTTGTACCGGCTCTCTCTGATCCAGCCATATCCTCAACCAGTAGTTGCAGAGTGCAATAGTTCACCTGCATTTCAAAACAAGGATCACAATGATATAGTCAATTGATCCAATTAAGCAGAGTGAACCCTGTATTATAACAGATTCAGGAGAGGATGAAGATTATGATTGACCCCATCATGGACGAAACAAAAAATGGCACACCGGATAACCTGCGGGTAATCTTTGACAACTGTCCCTATGCGATGCTCATCATAACCGACGGGGTATTTGTTGAGGCAAATGAGGCTGCATTTCAAATATTCCGTGCAAAGACACGAAGCGATATCATCGGGAAACCTCCGGCAATTCTCTCACCTCCAATCCAGCCTGATGGCCGGTCATCTGATGAGTCTGCCTTCGAAAAAATTAATCGGGCATTAGGTGGTTCACATGAAGTCTTTGAATGGCAGCACCAGAGATTCGATGGAATCCCGTTTTTCGCCAGGGTCAACCTGAAGGCCTTTAAATACCATGATAAACCTTCATTGATGGTTGCCTTTGAAGATATTTCAGGGCAAAAGACATACGAAGCGGAGATTCTTGTAACCAGGCACAATATGCAGACCATCTTTGATAATACCCCGTATGCTATGCTTGTCATTACCGAGGGAGTTTTTGTTGAAGCAAATGCAGCGGCAGTAAGTATTTTTCACGCAAGCAAAAAAGAGGCACTAATTGGGAAACCTCCGGCAATTCTCTCCCCAAAGTTTCAGGCGGATGGAAACTCTTCAGATGCTGCTGCAGGGGTTTATCTTCAAAAGGCGATTGCAGGATCAGTAGAATCATTTGACTGGATTCATCAGAGATTTGATGGAACATTAATGGACTGCCGGGTTACCATTGCCGGAATTGACTATAATGGCAGACCATCCCTGATGACTGTCATTCAGGATGTAACAGAAGAGAAAGCCCAGCAGAAAGCAACCCAAATTGCTCAACAGAATATGCAGACCATCTTTGACACTACTCCCTATGCAATGTTAGTTATTACAGATGGAGTGTTTGTTGAAGCAAATACTGCTGCGAAATCCCTCTTTGGAGTAAAAAAGAGTACCGATCTTATCGGTCAGCCCCCGGATATTCTCTCACCTCCTGTGCAGAATGACGGATCACCATCTGGCAAAGCATCACTCTCCCATATCCAACGGGCTACATCTGGTGAAATTGAGACATTCGACTGGATTCATCAGAAACTGGACGGCACCAAAATGGACTGTCTCGTTACCCTTGCAGGGATCGAGTATAATGGCAAACCCTCCCTGATGACTATCATCCTGGATTTGACTGAACAGCGAGAACAACAGCGGGAAATACACTATCTTAAGGAGAGGGCCGACCTGATCATCGAGAAGAACCCGGCACTGATGTTTGTAATCGATCACAACCAGAAGATTATCAAAACAAACCAGGCCTGGGCAGAAACAAGCGGATATACGGTTGAACGACTTCTTACGATGAACCTTGGTGATTTTACCGTGACGGAACGGACAGGAAGATCAGCCGGGGATGTCCTTTTGACCGGAAAACAAGCTTCAGGCAATATTCAATTGGAAGTACCAAAAGGGATCCTCTACCTGAGGTATTTTTATGTGCCTATGTTCGACGAAAAAGGAGCAATTGAATCCATTCTCGCGGTCTATTTTAATGAGACGGATCTGAAAAACCTCCAGATTCAGATTGATGAGAGTATCGCAGATGTTGGCAGGATTCTCTCCCTCCTTGCAAAAAAGGATCTGACAGCTGTTGCGACAATAAAACCGGATGATCCTCTCCACAAAGTTAAGGAGGATCTCAACATTACAGTCTCTGATCTCCGGAAAATCCTTTCAGAAATCCTTGCTGATGCAGAGTCCCTTGAAGGTTCTATTAAGGATATTAACCGCAGCACTGAGGACCTTGCCCAGGCTTCAAATGACGTGGCAGATACCAGCCAGCGTGCAGCTGATGAAATAACTAAGCAGCGGGATGAACTTGAAGCAATCGGGAGGGATGTATCAGATCTTTCGGCCTCTATCGAGGAGATTGCGGCAAGTGCCGTGGATGTCCGGGACATTACCGGGAAAGTGTCAGAATCCGGTGCCCTTGCCCAAAAGCAAGGAGATGAAGCGACTCATCAGATGAAGGTTGTTGAGGAGATATCTAAAACTTCGGTAGACCAGATCCAGAGTCTGAATACTCAAATGCAGGAGATTGGAAAAATTGTCAGACTAATATCAGATATTGCCAGCCAGACCAATCTTCTCGCACTAAACGCAGCAATCGAAGCAGCCAGGGCAGGAGATGCCGGCAGAGGATTTGCCGTGGTTGCGGGGGAGGTTAAAAGTCTTGCTGGAGAGTCACGACAGGCAACCCAGAATATTGAAGAAGTAATCAGTCGCCTGTTGGAAGGGAGTAGTAAGACAGCAGAATCGATAGAACAAGCATATAATACTATCGTAGCAGGGATTGAAGCAGTAAATACCACGGTTGAGGGACTCAATAAAATGGTGGCAGATGTGGAAATTGCTTCCGGAAACGTCGCTGAGATCTCCAGGGCTACTGACAGTCAGGCAATGGCAACGAACCGGGTGAACCAGAGCATCGAGATGGTGAGTCAGATGGTTATCGCTAACCAGGAGAAGATGGATTCATTATCTGCAAATGCAGAGGAATCAAGTGCCGCAACTGAAGAGATCGCGAGTGCATCTTCGATGATTATAGAGATGGTTGAGAGACTTCGAAATAAGATCCGGGAGTTTTCGGTATAACCATGGAATAATGGATACAATAATATTTTTTCTTATCACAGGGTTATTCCTGTTGCTTATTACAGGTAATGCTACTGCGGATCCGGCTCTGAATCTTACCGGCACATTGGTACCAGAAAAAATTGAGGACATACAGTATCCTGATATTCATACCTGATCCTCATTATGATCATCTGTTATAATACTGGTAATTGTGAAGATGTGATACAGATTAATGTCATGGGTATTCAAATTTAAATATCAGGCTCTATTTAATATCAAAATAGGCTGTTGCCCTGTAACTTATTCGCCCATAAAGTTTTGACGGAACCAATCATATATCCTCATAGAAAAGATAATGAAAGGTTAGATTATTACAATAACAACTAATGCGGGTGAGATGATCCTGTGAAATGGACTATTATTGAAATTAAAAGCAATGTGAGAACACAACTTATTGACATTACCAATCGTGTTTCAGAGGAACTTATGAATACAGGTGTACAAAACGGTGTCTGTTTTGTATTTACGCAACATACAACGGCAGGTATAACCATCAATGAGAATGCTGACCCGGATGTAACACGGGACATCCTCACCGGTCTATCCCGGCTGGTTCCCATGAATGGAGAATACCGACATGCTGAAGGGAATTCCGATGCCCATATTAAGGCATCACTTATGGGTTTTTCTCTCACCGTGCCAATTATCAATGGCCGATTGGCACTCGGAACCTGGCAGGGTATTTACTTTTGCGAGTTTGATGGTCCCAGGCACCGGCAGGTTCTTGTCGGAATAACCGGAAAGTAACTTAAAAATGAATGCCTGGAGATAATCAATGAAATGGTACCCCCGGTGTTTCTGCTTACCTGATATCTTCACCAGAATATAAGCCTCTTCAAACTTTTAATCAGAAATGATGCAATCCGACGATTAACCTGTAGTGCATCGAAGATCCCGGCAGTTAAGAGGATAAGGTACTCAAACGCTGCATCTGATCTTTTTGTGACAAACCCAGGATTTGCTTCAATTGCCGAAGGGGCAGTAAGCGGAACCTTAATGGCATTTAACCATCCCGGCAACTCCAAAATTGGAAAACGGATTGGAAAGATTCATGGAAAAAATAACCCAAATTTCTGCATATTCCCCTGATCTGCCCCAGATCAAATAAAAAGAATGGATGGCATTCGGGCTGATTAATGCGTACCTCCCGGAATCATGATGAGTAAAGGTTACATTCAGGTTAACCATCCGTCCTGGACTTTTTGTTCCTGTTGCCGACAGAACGGTCCATTTAATCAGGGCAAATCTCTATCCCCGGAATCCGATATCATTGATGATTAAGATAATTTTTTCCATGTCCTGATATGAACCGGAGCAATGATATAGTTACAGGTAACTGATGATGTCAAGAGCAAATGTTGCTGTGATTCTCAAGCGATTATCCGGGGTCAGGGGATTTAAGGGATGGAGAAAGAGGATATTATTATAATCGATCACCTCTTCAAGGAGTTTTCGGGAAAAAAACACGTAATAGCAGTTAATGATATCTCTTTCAGGGTTGAGAAAGGAGAGATATTTGGCCTGCTTGGACCTAACGGGGCAGGAAAAAGCACTCTGATCCGGATCCTGACGACTCTTATCAGCCCTACGTCAGGAAAGGCAGTTGTCAATTCCTTTGATGTGGTAACACACCCTGAAGAGATTCGGAGGATTATAGGCGTATGCCCCCAGAACAGCACCCTGGATCTTGAACTGACAGCTTACGACAACCTTGAATTCTTCGGAAAACTCACTGATGTTCCTGAAGCAGAACTACATTTAAGAATATACAAGCTTCTTGCAATGGCAGGGCTGACCGACCGGGCCCAGATGCCCGTATCCACTTTATCAGGCGGCATGAGAAGAAAACTCGAGATTGTTCGTGCTTTTATCCATTCTCCGCTTATTCTTTTTCTGGATGAACCAACTATAGGGCTGGATCCCGAGTCTAGGCGTGAGGTCTGGCACCAGATAAATGAGCTCAATGATGAAGAGACAACGATTATCCTGACTACCCATTATATGGATGAGGCAGAAAAACTATGCAACCGTGTAGCCTTTGTCGACAAGGGGGTTCTGATCTCCCTTGACACCCCGGAGAACCTGAAACATTCCCTGTCAATGGGCGACATTATTGATATCGGCGTGGATGATTATGATGATATTTTTGTAAAATCTTTGGCTGTGATCCGGGGTATAGACTCAATAGAGCAGAAAAATCACCGGATTCTGGTTTCCACCAGGGAAGGAACCCGGATTCTCCCTCATCTGCTGGCCAGGTTCGAAGAAGCCGGAGTCAGGATGATCTCGATATCAATCCGTGCTCCTTCGCTTGAGGACGTATTCATCTCCCTGACCGGGCGAAATTTCGGGGCTGATGCGGAATCGGCTCCGGGCAACCCGGGGAGGAGACGATGATTCTTCGGGCTGCAATAGCCATATTCAGGCGTGATTTCAAAAAATTCCTGAGTAATCCTTTTGCTATCCTGATGACCCTTTTCATGCCGATAATGTACCTTGTCATATTTGGAAATGCAATGGGAGGTACGATCTCGCACATACCAGTTGGGATTGTCCAGGATACCCCATATATTGAATATACCCCCCTTTTTGATTCGGTGGAACATACGCTAAGGTACTGGAACTCTTCCAAATCCTCGAGGATTATCGAACTTACCGTATTCCCTGATGAACAGACTGCAAAAAATGTATTGAATAACGGGAAGATCGATGGCGTCATCATCATTCCTTCTGAAATTTCCAAAACCGGGGAGGTCAGGCTTTACGAGGACAGTTCAGAGTACGTGATCCCCGGGATGATTGAGTCGGCCCTAAGTGCTGCAGTTGCAATGGCAGGTTCAAAAAACCCCGTCCATATCGAGAAGATATACGGTGATATCGATTATATCCAGTTCTTTGGAGTAGGGGTGATTGTGATGGCGATTTTCATGACCACCATGATGGGCGGCGGGATAGCGCTGATTCGCGACAGGGAAATGGGAATTATCGAAGGATATCTCGTAACTCCTGTGAAACGTTCAAGTATCATACTTGGAATGATAGGAAGCGGGACGGTTCGTGCCTTTCTTGCCGGGTCAATCATCTTTTTTGTTGCCCTTCTTTTGACAGGGATCGATATCCGGAGTCCTTCCAGTTATCTCCTGGTATTTCTGGTCATTGCTGTTTCAAGTCTCGGAATAACAAGCCTTATGGTCTCATTTGCGTCCAGGTTTTCAAATCAGCAGGAGTACGCTGCCAGTTCGGCTTTTATTAACCTTCTTCTTTTCATGACAAGCGGGGCTTTTTACCCAATCCAGGGCATGCCTGACTGGTTACGCTGGCTGACGGTTGTAAACCCTGAGGCTTACGCGGTCCATTCCCTTCGCAGCATAATCCTTCGCGGGCAGGGGCTCGATATTATAGGTGTAGATCTCCTGGCATTGGGTATTTTTACTGCCTTTACCATTACACTCGGCATTTCGACCTACAGGCGGACGCTTGAGTAATATTGATATCCAAATTTTTCAGAGAAAAATAACAAAAAAGAGATCAGGGTGTAACTATGAACTTCTCCACGTAGGTAATATCATCTGGAGACGGTTCTTCCCATGGTCTCCGGTAAACAGCCGAAAATGTCTGGTTTCCTTCGGATGTTCCCTTAATGGTCCAGTGATGCTCTCCGCCGGCCCCGAGAAGACTGTTGTCCGGCGGGACGTATGAATCATTTACAATGGCAAGTCCTGATGTCACCGTGGCATTCCACGAATATCCCGTGGTGGGGTTCTCCCTAAGGTATATGTCGGTGGTAGAACCGATGGCCATATTAATTGGAGGTTGGTTGTCCATACGCTCCTGGATGATCTTCATGGCATCTGCAAATGACATATTTTCCATATCATCTGCCGGTGTTGTATTTTTGGCTTCGTGATCAACATTCTCAGTTGTCAAACTGGTATTATTCTCCTCTATTGCTGTTCTTTCACTGCTTTTGGAGCTGGAACTCGATGTGCATCCGCATAAGGCTACACCTGCAACCAGAATAAGTACCAGAAAAAGTCCGCATCTGCCCATGAGAAAGGGTTGTATAATCTGCTTAATAAGATTTTCGTTAAAATTTTAATGAGGGAAACGCAGCCGAAAAATATCCGGCCATCTCTCATATAATAATCCAGGTTAAGCCATCTTATTTACGCCTTTGGCAAAGTGTTGACACAATCTTCTAAGTTGCGGGGATATATCATCGGATTCAAGTATTACCTCGAGAACAGACAGTTCATCCGATTGATAGGCCTCCTTAAGTGCAGATACAAATTCATTTTCAGTTTTAATCAAAAATCCCCTTCCATTGTCAATAATTTCAGGGATTTTATGATAGTGCCATGTGGCAACATCATTGAAGGCTCCGTCAATCATGGGTCTTTCAGTCCCGAATCCACTATTATTCAGGACTATTATTATGGGATTCATACCGTACCTGCCGGCAGTGGAGATCTCCATTCCTGCCATCTGGAATGCTCCATCCCCTGTAAGTACCACAGCTCTTGAATCAGAAGATGCAGCCTGGACTCCTATTGCCGCTGGAACTGCAAACCCAAGCGAGGAATAGTATGCAGGACTCATAAATCCGCCAGGTCTTTTTATTGTAATATCTATGGACATCATGAGAGCATCCCCGACCTCTGTGATAAGGACCGACTTTTCGTCGAGATATGAATTGAGGGCCAAAAACACGCCTGCCGTCGTGATCTTTTTGTTGGCGGGCGAAAAAGCCGGCATTCTATTCCTGACCGGGAGCGGTGCAGAAATCGTGTCATGTTTTGTTAATTCTGCCCTGATGATTTCAGGGATCAAGGCAAGGCCCGGTACATTACATGATCTTCTGCCGATTATGCAATCTTCTTCTGAAAGCATGATCATTTTGTCCCGGTCCAGAACGGCAGTATTTGCTCCCAGATTAACATCAGTCATCAGGACCCCGATGAGAATAATACAGTCGGCAGACTCAACATATCTCCTTATTTCATCATCCCCGACAATGCCTGCGTAAACTCCGAGATAATGCGGATTTTTCTCATCAACAGCAGATTTTCCAAGAATGGTGGAAACAACGGGTATATTGGTCTTTTCAGCAAATCCGAGTACCGGGGCTTCCAAATTATTGCGGGCAATCTCGACTCCTGCCACGATAACCGGTTGTTTTGAAGCATTTACGGCAGCAACGATCTTTGCGGCGGCATCAGTTGCCATCTGCCTGTCATAACCGGGGATCGTCTGTCTGTCGCATGAAATGTCTGCATTTGGAATAAGATCAACAATATCACGCGGGAGTTCAAGGTATCCCGGTCTCTTTTGCCTTAATATTTCGTCCAAAACCCTGTCAATTTCAGTATATGCCAGTGCAGGATCCTTAAAATCCGAAGATGCCACAGTAATCCTCTCAAACATTTTATACTGGTCATCGTACTCTTTTGGCTTGTGATGGAGCAGGGGATATTTCTCTCTCTCCTGCCATCCGGGTGATCCGGCTATGATGAGCAGGGGCGATTTTTCCGCATAAGCTCCTGCTGCAGGATTCAGTACTTTTAGTCCCCCAACGTTGTAGGTTACACAGACTACTCCGAGGCCGTGTACTCTTGCATATGCATCTGCTGCAAATCCAGCACCCTGTTCATCGCAGGTATTGATAATCCGAAGCTGACTCTTTTCCAACTTGGAGTAAAAATTTAAGATGTAATCCCCGGGTACACCAAAAACATGTCTTACTCCTTTTTCGTATATTTTCTGGATCAGATAGTCTCCGATATCTGGAAAATTCTTATCCATATCAGGATAGTGGTAATATCAGGATAAAAAGTTATCACTCATTTATTTTTTCCGGGTTTTACTGATGGAATATAAAGTGCACCTGATCTTTTCCATTCATTAACAAGATGTTTTACCGTGGAATAACCGATTTTATAACCTGAATGAACAAGTTGCTCGTGGATCTTTTTTGCAGTGAAGTGTTGTTTTCCAGGTCCGGCCTGGCTGGATTTCAGGAGCGAGTGTACAATAGTGATAATCTCATCTCTCACTACCTGGCACACGAAGCAAAGCCTGCAACATATTCGGAAAACGGAAAACCTAAAGGATATGCAGTTGATTTGCTGAAAACAGTCCTTGTAAAAATGGGAACTAATATTTCTGATGACAAAATTTCGATCATAAAATGGCCGGCCGCGTATGATACTGCTGCAAATGAACCTGGTATGGTGTTGTTCCTGACCAAACGAATACCTGAACGGGAAGTGACGGAGAGATATACATTGTGAGTTCTCCGATGTACTGGTGGTCTTTCACCCGGGTTGTATTGTCCGGAAGTGTCATATCCTTACAATTCCTTCCATTTACATTTTTTTGAAAAAAGATTGTAATAATTGTTACAAAAGACAGGTAATCACACGATTTAATCGAATTAGCCTGTCATTATTATTTTTCCCGATTCAGATCTTTTCGCATTTGTTGAACATTTAAGGCATATTTCAAATAGTATGCTATTTTTTGATTCACAAACATACTGCAAACTGACGCCGTCAAAATATCTGCAACAATACTGAAGGTTGTCTAAAGTTGAACCAGCTTTTTGGTAAACATTACAATTCTTCATTACAGACCCCCCGGTATCTTCATCATCATCAGTATCAACACTTCCTCCGCCAGGTGCAGATGTCCAACAAAAAACAAACCTATAATCGCTCAATGCCGAGTTTACTCCTGCATATCCTGCCATTTTACTCATATAACTATCCTGGGAATCACTCCATAAGTGTTCATCTTTCAAATATGGATCTGTGGGTTGATCCGTTGCTTTTTCACCAAAATGAATAATATATTTACGCTCTTTTTTAAGAGTAAAGGGACCTGCGGTCTTCCAGGCAGACCAGGGCACTTTCATCTGGTTCTCTGGATTTAATGTTTTTTTCTGGTATGCATAGTTCAGAATGTAATTTCCAGGGGTCAAAAGGTCATCACCAACTTCAATTCCGTTGGGATCCATGGGCCCCCAATATTTTCCACCACAAGGACCGGATCCAGGGCTGGATCCGGTTGAGAATGCACTACATGAATATCCTGCAACAATAATCATTGCTACAGAAATCAGCAAAATTTTCAGGTTTAATTCATTAATTCTCATAAGCAATCATTGGTCCTTTATTTAGATAGTATATAATACCAATCCACTCTATTTTCCCTTAGCACCGGATACAGCTCCGGTATAATCAATTAACTTGTTAATCCCGTCTTTTAGCCAGCACATGCCTCCTTCCATCCAGGTAAATGCTTTACAGTTATCGTCATCTTCACATTTCTGGGCACATTCACATGTTGTAGTGTCGCTAATCTCATCATAATCACCGCCTGAATATTCCTTTCCCTTTTTCAGTGTCATTGACGTGTCACAGTCCCCATTCTTCTCTTGGGTCCCTCCGTTTGAATCAACCGGTTTGTACTGTATTCCTGCGAATCCTGCGTTTCCGGATTTAGAATTAAACGACCAGGTTTCAGGGCTGGAATCCGTCACAATATATGTACCTGCTGGCAGTTTTTCATTAGGCCGGACTACCCACAAGGCATCCGGGACTGTTCCACCCTGGCCAGCCAGACCAACTGCCTGCCATGGGCCATATCGTTTCCCACTGCCATCTATCAGTCCAATCTTTCCGGGTTTGACTCCCCTGCCATTATTCCAGTGATAAGTGTCAATATAGGTAAGAATTACAGATTTATCAAGAGTGAAAGTCGGTGATGCCAACGGATTATTGGAGACTGCTCCGGTGTTCCAATTTGCCCATTGATATGTCAGGCCATTGAGATTAACATCAGCATGAACAGATGTTGCAACAAGGATGCTCACAATAATAAGTGTTCCCAGAAAAAGCTTTTTTTTATGAGGCATAAATCCTGAACTCCCATCTTTTAGGCACTGCACCCAAAGAGTTTGATTATCTCTCTCTGCTTTTTGGTCATTTCTGACATGATCAGATCACCCGACAAAA
>Ga0209340_1001370_pt1 | contig 17841 bp, 19 predicted proteins | sample EPASupsiteSAE323_FD_187266 | JGI IMG/M metagenome (GOLD analysis project Ga0209340, IMG submission 187266) | Bioremediated contaminated groundwater from EPA Superfund site, New Mexico - Sample SAE3-23 (SPAdes) (version 2) | ecosystem: Environmental > Aquatic > Deep subsurface > Groundwater >... | reverse complement strand
TCTTTTGAAAACGATACTCGGATCACGGCGAGAAGATGGCTTAATATCGTCAATGGTGAGTTTGTCGAGCTGTTTCTGACGAGAAGTCGCCTGTTTAGCTTTCGAGGCGTTCGCCGAGAAGCGGCGGACGAATGCTTCAAGCTGTTCTTTCTCTTTGAGTTTTTTGTCCCGTTCCAACTGCGCCTGATTTGCCATAACGGTTGATGCGAGGTACCAGTCATCATAGTTTCCGGTAAATTCGCGGATTTTCTGGAAATCGACATCGAGGATATTGGTAACAACGGCATTGATAAAGTGACGGTCATGCGAGATAATGACCATCGTCCCCTCGTGGCGCTGAAGCTCATGTTCCAACCAGCCGATCGTATCGATATCGAGGTTATTGGTAGGCTCATCGAGGAACAATACATCCGGTTTCGGATAAAGGACCTGAGCAAGAAGAACTTTAAATTTTTCCGATGACGGAAGGCTCGACATCAGATCATGATGGTTTTCTGCCGGAATACCGACATTCTCGAGAATTTTTGCGATCTGAACGTCGTATTCATAGGTCGGGTCCTCTTCGACACAGATCATCTCCAAGTCGGCAAGACGGTTGTTCACCGCTTCATCTTCAAAATCGCCCGTCGCGTACAGATGTTCTTTCTCTTTGATCGCGTCGTAGAGACGTTTATTCCCCCACAATACCGCGTCGGCGATCGTAAAATCTTCAAACGCGAACTGATTTTGTCCGAGTACTCCCACTTTGAGACCCGGTTCGATGGAGATATCCCCCTCGTACTCTTTGATCTCGCCGCTGAGAATTTTCAAAAAAGTTGTTTTTCCGGCGCCGTTTGCACCGATAAGACCGTAGCGTTTATTACGGTCGAGTTTAAGGTTAATTCCCTCAAATAGAACCCGGCTTCCAAAGCGCATTGTTAATTTTGTAACTTGTACCATTTTAAAACTCTTTACATACTAAAATTTCGCGATTATATCCAAATTCCTATTATCCTCTCCTAATGTACTTAAAGAAGAATCTTTTAATCTATAACAAATTACAATACTATCATCACAAAATAATCACTTTTTTAGGATTTCATGCAGACAGAAGCCCCGCTCTATGATGTTTTAAACTATCTCCCCGATGGGATCATTATGCTTGATGAACGAGGTGTTATTCTTTTTGTCAACGACGCTTTTTCAGAAATGGTAGGCTATAAAAGCGACCTATTATTAGGGCTTAATATGCTGAGCCTTTTAGCGGATATTACAGTCTTTACCGAGTGTATAGCCAAAGTAATGAAGGAGGGGCAGTCCCTCGATGCCGAAACCGATTTTCTCCATCGCGACGGACATATCGTCCAAGCGGTAAAAAGCGTTCGGATGATCCGTCATAATGACCATACCCGTTTTTTTATCAATGTCAGAAACCTTACCGATCTTATTCAGTTCAACAAAGAACTCCGGGCTTCCAAAGAGCTTATCGAGTTACAGGCCGCGGAACTCTCGCTTCTGCTGAATTCTAAACATCAGGAGATTGAAGATATCCTCAGCAGTATCGATGAAGTGATCTGGTATATCAATAACCAAACACTTTCGCTGCAATACGTGAACAATGCCGTTGAAACAATTTTCGGTTTTACAAAAGAGACTTTTTTATCCGACACGACCCTCTGGCAACAGCAGATTCATCCTGAAGATCGCTCCCTGGTTCAAATGTTTTTTGAAACACTCGCCCCCGGAAAATCGCAAGAGATACGGTTCCGTATTCTTCATTGCGACGGTGAAGTACGATGGCTCAACAGCCGGATCCATAATCATCCGAAACTAAACCTTTTTATCGGAATCACAAGCGATATTACCGGTTCTAAAGCCCAAAGCGAAGAGATCGCTTTTTTAGCCTATCATGACCCGCTTACCCATCTTCCGAACAGAGCAAAACTCAAACTGCAGTTAGAAAACCGTTTCGAACACGCTCCGAATTCTCCCTTTGCGTTGATGTTTTTAGACTTGGATAATTTTAAAAACATCAACGATACGATGGGACATAAAATCGGCGATAAAATTCTGATAGAAGTAAGCCGCCGTATTCGTGAAACGGTAGGGAAATACGATTTTTATGCCCGTTTCGGGGGAGATGAATTTGTTATTTTGCTCCAAGATGCCGATAGCGCGGCGATTGACCTTACCGCCCAAAAACTGATTCAGGTTTTTAAAGAGCCCTGTACGCTAAACGAAACCGAGTTCTTCCTCTCCGCTTCCATCGGTATTGTCCTTTATCCGGATGATGCCCTCAACGGAGATGACTTGATCAAACACGCCGATACCGCAATGTATGAAGCGAAAAAGAAAGGAAAAAACCAATTCGCGTATTATCACACCTCGATGGAGCGGGCGATTCACCATTTCATGTACATCGAATCGTTGATACGCGACGGGCTGGCCCAAAACCTTTTTGAGCTCTATTTTCAACCGCTGATCAATTCCAAGACCCTCCGGATGGAAGGGTATGAAGCTCTTTTACGGCTTAAGCATCCGCACAAAGGGTTTATCCCTCCGGACACTATTATACCTGTGGCCGAAGCAAACGGAGACATCCATCTTATCGGGGAAAAAGTACTTTCCCAGGCCTGCGATTTTATCGATGATCTGCGGGCTTTGCAGGATGAACCGTTTTTCGTTGCTATTAACGTTTCGGCAAAGCAGCTTCAACGCAATAAATTTGTTCAGGAATTATTCGATTATCTGGCCCTTCGTTCAATTCCTTCTTCCTATCTAAAAGTGGAAGTAACGGAAAGTACCGTTATGGAAAACATTGCCGTTGTCAGTCAGCAGCTTTCACAACTGAAAGCCGGCGGGATACGGATTTCACTGGACGATTTCGGCACCGGATACTCCTCGTTTGCCTATTTGGCACAACTTCCCATTGATACCCTTAAAATCGACAAGTCCTTCATTTTAGCCCTCTTCAAAGACAACTCCAACCGCCATATTGTTGAAGCGATATCAAATCTCGCCCATGCGTTGGGGATGAATGTCACGGCAGAGGGGGTCGAAGAGGCTCAGCATTATGACTTTTTAATTGAAAACAATATCGATACGCTTCAAGGCTATCACCTCTGCCGTCCTCTTCCGAAAGATGAAATCCTCAACAATATGCAAAAAATACTCCCTGTTTTGCGAGAATACACGAGGCAATAGCCTTCTTTGTAAAGATTTGGAAAAGGTATCATACTAATCACGAAAATACAATTATTTTTAACATTCCCATAAGATTTGAATGGATAAAATGGTTATAAGGATTATGCTGGTTATAGTTCGATTTTTTCACGGAGTACAATGTGACACAAATTTATGTCGGGAATATTCCCTACGGCAAAGACGAAAACGATCTTAAAGATCTTTTCGGACAATACGGTGAAGTTAGTTCAGTTAAATTCGTAAATGATAAAGAGACAGGCCGTTTCCGCGGTTTCGGTTTCGTTGAAATGGCGAACAAAGACGAAGCTGACAAAGCGATCACTGCTCTTGAAGGTAACGATTTCGGCGGGCGTACACTTCGTGTTAACGAAGCGCGTCCACGTGCTCCTCGCCCTCCACGCGATCGCTGGTAATCACATCATGAAGCCCGAAAGGGCTTTCATGCCGCTTATATAATTTCCCCTTTTCTACCATTCTAGAACCAATTTTTATTGTAAAGATATAATTATGACGTATACACTCACGGAACCTTTTATCGAGCTTCATAAGCTCATCAAGCTTTTAGACCTGGTCGATACCGGCGGACAAGCCAAAATGCTTATTGAAAACGGCCATGTACTCCGTAACCGGGAAGTAGAGACCCGGAAACGGGCAAAAATCACCAAAGGGGAGACCATTCAGATCGGAGATGTCGTTATCGAAGTGGTCTGAATCCATTGTTATTTAATGGAGTTTTCACTATAATTCCTGATCTTACTTTAACGGCTCTACACAAGGTTCAAAAAACGTATGAAAAACACAAAAATGATGGTAGTCGGTTTTGTCAGTGCCGTAGCGGTTAGTCTCATCCTGTCGACATCACTGTTTGCAAAAAACACCGTTGCCGCACCTACTGAAGCCTCTGTAGAAGCCTCACGCCTCCAATCGCTCGCTAAATTTACGAAAGTCTTGAGCATTGTCGAGCAATACAACGTAGACGGTCTTACCGTCGATCAACTCATTGACAAATCGCTGCAGGGGATGCTCTCCAATCTCGATGCCCATTCAACCTATATGGACAAAAAAAGCTACGACAATCTAAAAACACAAACCGACGGCGAATTCGGCGGACTTGGGATTACCGTCGGAATGCGCGACAACGCTCTCACCGTTATCGCCCCTATCGAAGGGACGCCTGCCGATAAAGCGGGAATCAAAGCAGGCGATATTATCCTTAAAATCAATGATAAATCGACGCTGAGCATGACGATAGACGATGCCGTGAGTATTATGCGCGGTGCTCCGAAAACCCCGATCGATCTTACCATCGTCCGCAAAGGGTTAGCTGATCCTCTTAAAATTCATATTATCCGAGATATCATCACCGTCCAATCGGTATACACCCGAACCATCAGCGGAAATATCCTCTATATCCGTGTTACCAGTTTCGATAAAAAAGTGGCTGCCGACGTCAAAAAAGCGATTAAAAAATACAGCGGAAAAAGCAAAGGGATTATCCTCGATTTGCGAAACAATCCGGGAGGATTGCTCGATCAGGCGGTTGACCTGACCGATCTGTTTGTAGACGAGGGGACCATCGTCTCCCAAAAAGGGCGTAACAAAGCCGATGATATGACGTATAAGGCAACGAAGAGCAATACGATAACCGATCTCCCGCTTGTCGTTTTGGTGAATGAAGGCTCAGCCAGCGCATCCGAAATCGTCAGCGGTGCACTTCAAGACTTGAAACGAGCAGTCATCGTCGGAGAAAAAACATTCGGAAAAGGCTCCGTCCAAGTCGTCATGCCGATCACGGAAACGGAAGGGATTAAACTCACCGTTGCACGCTACTATCTCCCGAGTGGCCGTACTATCCAAGCCGTCGGCGTGACTCCTGACATCGAAGTCGCTGCAGGTGAAATAAAAAAACATGAGAAGTCTTTTAATATCAAAGAAGCCGATCTTAAAGAACATCTGGTTTCCGAACTCGAAAAAAGTGACGGAATGATTGACGTTACCGAAGCCAATGCTACCAATAAAACCGTAATTACCCCTGATCAGATGAATAGAGATATTCAGCTCAAAGAGGGTGTCGATATTATCAAAGCTTTAATCATAGTCAAAGGAAAGTAACCATGGAAAAACGCGATCTCATCTACGAGGGAAAGGCTAAACGCCTCTTTAGTACCGACGACGCCAATTTAGTCATTGCTGAATTTAAAGATGATCTGACCGCATTTAACGGCGCAAAAAAAGATAACGAATCGGGTAAAGGGGCTTTAAATAACAAGATCTCTACCGAACTGTTTAAAATGTTGGCCAAAAACGGAGTTGAATCCCATTTCGTCGAAATGCTCGATGATACTCATATGCTTTGTAAAAAAGTAGATATCATCCTCATCGAAGTGATCGTCCGCAACATTGCGACAGGAAGCCTCAGTAAAAACCTCGGTATTCCTGACGGAAAAGTTCTTCCGTTTACCTTGGTCGAATTCGATTATAAAAACGATGCACTCGGCGATCCGAAACTCAACGACCAGCACTGTTTGATTTTGGAGCTCGTCAAAAACGAAGCGGAACTCGATCAGCTCCGTGCAATGGCACGCGAAGTCAACAGTATCTTACGCCCTTATTTCCATGATAAAGGTCTTAACCTCGTCGATTTCAAACTCGAATTCGGTCGTGACAAAGACGGAAAAATCATCCTTGCCGATGAAATCAGTCCGGATAACTGCCGTTTCTGGGACTTGGAAACCGGTGAGAAAATGGATAAAGACCGTTTCCGCCAAGGGCTCGGCGGACTAAAAGTCGCCTATGAAGAAGTATTAAACAGAATATTGGGGTAATTGAATGAAAGCAATCGTAAACGTATTTTTGAAAAACGGAGTCTTGGACTCTCAAGGTAAAGCGGTACAGCATGCACTCTCCGGTCACGGATTCGAAACTGTCAAAGACGTACGTGTAGGCAAACAAATCATTATCGAGATGAATGAAAACGATGCAGATGCGGCAAAAGAGAAAGTAGCACATATGTGTGAAGAGCTTTTGGCGAATACCGTCATCGAAGATTACGAGATCGAGATCCAAGCATGAAAGTCGGCATTATCCAATTTCCGGGAACCAACTGTGAATACGATACCCAGCATGCGTTTGCCGCATTAGGGTGCGAAACACAAATTCTTTGGCACAAAGAGGATACTATCCCTTCCGATATGGACTTGGTAGTAGCCGCAGGGGGATTCAGCTACGGAGATTACCTGCGCAGCGGTGCCATTGCCAAAATGTCTCCGATCATGAAAGCGCTTAAAGTCTATGCAGAGAACGGCGGAAAAGTCTTAGGGATCTGTAACGGATTTCAGGTATTGACCGAAACCGGTCTTCTTCCGGGTGCGTTGAAACGAAATGAAGGTCTTCACTTCATTTCACGCCATCACCATCTCAAAGTCATTAACAACGATAATGTATTTCTTCGCCATTGCAACGTTGATCAGGTTCTTAACATCCCTATCGCGCATCACGACGGGAATTTTTACATTGATGAAAACGGTCTGCAAGAGCTGTATGCGAATGGCCAGGTATTGCTTAAATACACTGACGAAAAAGGGAATATCGATAATCCGAACGGTTCAGTCGACAGTATTGCCGGTATCTGCAACAAAAGCAAAACTGTTTTCGGTTTAATGCCTCATCCGGAACGTGCAATGGAGAGCCTTTTAGGCTCGGATGACGGCAAAGCGATGTTAGAGGGGTTTATAAACGCTTGAAAGCTTTAGCTTTTCTTTTTTTCTTTCTAGGACAAATTCTTTTAGCCGAACCGTCCGTTCTTACAGATCCGGCTCCGGCACCTGTAACTGCGACGGAGGAAACTACTGCCGCTCCGACTGCTGAGACAGATGTAAATGCACTTTTTTCCGGTGTTTCCACTGCCGCAGGATTGACGCTTCAGTTCAGCGATCTCCCCTCACACCCCTATGTCGGTGAAATTATCCCTCTTACCGTCAAACTTACTCCGGTTGATATAGCTTCCGGAAACATCGAATATACCCTTCAAAACGAAGAGGGGATTCGAATTTTCAGCGATACTCCCCGTCGAAGCGTAAAAGAGGACGGTGTATACGACACATTCTATTTTCTGGTTCAATCCTCATCCATCCGCTTTCCCGATATTACGGCAACGCTCACATCGACCGGAAGCGTCACCGAACCCCTTATCGGAACGGCTTTAAATGCGATACCTCTCAGTCCGCCCTCAGGGTTTGCAAACGTTTTAGCCGATAAATTCGAGGTTATTAATTACAAAACAACTCCGTATAACAATGAAAGCAACGTCGTTATTTTTACCGTAAAAGCATCGCGATGCAACATCGGAGACTTTTCCATCCCTAATGCGATCAAACAAGGTTTCGAATCGAAGTTTTCCAATGTCGGCGAATCGCAGATGACCTATTACGCCATTATTCCCAATACGGAACAAAACCTCAATTTTTCTTTTTTTAACCTCAAAAAGCAACGATATGAGTCGATTGTAATACCGATTGTCGTGGATGACGATACCGTCTCAACCCAAAGCGATCTCTCACCGACCGATGCACGCCACACCGAACTTAAAATCAGCGTCGCGGCAGTGGTAGTAGCGGTTCTTTTCGGATTATTTTATTGGAGACGGGATAAATGGTACCTTTATGCTTCGTCATTACCGATGTTTTATATCGTATATGCCCTCCTTCCGAACCCGACCATATGTGTCAAAAAAGATGCGCCGATCTATTTGCTTCCGATCAAAAACGGCACAATATTTGAAATGACGCTGCAAGAAGAGCATTTGGAATCCGAAAAAGAGGTCGGAGAATTCATTAAAGTACATCTCGATGATAAAGTCGGTTGGGTTAATAAACGTGATCTTTGCTCGAATTAAATGGCTTTATGCCGTAATCGTCATCTTTACCGGGATGACGCTGATGATAACAACGTTTCATCTTCTCCCGAAGCCCTATGCCGTTAAATTTTCGGCATGGTTTATCCGCTTTCTCGTTTTTATACCGGTAGAGGTCAAAGGGACTCCCGATCCTGAAGCGCAAATGTTTCTTATCAACCACCAAAGCGATATCGACATCGGTGTTATGGAGACGATCACCGACAAAGATTTAGCATGGGTCGCCAAAAAAGAGTTGTTCCATGTCCCTTTTTTCGGTCTGGTCGTCCGTTTGCCAAAAGATATTGCATTGGAACGTGAAAGTAAAACTGCGCTTGTTAAACTCATCAAAGAGTGTAAAGACCGCCTCGATCACGGACGTGTCATCACGATCTTTCCTGAAGGAACCCGCACAGAAACCGGGAAAATGAAACCGTTTAAGGCGGGTGCTAAAATGGTAGCTGACAAATTTAACCTAAAGGTACAGCCTGTCGTTTTGGTTGCGACAGCATGGCATTTCAGCAACAAGCGCAAAGATTTTAAACCCGGCACCATTACCGCTATATATCTGGATTCTTTTGTCGCTGATAAAGACAATCCTGAATGGCTCAATGAGACGCACGATAAAATGCAGCACGCCTATGATGAGGCACTCTCTAATCTGCCAAAATACCACAAACGTCGTATTAGCTAAGGCTCACAATCTCATCGGCGCACCAAGCTGCCAGATCGCCGTCATGGGTGATGAGCAACACTCCCATATCCTCGATATTATCCACAATCAGTTTCATGATATCGAGTTGATTTAGATTGTCCAGTGCCGAAGTCGGCTCATCCAAAAGGAGCAGCTTCGGCTTCATCAGCAAGGCGCGCAATATGGAGCAACGCTGCAGCTGACCACCCGATAGTTTATGGGGAAGGGAATCCAAAAAAGCCTCTTCCAGCCCCATCTGCTCTATCAAAGCCTCATACCCCTCCATCGACGTCACCTCTTTGATCTGTTCACGCACGGTATAGGTGGGGTGAAACGAGCTATAAGGGTCTTGAAAGACCTGAGAAAAGGATGATGATCGGATAGAACCCGATAAAGGTTTGCGATGCCCCAGAATGAGCTCAAACAGCGTCGATTTTCCGACACCGCTCGGGCCCACTATCGCTTTAATCTCCCCTTCATTCAGAGAGAGTGAAAAGTTTTTGAATAATAATATATCTTTAGTATATCCAAAAGATATACTTTCAATATCTAAAATGCGGTTCAACGAATCTGACCTTTGCCGTATACTTTGTATTTGTAGGTCGTCAATCCCTCAACACCCATCGGTCCGCGCGCGTGAAGTTTGTTGGTGCTGATACCCACTTCGGCACCGAATCCGAACGCTCCGCCGTCGGTAAAACGGGTAGAGGCGTTGACATATACCGCCGCCGCATCGATCGAGTCCATAAAGCGTTCCGCCGTCGTGATATTTTCGGTGATGATCGCCTCGGAATGGCCCGAACCGTAGCGGACGATATGGCTGATCGCCCCCTCTACCCCGTCAACAACCCGAATATTAAGGATATTAGCCAAATACTCCGTATCGTAATCTTCTTCGGTTGCCGGTGCGACGGCAATCACTTCACGCGTCTGTTCGCACCCTTTGAGTTCGGTATTGGCTCTATCAAAAGCGGTTTTTAAAAGCGGTAAGACATTTTGGGCGATCGACTCATCCACCAGCAGTGTCTCCATCGAGTTGCACACACCCGGACGCTGTACCTTAGCGTTAAGGGCAATGGCAATCGCGTTTTCGATGTTCGCATCTTTATCGATATAGGTATGGCACAGCCCTTTGTCGTGTTTGACGACAGGGACGCTCGAATTTTGGCTCACAAAACGGATCAACGCCTCTCCGCCGCGCGGAACGATCAGATCGACATATTTATCCATCTTAATCAGTTTTGCAACCCCTTCTCGCGTCGCATCCGGCAGCAGTGCGATCAGCTCTTTCGGGAGGCCGTTACGGATCAGGACCTGCTGTAATACGTCGGCGATGATGTGATTAGACGCTTCCGCCTCTTTCCCCCCTTTGAGGACACACCCATTGGAGCTTTTAAAGCAGAGTGCCGCCGTATCGGAGGTGACGTTCGGTCGCGATTCGTAGATGATTCCGACCACCCCGATCGGGATGCTCACTTTCTCGATTTTGAGTCCCGCTTCGGTGACCCACCCCTCGATCACTTTACCGATCGGATCTTTGAGAGCGGCGATCTCTTCGATCGCCACCGCCATCGATTCGATCCGTTTTTCATCCAACATCAAGCGTTCTTTCATCGACGGAGCAAGGTCGTTTGTTTCGGCATTGCGCATATCGATGGCGTTGGCTTCGATGATGTTCATCGTATTGGCACGAAGCGCTTCGGCCATTTCCCGCAGGATTCGGTTACGTTCGCTACCGCTTAATGTCGCCAATACACGGCTGGCGGATTTGGCTTTTTCTAAAAAATGTTCCATTCTTTTTCCTTTATGATGCCAGAGGCTGAATCATTGCAATCTCTTTGGCTTCCGATTGCATTGATCGGTATAAATCCCATCGGATTTGAAGATTGAGCCAAAAATCCGCCGACATACCGAAATATTTGGCTAGACGTAATGCCGTTGCAGGGGTAATACCCCGTTTTTGGTTGATGATCTCGTTGACACGTTGATAAGGGACATGGATCGCATCGGCTAATGTCCGCTGAGAAATCCCCATCGGTTCTAAAAATTCAGTAAGTAGCATTTCACCCGGATGGGTGGGTGCTCTGTGGGTTGGGATATTCATAGTATACTCCTTATGAGTGATAATCGGTTATTTCTACATTTACCGCACCCGCTTCACTCCATGTAAAACAGATGCGATATTGATCGTTGATGCGGATGCTCATTTGCCCCGTTCTATTTCCCGATAATTTTTCGAGACGGTTTCCCGGAGGAACTTTTAACTCTTCGAGCGCTACAACCGAATCGATTTGATCGAGTTTTCGCGTTGCAACTTTCCATAACTCCATCGGAAGACGTTTACGAGCGTTTTTGCTGTCAACGCCGTTAAATATATCCGATGTTGCCTGATCTGCAAAAGAGATTATCATGTGAAAATTATAGCATGGTATCCGTGATTTTATGCTTTTTATAGTATGAAGAAATAAGGCAATAAATTAAGAAGTAAAAAAACTAGCTGTTAAGTGAGAATAATTTAAGTCAAAGCACCTGTTTCGTTATTTTTCATATTACCTCCTTCGGTATTGTCATGTTTTTCTTCCTCATTTAGCTGAGGGTTACAATCAATTTTGATATTACAAATCTCAGGAGATACTCCAATTTTGATAGATTCACTTCTTTTTGGCTTAGCCATTTTAGAATAGCTTTTATCAAGCATGCCTTTCCAAACAGGTAAAGACATATTGGTATTTAGGTAACTTTTGACTTCAACTTGCGTTGACTTAAATTATTCAATAGTAATCTGCTTACACTAATACTCACTAGATCCCCGATCAAGTCGGGGATAACAGAAAGTAGTCACCCTTCGACACGCTCAGGGCGAACGGTGAGATTATTCGATTTCAGCGTCGATGACGTCATCATCTTTTTTCGCGTTACTTGAAGCCGCTTCGCCGCCTTCGTTTTGTTTGTACATTTGCTCAGCCATTTTGTGACTTGCATCTGCCAATTTTTTCGTAGCCGCTTCGATCTCTTCTTTAGAAGCATCGGTATTTTTGAGTACCGCTTTAAGCTCTTCAAGAGCCGATTCGATTGCCGCTTTTTCACTTGCATCGATTTTGTCTTCCATCTCTTTGAGAGATTTTTCGGTTTGGCTTGCCAACGCATCGGCTTGGTTGCGGAGATCCACTACCTCTTTGCGTTTCGCATCTTCGGCTTTGTGGTTTTCCGCGTCTTGAACCATTTTGTTGATCTCTTCTTCGGATAGCCCTGAGCTTCCAGAGATTGTGATTGATTGAGATTTACCTGTCCCTTTATCGGTCGAGCTAACGGTTAGGATACCGTTGGCATCGATGTCGAACGTTACCTCGATTTGAGGTACACCGCGCGGTGCCGCAGGGATACCGTTAAGCTCGAACAATCCGAGAGATTTGTTATCACGGGCAAACTCGCGCTCACCTTGAACAACCGAGATAGAAACCGCAGGTTGGTTATCTTCCGCAGTCGAGAAGACTTGCGATTTTTTAACCGGAATAGTGGTCCCTTTTTCGATGATTTTAGTCGCGATTCCGCCGAGGGTTTCGATCCCGAGTGAAAGAGGTGTAACGTCAAGAAGAAGAACGTCTTTAACGTCTCCGCGGAGAACCCCACCTTGGATCGCGGCACCGGCTGCAACAACCTCATCCGGATTTACCCCTTTGTTCAACGTTTTACCGCCGAACTCGTCAGAGACCATTTTTTGTGCGATCGGAAGACGAGTAGACCCCCCGACCATGATGATTTCATTGATCTCGTTTTTGCTAAGTCCCGCATCTTTCATCGCTGTTTTGATGTGAGAAATAGTCTCTTTTACTAAATCATCGATCATCCCTTCGAATTTTGCACGAGTGAGTTTCACCACCAAGTGTTTAGGACCCGATGCATCTGCGGTAATAAACGGAAGGTTGATCTCTGTCTCTTCCGCAGAAGAGAGCTCTTTTTTCGCATTTTCAGCCGCGTCTTTGAGACGTTGAAGCGCCATTTTGTCCGCTTTTAGATCAATACCGTGGTCTGATTTGAACTCACCCGCCAAGAAATCGACGATTTTGTTATCGAAGTCATCCCCACCGAGGAACGCATTACCGTCGGTTGAGAGAACCTCGAAAGTCCCCTCGGAGATCTCAAGAACCGTAACGTCGAACGTTCCGCCCCCTAGATCGTATACAAGAACTTTTTCATCCCCTTTTGAATCCAAACCGTAAGCAAGTGCAGACGCCGTCGGCTCATTGATGATACGAAGCACGTTAAGACCGGCGATAGTTCCCGCCTCTTTGGTCGCTTTACGTTGCGCGTCATTGAAATACGCAGGAACGGTGATAACCGCATCGGTTACCGATTGCCCGAGGTAGCTCTCCGCATCCGCTTTGAGTTTTGAGAGGATTTTAGCCGAGATCTCTTGAGGTGTGTACACTTTACCCGCTACGTCAACCGCAGCCATACCGTTTTTATCAACGATTTTATAGGTAACTTTATCGTGTGCCTCTTTCGCTTTCTCTTCGTTCATCATAAGACCCATGATACGTTTGACCGAGTAGATCGTTTTATCCGGGTTTGTGATCGCCTGACGTTTTGCAGGATCACCTACTAGGATTTCCCCTTTGTCCGTAAACGCTACAACTGAGGGAGTCGTGTTTTTACCCTCTTTATTAGGGATGATTTTTGCTTCGCCGCCTTCATAGACAGCAACACATGAGTTTGTTGTTCCTAAATCGATACCAATAACTTTTGACATAATATTTCCTTTATTTTTATTTTTTTAAACGCTCTAGGAGCAAAGCCCCTAAAGCTACGTTAACACTGGGTTTTACCTCGGCGGTAAAAGCCCAAATGCACTTTAATTGGCTATTACAACCATCGCATCTCTAAGAGTGCGTTCTTTGTATCGAAACCCTTTTTGGAAAGTGTTTACGATTTCACCGCTTTGATGATCAGGGCTGTCCACGCGCTGTACTGCGTTATGAACATCCGGATTAAACGGTTCGGATTCATCCACAGCCGTTACGCCGTGTTTTTCGAGAACCCCGAGAAGCTGTTTCATCGTAAGTTCAACACCCTCTTTAAGTTTTTCCAAAAGAACCGCCGGCTCCGCTTCGATCTCAGCCGCACCGATCGCCATAGAAAGCGAATCGACCACCGGAATCAAATCTTTGGCAAATTTTTCGTTCGCGTACTCAAGCGCTTGATATTTCTCACGCTCAAGACGTTTTTTAATATTGTCGAAATCGGCATGTACGCGAGCGTACTTGTCTTTAAACGACGCTAGTTCGGCCTGAATAGTTTCTAATTCGTTCATGCTCTCAGCAATGACCTCTTCACCCGTATTTTGGGATGTTTGCTCGTCGCTGATCACGTCTTCATTTACTTCGTTAGACATAAGTTTTTACGACTCCTTTTTTGAAATCCGGCGTTATTATAGTACATTGAGTCGACTATTGTCAAGTGGTATATGATAATTTTTATGAAGATAAGTTGAGTCTATTCATATCAAGTATATATACCAACCTAAAATGCTATAATAAGCTTAAAAAAAGGGAGGGATAATGTCACTCAGAGTCAAACACCTCTATCCTGCCGTATTGCTTGGAATGTTTGCCCTTACCCTGTGGCTTACTCCCCCGCCCCTCGCCATCAGCCCCAAAGCGTGGCAACTTTTTACGATTTTCCTGACAACTATTATAGCTATTTTAGGTAACGTGCTGCCCATCATCGCCGCATCGGTCATTGCCCTCGCGATCAGTGTCTTGTTCGGGGTCATTGAACCCGTAAAAGCGTATGCGGGATTTTCGGAAAGTTTCATCCTGATGATCATTGCGGCTTTTTTAGTCTCGCATGCCGTCCATAAATCGGGGTTAGGCAAACGACTTTCGCTTCACATCATCCGCCGTTTCGGCCACTCCACCCTCGGTCTGGGATACAGTCTCATCGCCACCGATATCCTCATCGCCCCCGCATTTCCGAGCAATACCGCCCGAAGCGGTGTCCTTTACCCTATCGTCTACGGTCTGGCGCACGACTGCGGCTCAAAGGTTGGAGATAATACCCAGCGGCGTGCGGGAAGCTATCTAATGATGACCTCTATGGCAGGGCTTACGATATCATCGGGCCTTTGGCTCACCGCAATGGCGGTCAATCCCGTCGGTGTCGGAATCGCTCAGACTATGGGAATCCATATCACGTTCGGAAGCTGGCTTTTGTATGCTATTGTCCCGACCCTCATCGCCTTTGCCCTCATCCCGTGGATGCTGTACCGCATCTATCCCCCCGAACTTCGAGAAACGCCGGATGCGCCACAAAAAGCCGTAGAGGCACTAGAACACATGGGACGTATCAGCCGCAACGAGTGGATTACCGCCGGAGTTTTTATTTCGATGCTGACTCTTTGGGCCCTCTCGGGAATACTGGGGGTCGATAAAGCGGCCGTCGCATTCGGAGGGCTTGGAATTTTGATGGCGACACGCGTTTTCGGAGTCGAAGATTTCAGAAGCCAAGGCGAAGCGCTCAGTACCCTCATCTGGTTTGCCATCCTCTTTGCCCTCAGTACCCAGCTCGCCGAAATGGGATTTATGGGAGCCGTCGCCAGCCACTTTACCCTCTATCTCGTCGGGCTCTCGTGGATGTGGGTTTACATACTCCTGATAGCCGTTTACGTATTAATCCATTATCTCTTCGTTTCGCAAAGCGCCCATCTTTTAGCCCTGTACGGTATTTTTTTAGCCGTCGGTGTCGGAGCGGGCGTTCCGGGGGAATTGATGGCGATGATGCTGCTGTTTGCTACCAATTTTAATGCTACCATCACACCGCAGGGCTCTTCGTGCAATGCGATCTATCTTAGCTCCGGCTACATCAGTGCCCGTGAAATCTATATCTACGGCGGGGCGGTAACGCTGCTCACCTTTCTGATATTCATGATTATCGGAACACCCTGGATATTGGCACTCTCATGAAACGTATCCGCTATTTTCACCATTCCCTGATCGGAAAAATCTTTTTCTCATTTTTGGGAGTCTGCTTGGTATCTATGGCGATTATATTTTCGCCGTGGGGAAACCGTCTTATGGCCCCTTTCATCGAGAAATCACTTACGTCCGCCTTCTCAACGCCGATCACTCTCCAAGAATACGGGTTAACCCCTAATCAGTTTCATCTTCTTTTTCAAGATCAATACGGGAACACGTTTTCAACGCAGGGGGGATTTTCTCTTCTGACGCTTCGGATGTATGCCCATTACCGGCTCTCCTGTTTTCAGCACGGCGGCATTAACCCTCTTTTTTCCCCTTTTAAAACAGAAGGCTCTCTCAGCGGAGGCATCGCCTCTTTGCTCATTCAAGGAAACGGAGATATGTTCGGCGGAGATCTCATTTATAAAATTGAACTCCATCGGTTTCATCTCGCATCTCTCAATCTAAAAGCGGACAAAATAGCCTATACGCCTCTTATGCAGCTGCTCAAGTATCCATCCGACACCGATACCCTCCTCACCGGGGGGATCGATCTTCGCGGATTTGATCAGCGCTACGTTGAGGGATCGATCGATCTACATTCCAAAACCCGCCGTTTTAATCCTACCCCTATCGCAGAGGACAATAACGAATCGGTAACACTAAAATCGCTATTGGCCGACAAATACGGCGATGTCAAACCTTTTAACGTTAATGTAACTATTAATAGTTCTCTGGATCATGCGGGAATTTTGGAACAGTTTGTCGGTATGCCGCTCGGAGGAGCCCTTGAATTAAACGCGACACTTACGGGTGATCAAAAACTGCTTCGGCTGAAAGGCAATTCCGATGTCGCCCGAAGCGATACCTCGATTTCACTCACTGTCGCGGATTTGGAACCCTCAAAATTCTCTTTTGACTGCAAACACGCCGATTTGGAACAGACGTTTAAACTCTTCACCCTTACCCCTCCGATATCGGGAAGCGGTGATTTGTACGGAGAGCTAAACACCACCGGAGGAAGTGTAAACGTCATCATTACCGAAGCTGCTAGCGTTCCGAAGGTGTTATTCCAAGAATACCAAATTACCCAGCCGCTGATCCGATTCGATGCGGAAGTGCATGCCGACCTCAGCAAAAAAGGGGTTCATTACAGAGGATCGTTCCAATCGGATTTAAGCCGTCTCGATATCGATAATACGACGACGCATGAGCAAATGCTTCGGGATCTATTAAAAAGCTTACACTAATTCAAAATCAAAGGGGAGATTTAACGGTTTTAACCGACAATCCCTCTATGAAAAATGTATCCTCCGTCCTCGAGTATCACGACCGAACCAAACACCGACCCTCACGTTATGCCGCAAGCCTCGGCTATATGGATTGGGCAACTCAGCCAAATCCTTTTCGGCGTTATGAGAATGCCCCTCTTATACCTTTGCCCTTTAGCGAAGCAACCCCGCCGTATCATCTGCTGTTCCGACCTGATTCACTTCCTCATGCCCCTTTGTGCATCGAATCGCTTGCGCAATTGCTGCGCTACGCTCTCGGACTCGCCGCCATCAAAAGCCACGGCGGATCGGAGTGGGCGCTTCGGTGCAATGCCAGCAGCGGAAACCTTCACCCGAGTGAATGCTATATTATTGCTCCCCCTCTGCAAGGTCTGAGCGACTCTCCTACCCTTAGCCACTATGCGCCGCGTAAACATGCACTGGAGCTGCTGCATACCTACAACGAACCTATCGGCGAAGAAACACTTCTCATCGCCCTAAGTTCGGTCATCTGGAGGGAAGCGTGGAAATACGGGGAGCGGTGCTGGCGCTACTGCCAGCTTGATGCGGGGCATGCCGCCGAATCGATCCGCATTTCGGCTGCGATGCTGGGGTGGGAGTGCAGTGTTCTTAGCATCGACACTGCCGACATCGCCTCACTGTGCGGTCTGGATCAGCTTCACCGGTATGATCCGAACGAGCGGGAAAGTCCCGATATGTTGCTTCAAATCCGAAAAGGCTCATTTACCCTTCCCAAAACTCCCGAACTCCTTTATAACGCAAACCGTCTGAGTCACTCCCATCATCTATGGCCGATACTGGAGATCATCGACACGTCGACACAGG
>Ga0209340_1001369_pt1 | contig 17855 bp, 19 predicted proteins | sample EPASupsiteSAE323_FD_187266 | JGI IMG/M metagenome (GOLD analysis project Ga0209340, IMG submission 187266) | Bioremediated contaminated groundwater from EPA Superfund site, New Mexico - Sample SAE3-23 (SPAdes) (version 2) | ecosystem: Environmental > Aquatic > Deep subsurface > Groundwater >... | reverse complement strand
AGAAAAGTATTTAACCCATCAACCGAGAAGCTTAAAGAATATGTAAAAAACCTAAATTGTATGCTTGGAGAAGAACTTATTAAACCAACAAAAATATATGTTAAACTTATTTTGAAAATATTAGAAAAATTTAATATAAAGGGTATTGCAAATATAACTGGTGGCGGATTCTACGAAAATATTCCAAGAACAATTCCTGAAGGTTTGCGGGTTAAAATAACCAAAGGAAGCTGGCCGGTCCTGCCTATATTTAATCTGATTCAAGATCTGGGAAATATTGAAGAAAAAGAAATGTTTAATACATTTAATATGGGAATAGGTATGATAATGGTTGTTGACAGTAGTAATGCCGAAGAATTATTAGGTTATATGGAAAGTTTGGGAGAAAAGGCTTACTTGATTGGAGAGATTGTTGAAGGTGAGGAAGGTGTGGAGCTTTGCTAAATATCGGGGTGCTGGTATCAGGTGGAGGAACAAATCTTCAAGCAGTTATTGATGCAATAGAATCTGGGTATATTCCAAACTCAAAAATTGTTACCGTCATTTCAAGTAAAAATGATGCATATGCACTTGAAAGAGCTAGAAAATATGGGATTAGTGGAGTATACATATCAAGAAAAGATTTTGAATCTCAAAAACAGTATGATGAAGCACTTGTGAAGAGCATGAGAGAACGTGATGTTGAGCTCGTCCTGCTTTGTGGTTTTCTCTCGATTCTTGGAGATACTTTTATAAATGAATTTGAAAGAAGAATCATAAATGTTCATCCAGCGCTTATTCCTTCTTTTTGTGGTAAAGGATATTATGGTTTGAAAGTGCACGAAGAAGCTATAAAATTTGGAGCGAAGATAACTGGTGCTACTGTTCATTTTGTAGAGCTTGAACCTGATGCAGGACCAATAATTGTTCAAAAAGCAGTTGAGATAAAGGATGATGATACTCCTGAAATTTTGCAAAAGAGGGTCATGGAGGAAGCAGAATGGATTTTGATGCCTCTTGCTGTGAAATTGTATGCGGAAAATAAACTTGAAATAGTTGATAGAAGAGTGCTGCGAAAGGAATGATTGTAAAATGGATTCAGAAAAAATTACTACTCCACAGATGAAAATTGAAATTCCAGGATTAATAGTTGAGACCAGCAAACAAAGTTTTGTTCCTGAATGGTTTCAGGTCCAGTTTAGCAATCTTCTTAATGAAATAATAAAAATGCACTTTTTAGAATCTATTGGAATTAAGAAAGAAGAAAGTAATCAAGATACAAAAACAGATAGCATGGAAGAGAATCAAGAATATGTTAGCTTTAATGAAGATGTTGATTTGCAATTATTTAAAATAACTGGATTCATTAAATATGAAGAAAAAAGTCAAGTTTCCATACAAATATTAATTGGGAAAGGTGACTCAATAAAATTTTCTAGAACTTATACATATGAAATTGATGGAATAATCAATGTTCTGCCGGAGATAATTGAAAACATACAAGACTTCATAAAAAGAAACGCTTCTTCAGAATTTAATATAGATGCAGAAGTTAATTATAAACAGTGTCTAAAAGAGGTTATTAACTTATTACAAGAGAACACAGATGACGATTCTATTGAAAAGCATTTTATTACTGGAATGTTTTTAGCAAAAGCAGGAGAAGAAGAAAAAGCATTAGAAAATCTTGATTATGTTATAAAAAATAGTGCAAATCCTGAGATGGTTCAGGATTGCTATAAATTAGTACTAAGCGTTAAAGCTAAAAAAAGCATGAAAGATTTAGATAGTGCACAAAATGAAGTTTATAATGGTGACCCTGCAAAGGCGGTTTCCTTGATAGAAAGCTTAATACAAATTACACCAAAATATACTCATCTTCATTTTCTTCTGGGTATGGCGTTAAAGAAAAGTGGTCAGCTAGAAAAATCAATTCAGGCATTTAAAAATGCTCTTGAAATAGATGCCGAGCATGTTTTATCATGCAGGGAATTGGCTGAAGAGCTTGTTTCTATGGAAAAACTTGCAGAAGCAGAAACAATGTATAGAAAAATTATACAACTTGGACAAGCAAATGCAACGGATTACTATAATCTTGGGATGTGCTTGAAGAGACTTGGAAAAGTAAAGGAACTGGATGAAGTAATTGAGAAGATTAAAGAGCTTGATGTTGAAGGTAAGCTTGACAGTTATATTTTTAATCTTTTTGATATGGGGTCTAATTTCTTAAAAGATGATAATGAGCCAGAAAAGAAGAAATCATTCTTTGGAAGGTTATTTGGGAAGTAAACAAAATGCAAAATTATTTTGCATTTCACTTGAAGTTAATTATGAAAGAGATAGTGTTGATTATTTTAAAGGGAGGAAACAAAAGTGGTTAAACGTGCATTGATTAGTGTTTCAGACAAAGCAGGAATTGTTGAGTTTGGGAAAGAATTAGAGAACCTTGGAATCGAAATAATATCAACTGGTGGTACATATAATACTTTGAAAGATGCAGGGGTAAAGGTTACAAGTATTTCTGATGTTACCGGATTCCCAGAATGTCTTGATGGCAGGGTAAAAACTCTTCATCCCAATATTCATGCAGGAATTCTTGCAATGAGAAGTAATCCAGAGCATATGGAACAAATTAAAAAACTTAATATCGAACCAATTGATTTGGTAGTGATAAACCTATACCCATTTAAGCAAACAATTCTTAAAGAAGGTGTTGAACTCCACGAAGCAATTGAAAATATAGATATTGGAGGCCCTACAATGCTGAGGGCGGCAGCTAAAAACTATCAGGATGTTGCAGTTGTTGTTGACCCTGAAGATTATGAGACTGTTGTAAATGAGCTTAAAAGCCACAAAGAAATATCAAAAGATACAAAATTCAGATTAGCGTGGAAGGTTTTTGAGCATACAAGTCATTATGATACGCTAATTGCCGGTTATTTAAGAGATAAAGCAAATGGCGACAAATATCCAAATACTCTAACAATTACATTCGAAAAGGTACAGGATATGAGATATGGTGAAAATCCTCACCAAAGTGCTGTGTTCTATAAAGAAGTAGGAAAAAATATAGGGACAATTGCTTCAGCAGTACAGCTTCATGGTAAGGAGCTTTCATTTAATAATATTAATGATGCAAATGGAGCACTTGAATTATTAAAGGAATTTGATGAACCTACAGTGGTTGCAGTTAAACATACAAATCCTTGCGGAGTAGGAAGTGCAGATACTATTTACGAAGCATATATAAAGGCGCATGATTGTGATCCTGTATCAATATATGGGGGAATAGTAGCAATCAATAGAGAGGTAGATGCTAGAACTGCTGAAGAAATAAATAAAATATTTGTTGAAATATTGATGGCACCTTCATTTTCAGAAGAAGCTTTAAAAATACTAAAATCTAAGAAAAACATCCGTATACTTCAGATTGATGAAATTTTAAAGAAATATCCTAAAGGAACTCTTGATTATAAAAAGGTTGGTGGCGGAATACTTGTACAAGATGTTAATTCTGAGCTTATTAATAAGGAAGATATGAAGGTTGTCACCAAGGTTCAGCCTCCAGAGGGAAAAATGGATGATCTTATGTTTGCGTGGAAAATTGTTAAACACATGAAATCAAATGCCATTGCTCTTGTAAAAGACAAGCAAACTGTTGGATTGGGGCCTGGCCAAACTAATCGAGTATGGTCAACTTCAAATGCTGCTGAAAGGGCTGGAGAAAAGGCTAAAGGTGCTGTACTTGCATCAGATGCATACCTTCCATTCGCAGATAACGTAGAAGCTGCAGCAAAGGCTGGAATATCTGCAATAATTCAACCTGGTGGCTCGATCAGGGATCAGGATGCAATTGATGCTTGTGATAAGGCAGGAATTAGTATGATATTTACGGGTATGCGTCACTTCAAACATTAGAAAATTAGTTGGTGGTTTGTGGTTCTTAGTTCGTGATTTTAAGTATGGCTTAGAAGCTTTTCTTAAGTCCTACAACTACCGAGCACTAACTACGAACCAATAAAGGAGGAATCTATGAACATATTAGTAGTAGGCGGGGGCGGCCGTGAACATGCAATAGTCTGGAAGATTGCACAAAGCCAAAAGGTCAAGAATATATATTGTGTACCTGGGAACGGTGGAATAGCAGGAATCGCTGAATGTGTGAATATAAAGGCAACTGACCTTGATGGAATAGTACAATGGGCTAAAAACAATCCTGTAGACCTTGTTGTAGTAGGACCAGATGATCCACTTGCAATGGGGTTGGTGGACAAGCTTGAAGATGCAGGAATTAGGGCTTTTGGAGCAAATAAAAGAGCTGCATATTTAGAGGCAAGCAAGGTTTTTTCAAAAGATTTGATGAAGAAATATAATATACCAACTGCAAAATATGAGGTCTTTGAAGAGCCCCAAAAGGCTAAAGAATATCTTAAAACTTGTTCGTTCCCAACGGTTGTTAAGGCGGAAGGACTTGCACTTGGAAAGGGAGTTATTATTGCACAAAATTTACAGGAGGCACTTTCTGCTGTTGATGAAATAATGGTTGAAAAGAAATTTGGCGAATCCGGCAGCAGAGTTGTGATTGAAGAATTCTTGATTGGACAAGAGGTTTCCATGGTATCCTTTACGGACGGAAAAACTGTGGTTCCAATGGTTAGTGCTCAAGACCATAAAAGAGTTTTTGATAATGATCAAGGTCCTAACACAGGAGGTATGGGGGTATTTTCGCCAAGCAGGATTTATACAAAAGAGATAGATGAGTACTGCATGAAAAATATTTTTATACCAACAATTCGAGCAATGGAAAAAGAAGATCGCAAGTTTAAAGGAATATTATATTTCGGACTTATGATTACAAAAGATGGACCAAAGGTTCTTGAGTATAATGCAAGGTTTGGAGATCCTGAAACTCAGGCAGTATTGCCAAGATTGAAGACAGATTTGATTGATATTATGGAAGCTATTATTGATGATAAGTTGGATAAAATTAATATTGAATGGCATGAAGGTGGTTCTGCTTGCGTAGTTATGGCATCAGGCGGTTATCCCGGTGATTATCAGACCGGGTATGAGATAGAAGGAATAAAGCAAGCCGAAGAATTAGGGTGTATGGTGTTCAACGCAGGAACAAAGCTGGATGAAGGAAAGCTTGTGACAGCAGGAGGAAGAGTTCTTGGTGTGACAGCGATTGGAGAAAACTTGGATAAAGCATTAGAAAAGGCTTATGCAGGAGTGGAAAAGGTTTGTTTTGAGGGGAAACATTTTAGAAGAGATATTGGAAGAAAATAATTGCAAAAAATAAATTATTGAAACAAATCTAATTATGATGATATAATTAGATTTGTTTTTATTTTAACAATAATTATCTTTTTGGATACTGCTGAAAAGAGGGGGGGTATTAGCTCAGAAATAATTAAAAGAGCGGTTGTTTATCAGAAAAGGAGGGATATAAATGATAGGATCTATTAAGAAGCTGGTTGGTGGAATTGTAGGACCTAAAATAGGGTCAATAGCTATTTTGGAACAGGGGGATTTGAAAACAGCAATAAGGCTTCTTGAATATGCTAAAATTAGTCCTTTGGAGGTTGCAGAATGGTTTAGAAGCAAAAGTGAGGGGTATGAATTTCTAGCATTGAATGAATTGGGTTTTCACGTTGTCAAATTTAAAATTGACAAAGAAGTAACCAAGGCTGATTTCAAAGGATTTGAATGTATTCCCGAAATTGGTTCTCTCGACCAGTATTTTGCAATAAAGATGAAGACCGACATTTACTGGGTGGTTCTAAAAAGAAGTGCCCAACAGGAGAGTGCTTCAGGGAAAAGCCTTGAACATCTAAAAAAAATGGAAAAGCTTGTTCAAAACAACCCTTATGTACAGTTAAAGAAAGCAAAAGGATATATGGGAGAGAACAAGAAGTTTCCTAAGTTCATTTCCGGAACAGGGAATATATACGAGACTGAACTCAAGCCAAGTACTAGAAGCTTCGTTGAATGTTTAATATATACCCTGACAGACCGGATTCCCGTGGAAATAGGAATAAAAGAAAAAAATAGATGGTGGCTTTTGGCGATAAACGATGGGATTCAAGTTGACCCTAGGGATATTTCAGTTTCATTCAAAGAAGAACAAAACCTTGATGTTTATACCTTTCATTTCAAGAGCGAAATTGAGTATCTGTTTGAGTTGGAAAAAGATGAAAAGGCATTTATCGAAAAAGTGGCTGCTGTTTTGGGTAAGGACGTACCTGTTTTAGGGGTAAAGGAAAGGAGTGAATAAAATGATAGGCTTTGTTTCTAAAGAAGATTGGGTTGAAAAAATAACCAATATATCCAAAATAAAACTTACTCCGCGGGAAGTTCTGGATCTTTTCGAGAATCATGGAGAAACAGCTGAACGGCTATATCAGGCTTGTGCAGGAAAGTTGAGCCTTTTGACCTTATCAGGCAACCAATTTACGGTATTTATTTTCGAAACAGGGGGAGTATTTGATGGTGATATAGATGAGGTCGCTAGGAATATTGGGGATGAATTGTCTTTCCCAGATTTCAATGAGGACTTTGTCTTATACTTTGAATTATCATCAAAACATTTTACCGGAGCCCGCGTTTTCGGTATCAACAAGATTGAGAGTGGGGATCAGAAGCAAGCCATGGGAGAGATAAAACAAATTCTTGCTGAAATCAGAAGAGCCCAGACGCTGATTAATTCCTTCCCGGATGACTTGGAACTAAGAGGGACTACTTACTGGGTTCCGAAGTACCTTTGCTTTGGTGGATGCCTCTATCATGTTTATAATGGATTAGATTTCTTTCACTTCGGAGTGGAAGATGCTTTCAAGTATATTCTCCTGAGATTTGCTCATCCAAGTCTTTTTGCCAGGGGCAACGAAAGAGGACCTGCTGGGATACATGAGCTTGGCGAACTTATACCTGCTGAAGCGGTAAATCTAAATGTGTACCCAGCTGGAGAAAAGCTTGCGGTTGACGTAACAATTGAAATGATGCTTAATCCTGAATTCAAAATGAACCAGGTAAAAGCAGATATTATATCTGCAGCATGTAAGGAGTTAAGCACACCATGTCCACGGATTCAATTAGAGAGATATTAAATTTTTAGTGTTAAGGTGCATAAATATGCACCTTTTTCTTTTATTTACCACGACCGAATCCGTATTCTCTATGGTAAAATACATTGAACCAAAGACAAATCTGGAGTGAGGAAATATGAACAAAAGAATAACAGCAATTGTGCTTAGTTTAACTGTATTAATAATGCTTTTCCCAACCCTAATTTCTGTCAATGCGGCAACCAAGCCTGACATGGAGGTTCTTGGTTTTTATACCAACAAAGAAGGGGTGGATTATGATGGGAAAACATATAAGCTCGACAACTCTTATTCAAATATCATGAACAATAACAAGAATGTTTCAATAGCAGTTCCATTTTGGTTCAGACTTGGAGAATCAGGTGGTGGCTCAATCGAATTTCACAAATACGGATTTAGTACGAGTGATTATAAAACTGAGGCAAAGCAAAAAGTGAAGGACATGAAAAGTAAGAATATTAAGGTATTAGCACTTATTCATAATATGCTCTATAAAAATGGAATATCAGGCAAAGAACTAGCGCATGAATTATTTGCAAATCAAACAGCCATGAATAACTTTATTAATGAGTTGGAAAATTATTTAAAGGAATATGGCTTTGATGGAGTAAATATTGACATAGAAGATATTTATAAAAGTGATAGAAATAGCTATACTGATTTAATCCGACAGATGAAAGAAAAACTGGGCGCAAAGGGTTATATGATTACTGTTTCAATTCCTGCAAAAACCTTTGATGATCCAACAAATAGCTATTCATATCCGTTTGATTATAAAGGAATAGGAAAGTATGCAGATAGAGTTGCAATAATGACTTACGATGAACATGGTGCATGGACAGGTAGTGGTTCAGGACCGATTGCTTCAATAACGTGGCAGGAAAAAGTTGTAAAATATGCAATAACCCAGATGTCAAAAGAAAAAATTTTATTAGGAGTGCCGGTGTACGGATTTGATTGGACTAAAGGCAAAAGCTGGCCAAAGTATTCATCTTATGAAATGACTATGGAAACTGTAAAAAGTAAAAGCTTGCAGGTCTCGTGGGATGATAAATATAAAGTACCATATATTAATTACTGGGATAGCAACGGGCAAAAAGAAATTTGGTTTGAGAATGCATCAAGTTTTTCATATAAAATTAATCTGGCTTCGAAATATGGATTGAAAGGAATCGCAATTTGGAGAATCGGTATGGAAGACCCTTCTATATGGAGCGTTGTTTCAGGAAATATTAATGTTCAAAAAATAAGCAATCAGGACATATTCGATGCTAAAAAGCTTTATACTTCTAATGATAATTTGATGATGAATATTGGAGAGCAGAGTAATAAGAGCTATATTTTAGAAATAACTAACCAACGTGGAGTAAAAACTTCACAGGTTGTTGATTTTAGTAAAAATAAAAACCAAATTATATCACTGAATAATTTGGAGGATGGGTGGTATAATGCAAGGATTGTTCTGAATGATGGAAATGAACAAGAGCTTGATAGTAAAGAGTTCGGTATTAACTGCTTTGAGGATATAAAAACTCATTGGGCTCGTGATGTTGTTATAGATTTGTTTAAGCATGGATATATAAAAGGTTCTGAAAATGAACAATTCAAACCGGATAATACGCTAACCAGAGCAGAATTTCTTGCTCTAATTTCTAGGGCTTTAAATATAGAAAGCCCAACAAACGGATATGCTACAAAGTTTTCTGATTTAAAAAATAGCAGTCATTGGGCTTCTTTAGCCATAATTGCACTTGAAGAAAAAGGTTATATTCAAGGAACCCAGAATAGCAAAGGTAAATGGTATGTTGCTCCTGATTCGCAGATAACTAGAGCAGAAATGGCTGCAATTCTATCGCGTATTCTTGTTAAAGAGGGAGTTATAAGTATAAACGATGATACAAAAGTGTATTTCAATGATGTAAAAGGACATTGGGCAGAAACTGATATTGCAAAGCTGCAGAAATTAAACCTAATAAAAGGGAACGAGAACGGGCTATTCAAGCCTGATTCGAAAACTACGAGAGCTGAAGCGGCAGTAATTATTCAAAGATACCTAGACCTGAACAAAACAAAAGGAAATCAGGAGAATCTGCGAACAAATATCATTTCATTATGATAATTAAGGGCTTGCGGTAATAACCGCAAGCCCTTTTGAACTCTACTATCTTCTTTTTCTGTTCTGGTACATGTCTATTCCACCTAATATGGCATTAACAAGACCAAATCCAGCAACACCAGAAGCAATCAAAGGGGTGACAGGAATAAGAGCTACTCCGACGATTGTAACAGCAGTTCCAAGAACTGTCGGTACGGTACCTTCAGGAAGCTTTCTTTCCATGCATATGACCTCCTTTTATTGAGTTCACTATTATAATGCAGAAATTAAAGGATTTTATGCCAAGAATAATTTTGAAACTTTATATATTCACAATAAAAGAGACTAACCTTTTTGGGGTCAGTCTCTAGGGTTGGACTATGATGCGACATTATCATGGTCAAATTTATCCTGTATATCTTCAGAATAATCAATATTCTTCCAGACGTCGCCGTTCGCTTTGCGAATTTTTCTCATGGCAATTTGATACTCAACAGTCTTTAGGTTGTTTTGCTTGTACGAAGGGTTTTGAGCCCTTTTCTTTTCCTTTCTCTTATTCGATCTCCTCAAACGGGAGGTGGTCTTTTGATCCAACTTATCAAACAAGGGATCTGCTTGAACAATCTGGTTTGCAACCTTCATCGCCTTACTGGGAGTGTCTATCTTCTCCCCGAAAAGTTTGTTCTTTCGGCGAAAGGTAACAAAGAGTTCATGACCAAGCTCGAGAATAGCTTTTTGGTGCATCCTTTTGACGTCTTTTTTCATACATAGCCCTCCTAATAAAAAAATATTTGTGGAGTTTGTTTGCTTTTTCTGCCCCTTTAGTAGTGACATTTTTGGTATTTTATGAAAGAATACTAAAATATATTATATATGTTTGACGTTCTTTATTCAATATTTATTTAATATTTATAAATATAATTTTATTTTAACTCACTCCCTAGCTGCCTTTATTTATAAAGAGGGGGTATTAGATAAGTATTAAGATTCTGACTCCTGAATTCTAAAAAATCATAAGGAGCTGATTAAATGGCTGGACCAAAGTTATTAGCAAAAACATATGAACCTAAAGAGGTAGAAGACAGAATATATGCAGAGTGGATGGAAAAAGGCTATTTCAGAGCCGAAATTGATAAAAATAAAAAGCCTTTTACAATAGTGATTCCACCACCAAGTGTAACGGGTCAGCTCCACATGGGGTATGCACTTGATGATACGATCCAAGATATACTAATCAGGATGAAGAGAATGCAGGGTTATTGTACTTTATGGCTTCCAGGTACAGCTCATGCAGGAATTTCGACCGAGGCTAAGGTGGTTGAAAAGCTCAAAAAAGATGGGCTTAGAGAAGAAGACATTGGCAGAGAAAAATTTACCTATAACGAGTCCAAATCTCTTGAAAACGGAATTGATCCTCTTGAGGTTATAAACCAGTATGGTATCGATGCATTAAGGCTATCGCTGATGATTGGGAAGACACCAGGTAATGATATAAGATTCTCAACTGATAGAATAGAATCGGTAAGAAATTTTGAAAATAAGATATGGAATACATCACGTTTCGTCCTAATGAACATGGACAGTGGGGAAAACATTAAGAATTTTAATGCAAAGAATTTCACTTTAGCTGACAAGTGGATTTTAAGCAGGGTTAACAGTCTTGTAAAAGAAGTAACAGAAAATATGGAGAGTTTTAAGATTGGGATTGCAGCACAAAAACTGTATGAATTTTTCTGGGATGAATTTTGTGATTGGTATATTGAAATGGTAAAACCACGTTTGTACAATGCTGAGAATCCAACAAGGATTGAAGCTCAGTATGTTCTTAACAAGGTTCTGGTAACATCATTGAAGCTATTGCACCCGTACATGCCGTTTATTACAAATGAGTTGTATGACAATCTGATTCATGATGGGAAGAATATTATGGTATCAGATTGGCCGCAGTATGATTCAACACTTGATTATTCAGAAGACAAAGAAAATATGTCAAAGGTAATGGAAATAATCAAGGCAGTTAGGAACATCAGGGTGGAAATGAACGTGCCAAGTTCAAAAAAGTGCAGAGTGATGGTATCTGCGACAGACACAAAAATTGCAAAAGTGCTAGAGGTAGAAAAAGATTATTTTGAAAGACTTGCATCATCAGAAATAGTAATTAACCCTAAACGTGAAGAGATTGGAGAAAACACTATTTCTGCTGTCGTTCCAAGAGTAGAAATATTTATACCTCTTGGAGAATTGGTTGATATTGAAAAAGAAATCCAAAGGCTTGAAAAAGAAAGAGAGAATCTTCAAAAGGAAATTGCAAGGGTTGATGGAATGCTTTCAAACGAGAAATTTATGGCGAAAGCTCCTCAAAAGGTTGTTGATGAGGAAAAAGAAAAGAGAGTAAAATACCTTGGAATGCTTGCAAAGGTTGAGGAAAGAGTAGAAACAATGAAGAAGTAAAATAGAAGAATCGGGCGTAAAAGCCTGATTCCTTCATTTGTGCGCTATAATTTATCACATCCAAAGTTTGATTTAATTCAACAATAATTATATAATTTATTTATGTGAATATATTATTTGAGGAGAAACAAAAACCAATGAAAAAAAAGTTTTTAAAAATGCGAAAAAAAGTACGTAATCATCCTGTATATAGAAGGGTGAAGGCTATTGTACTTGTTATTCTAGGAGCTTTATTAGCTGCTATAGGTCTTCAATTATTTCTTATTCCAAATAATATTATTGATGGAGGAATAATCGGTATTTCGATTATTTTTAGTTATTTATTAAAATTTCCTCTCGGGTTATTTATATTCTTTTTAAATCTGCCATTCCTTTTTATTGGATATAAGCAAATAGGAAAAACCTTTGCCTTGATGACTTTACTTGGAGTATCTGCACTTTCTGTATTTACATATTTATTAAAATCCTATAATTTAGTTACTGAAGACCTATTATTATCTACTGTATTTGGGGGAGTAATACTTGGAGTTGGTGTAGGGACAATATTACGTAATGGTGGCAGTTTGGATGGAACTGAGATAATATCAATACTTATTAATAGAAGGATGTCATTTTCTGTTGGCGAAATAGTAATGTTTTTTAATGTTTTTATTTTGTTAAGTGCTGGATTTGTGTTTGGATGGGAAAAAGCAATGTATTCGTTAATAACCTATTTTATTGCATATAAAGCTATTGATGCAACTATAGAAGGCGTTGAACAGATGAAAGCTGTAACTATAATATCAACAAGACCTAAAGAAATTCAACAATCAATATATTCCCGATTAGGAAGAAATATTACTTTTTTATACGGCAAAAGTGGATATACTGGTATATATAAAGAAATAATATATTGTGTAGTTTCCAGATTGGAATTAGCAAAATTGAAGAAAATAGTACTTGATTTTGATCCGGATGCATTTATTGCGATTGAGCATGTGTCTGATGTGGTTGGTAGAAGGTTCAGGAAAAAAAGTATACACTAATGTTCGTAATCTTATGGTAAAAAGTGTTTTTTTATGGTAAAATATTAATTAAGCAGACTATTAAAGAAATTATAGGGAGGAGAATCGGACTATGGCTGAACAAGTGAAAGAGAATGCTGGTTCAATAAAAATCGCTAATGAGGTTGTCGCGATAATTGCTGGTCTTGCCGCAGCAGATGTAGTTGGTGTTGCAGGAATGTCTGGTGGTATTGCAGGAGATATTGTAGAAATCCTAAAAGGAAAGAATCTTTCAAAGGGCGTAAAGGTTGAAGTTGGAGAAAAAGAAACTGCCATAGACCTTTTTATCATTGTTGAATTTGGTGTTAGAATTCCCGATATAGCATGGGAAATTCAAAATAAAGTTAAAAAAGCAGTTGAAAGCATGACTGGTCTTGTAGTTGTAGAAGTAAATATACATGTACAGGCAGTTAATTTTGAAAAAGAAATAAAGAAAGAGCCAAAAGAAGCTAAGGAACCTAAAGAGCCTAAGGAAAAAGTTGAAGAAAAACCAAAACTCAAATAACAAAAAAATAAACCCTTTTTTAAAGGGTTTATTTTTTTGTTGAAATAAACTATAATAAGTTTGAAGTAGATAAATAGAGGGGGTATACCTTTTGAAGATTATAGGGAAATTTTTTCTTGCACTGTATGGCTTTATTATGACAATTTTTTCAATAACATTGGTTGCAATTTTGAGTATGATTTGGAGCGATGAGATATCATATGAATTTGTTGGTTCTCAATTTCAATATTATTTTTCATATCCTTTAGCTTTTCCTATTGCAATAACTGTTTTTTCTGTCATATTTCTTATTAGTTTTATTCTTATATTTGTAGGGATTTCCAAGAAAGAGCCGAGAGTACCAGTAGTGATTACTACCGAAACAGGGCAGATTTCTATTACTCTTGATTCTTTTGAGAGTATTGCTATTTCAGCTATAAAAAAGATTTCTGAAGCAAAAGATTATACTGTTAAGGTCAAGAACATAAAATCAAGTGTTAGTATTTCAGTGAAGATTCTTGCTATCCCAGATGCCAACATTCCTGAGTTGGGCAAAAATATTCAGACCAAAATTATAGAAGCTATAGAGACAACTACAGGAGTTAAGGTTTTGGATGTTCGTGTTAAGATTGAGAATATATATAATAATACCAGCATAAAAAGCAAAGTAGAATAGCATGCAGGGGGTGAACCTATTGTATAAGGAAAGAATACTAGAATATTATGAAAATCATAAAGGTGAGGTTATCGGAGCCGGTTCGGGTCTGATTTTTGCGGTTTTAGTATTGATTTTTGGATTTTGGAGTATGTTGTTTGTTTTACTTTGTGCTTCTGTAGGTTGGTATTTAGGCAAGAAAGCATTTGAAAACAACAACTTTTTTAAAGAGATCATTGCAAAGATTATTGTTTTCTTGAAGGAAAGATGAGAAAATTGCTGAATATATAAAAACAAAAACTATAATAATACGAATAGGGAAAATCTGCAGGGATGAAATCAACCCAGCACATTATTTGGAGGATTAGAAATGGGTCGTAGAACTGCGAGGGAACTTGCATTTAAACTGTTATTTCAGATGGAGCTTCAAAAAAGTGATATTGATGAACAGATTGAAGTTTTTTTTGAAGAGAATGAAGCCGAAGAAAAGCAGAAGAAATATATAATTGATGTTGTTAGAGGAACAAGGAAAGAAATTGCAGAGATAGATAAGAGAGTTGGAAAATATCTCAAGGGTTGGAAGCTCGGAAGATTATCCAAAACTGATTTGTCAATATTAAGGCTTGCTGTTTATGAGATATTGAATAGAGACGACATACCTCAAAATGTATCAATAAATGAAGCGGTTGAGCTTGCAAAAACATATGGTTCTGAAGAATCAGCAGCTTTTATAAATGGGGTTTTAGGACAGATAGTCAAAGAAAATCTTAAAAATTCTGAAGTAGAGTAGAGGGCAGGTCTTGAACCTGCTCTGATGTTATTTGTGAGGAATATATGAAAATACTTGAGGTATCCCAAGTAAACAGATACATAAAAGAACTTTTTTCTAGAGATTTGTTACTTAGTGGTATATGGATAAAAGGTGAAATATCAAACTTCAAGCATCATAGCTCTGGACATATGTATTTTACACTTAAGGATGATTCGAGCACTCTTAAATGTGTTATGTTTCAGACTCAGGCTTCAAAGCTTAGGTTTATACCAAATAGTGGAATGAAGATAATTATATTTGGAAGAGTAAGCGTGTTTGAAAGAGATGGGCAATACCAGTTATACTGTGAAGAAATGCAACCGGATGGTCTTGGAAACTTGTATATTGCATTTGAACAGATGAAAGCAAAACTGGAAAAGGAAGGGCTTTTTTCTGTTGCTCATAAAAAAAGTATTCCATTTTTTCCCGAACGAATAGGGGTTGTTTCTTCAAGAACCGGAGCTGTAATAAAGGATATAATAAATGTGGCTTCCAGAAGATTTTCTGGTGTTCAGATAGTACTTTTCCCTGTAACAGTTCAAGGACCGACTGCTGCAGAGGAGGTTGTAAATGCTATTAAGGTTTTAAATAATGCAAAGAGTGTTGATGTTATAATTATAGCGAGAGGCGGAGGGTCGCTTGAAGACCTTTGGGCTTTTAACGAGGAAATTGTTGCAAGAGCAATTTTTAATTCGGAAATACCTATTATATCTGCGGTTGGGCATGAAACCGATTACACAATTGCAGATATGACTGCTGATTTTAGAGCACCTACTCCTTCTGTCGCAGCTGAAATTGCGGTTCCTGACAGAAAAGAGTTGGATTTCAGAATCTATTCAATTACAAAAAGGTTAATGAATTCTTTGAGAAACAGTGCCGTAGATGCTAGAAACAAGCTGGATAGAGTACAAAACAGAACGCCATTTAGACAGCCTCTTGACAAGGTTTATCAGATTAGAATGTTTCTTGATATGAATACAAAATCATTGATTAAAAAAATGTCTTCGGAAATGCAAATTGAGAAAAATAGACTGTCAAATCAAGTATCGAGGCTAGGTTCACTAAATCCGCTGTCAATTCTTGAAAGAGGTTATTGTGTTGCCGAGATTCCCGAAACGGATAAAATAATAAAATCTGTAAAAGAAATTTGCAAAAATCAAGAAATAAATATAAAATTTATTGACGGAAACGTATTATGCCAGATTATAAACATGGAGAAAGACAATTAGGTAGCAAATTGCTGGGGGTTAAAATGAAGAACACTAGTTTTGAAGAAGCTATGAAAAAACTTGAGAAAATTGCAGATGAGCTTGAATTGGGAGATTTAACACTAGATGAATCTTTCCAAAGATTCAAGGAAGGAATGGACATTTCGGCTTATTGCAGCAAAAAGCTTGACGAAATAGAAAAAAAGGTATCAATTTTGATACAACAGGATAAGAACAAACTGATTGAACTGCCATTTGATGATTTAAAAGGAGATAATAATGAATAGGTTTGCAACGCAGTTAGACGATTATACTGTCATGATAAACTCCACGCTTGATAAGTTAGTGCCTGAAATCAAAACACCGCAGGAAAAGATTTTTGAGGCAATGAGGTATAGCCTTCTTGCCGGAGGTAAAAGAATCAGACCTGTTCTCACTTTGGCGGTATGTGAAATGTTTGGGGGAAATATTTCTGAAGCAATTTCATTTGCATGTGCTATTGAGATGATACATACATATTCACTTATTCATGATGATTTGCCAGCAATGGATAACGATGACTTTAGAAGGGGTGTTAAGACCAACCACAAGGTTTACGGAGAAGGGATTGCTGTGCTTGCAGGAGATGCATTGCTAAACAAAGCTTTTGAGGTAATGACATCAACTTTAAATGAAAATTCAAGTATTGATAGAAAAATTAAGGCAATACAGGTAATAGCAAATTCGGCTGGAACTGAAGGTATGATTGGCGGTCAAGTAATTGATATTGAGAGTGAAGGTAAAAGTATTGATTATGAAACTCTCAGAAATATGCATGCTTTAAAAACAGGAGCACTTATTTCTGCTTCGGTAATTGTAGGAGCATTAATTGCTGGAGCAAGTCAAAAGGATATTGAAAAGGTCAGCGTATATGCTTCAAATCTTGGATTAGCATTCCAGATAAGGGATGATATTCTTTCTGAGATTGGTGACAGTACTAAACTTGGTAAGAATACAGGAAATGATAGAGAAAGAAACAAGTCAACATATGTTACAGTTCTTGGACTTGACCAATCTAAAGCGTTTTTAAAAAAGATTACTAATACTGCCATAGATGCGGTAAAGGATTTTGGTGAAAAAGCTGAATTCCTTGTTGAACTTGCTGATTATTTATTGAATAGAGAAAATTAGGAGGGACGTTGTGAAATTAAATTTTGACATATTTTTCAATCCAGTTGTAGTAATACCAATATTTTCGTGGCTAATTGCACAGATTACAAAGGTTGCGCTCGATTTGAAGAAGCTTGGAAAGATTAATGTGCGGAGATTTGTTGGTTCGGGGGGGATGCCTAGTTCGCATACTGCTTTTGTTACTTCACTTGCGACTGTTGTTGGGATTAAATGTGGATGGGCTTCAACTGAGCTTGGTATAGCTTTTGCTGTTGCTTCAATTGTTATGTATGATGCAACAGGGGTGAGAAGAGCGGCTGGAAAACAGGCACAAGTATTAAACACAATAATTGAAGAATCACAAAAAAATGGTAAACTTACTAATTTGGATGGTAAGCTTAAAGAACTGATTGGACATACTCCATTTGAAGTATTAGTAGGTGCGGTAATTGGAATATCAATCGCATTACTTTGTATGTAATTTAATTTCGTAGTTTACGGGAAGAAGCCCTTTGACATTAAACACTTGTTTAAAGGTTAAAGGTCTTCTTCTTTTGTATTATATAGCAAGAAGAAGTTTGTATAAGCCAATTTCTTTCATTGATTAATTATTGACGTTAATCAACCAAAACTGATTGATTTTGAGCAATAAACGATTTTATATTTAGGTTAACGTATAGTATAATACTTTAATTAGATGGTGGTGCAGTATTCTAGTCAGTACTGCCAGATTCAAAGGCGGGCCTAAAAATCCGTTAAGGGCACATCGATGAAGTTCCTTGTGCTTGCTTGCAACGCCCAGTTGTGGGTTGGTGCTGGGAGTTAAGGATTAGGGGCGATCCGCAATGGCATGTGGGCGTTGACCCCTCTTCCG
>Ga0209340_1001364_pt1 | contig 17915 bp, 18 predicted proteins | sample EPASupsiteSAE323_FD_187266 | JGI IMG/M metagenome (GOLD analysis project Ga0209340, IMG submission 187266) | Bioremediated contaminated groundwater from EPA Superfund site, New Mexico - Sample SAE3-23 (SPAdes) (version 2) | ecosystem: Environmental > Aquatic > Deep subsurface > Groundwater >... | reverse complement strand
TGTATGTGTTATCTACTACTCCTATACCGGTATCACCCGGATGATTGCCGATGGTATCCGAAATGCCAGCGGTTGTGATATTATTGAAATCAAGACTAAAAAGCCATATACCTCTTTTTCTGCATACACAACGGGTGTCCTTCGATCACGTAAGATGGCATGTGACCTAATCGAACCTTCAGAGATAGATGTATCAGGTTACGATTTTTTGATAATAGGAACCCCTGTCTGGGCATGGAAACCTACACCTGCAATAAATGCTGCAGTGAAAGCCCTTAAAGGGTGCGAGAACAAGAAAGCTGTTATATTTACTACCTGCGGCAGTCAGCCGGGAGAAGCCCTTTCAATTCTGAAACAATCCCTGCAAGCCCGGAAAGTCAGGGTTATGGGAGAGTTCTCCCTGAATTCTGAAGATACAAAGAACCCGGATGCAGGTGGTGAACTGATCAGGCAGATGATGCAGATAGATTTTTTAGGAGAACCGGATAAAGACCTCCGAATTAATACTGAATCAGATATTACGGTGACTGAATGAAAGATAATTATAAATTACTCGTAATTATGGGAAGCCCTCATAAGGGTAATACGTACCGGGCATGTGAAGATCTTAAGGAACTTATCCTCAGGGAGATCCCTGCGGAGTTTGAATATCTATGGCTTGAGGATGCAAATCTGCTGCCATGTAAAGGATGTCTCGTCTGTTTCACACATGGAGAAGATAAATGCCCAAATCAGGATGATGGTCCTCTAATAGAGAAGAAAATTTGTGAATCCGATGGTGTTATCTTTGCTACCCCTGTTTATGGTATGAACGTAACCGGTCAGATGAAGATATTTATCGATAGGTTCTCCTATATCTTTCATCGTCCAAGGTTTTTTGACAAAAAAGCACTCCTGGTTACTACAGCCGGAGTTTTGGGTCATAAGGATGTCCTGAAATACCTGAATACTGTTGCCGGAATCTGGGGATTTGAAATAACCGGGAAAGTCGGGCTTATAACTCCTATTCCATTACCTGACCATAGAAAAGAGGAGAATATGAGGGCCATTTCAAAAGCAGCAGGCGAATTTGCCGGCGCTCTTAAACGCAGGCAACGAAAAAGCCCGAAATTGAGTGATATTATGGTTTTTCATGGACAAAGGGCAGCATTCTCACAACTAATGACAGAGTCACCTGCCGATTACAAGTATTGGAAAGAGAAGGGCTGGTTGGATAAAGGTGTAAAATATTTTGTGGATCTGCCTATTAATCCCTTATATCACCTAATCGGAGTGCTAATTGAATGGTTTGCTCGAAGAAAGGTCCGAAAGGATCTGGTGCATAAACCCGGATAGGTATTATGAATAGTTCATCAATTTCACCAGGTTATCAGCCAGGGGCACAAATAGTTCAGGAAAAATCACAATCGGAGACACTGTCGGATTTGTGTGTTATGATCAGAGAGAATAAGTTCATTATAGAAGATTCAAACCCGTACAGGGAAGTTTTCAATTCAACCATAGTGGATACCATCGGCCGGGCAATCAGGATAATAGGGAGAGATCCTTTACTTCTAATCTCTGGTTCGGCTATCCTGAACCGCCAGAGAAAGGCAGCTTCAATACGAAGAAAGCATGAAAAAGACGGTCTTATTGTCCCGCCTGTTATGATAATCAGTATTACTTCACGATGTAATCTTGCATGTTCCGGTTGCTACATGCATGGAAGAAAATCGCACGGGATGGGGGAGATGAGCCATGAAATACTCTCATCTGTGGTTAATCAGGCATCAGATCTAGGGGTTTCAATCATTGTTATTGCAGGCGGGGAACCTATTGTCAGGAAAGATGAGATCCTGGATATGGCAAAGGCAAATCCGCGAATTCTCTTTCCGGTATTTACAAATGGTATGTTAATCGATGAGGGGGTTGCTGCTGATATTGCTTCATGCCGGAATATCGTCCCGGTTATTAGTTTCGAAGGCTTTGGTGAGAATACCGATGCCAGGAGGGGCGAAGGAGTATATGACCGGCTTCTTAAGGCATGCAGGCTTCTTAAAAACCATGGTGTCTTCTTCGGGTGCTCGGTTACAACAACACGAAATAATTTTGATGATGTGACCAGTGAGGCTTTCATCAGGCAGATGATCGATGTTGGGGCCAGGGTATTTACATTTGTTGAATTTGTGCCGATGTCGGAAGATACACAAGGCCATATCCTGACCCAGGTACAGAAAAGAGAACTTCAGATTATTATTTCGGATTATAACCTGAAGTTTAAGGCACTATTTATCGGGTTTCCCGGGGATGAGGCATATTATGGCGGATGTCTTGCTGCAGGCCGGGGTTTTGTGCATGTAAGTCCTTCAGGTGATCTGGAGCCATGCCCGGCAGCACCGTATTCGGATGCAAACCTTGCAGTAATGCCACTAAAGGAGGCCTTAAAGTCCGGTCTTCTTGATCGTATCAGGGATGTTCCTGAACTTTTAAATGAATCAGCGGGAGGTTGTGCCCTCAGGAAAAACCGGGTATTAATAGAGGAAATAATCGGGGGGTAATTCACCTGTAATTAAAATTTTAGAATTATGTTCTGATAAATAATATGTTAAAAGAAGTATATTCTGATATTAATACGGCATTATGAATAATTTTCCTTTTTTTGATCTCTCTGTAATTTTTAAACATAAGGATCCTAATATAATAAAATCCGGTAATCACTAATTAATTTATTCTATAATTGTCACCTGATATCAAATTTATAATGGAGCGGGTGCAATTTGACTGACATATGTCTGACGAACTCATTCTCTTTATATGTATAATATCTGTATCAGTGTTATGAAAAAAAATCAGGCTATGGGGTTCATCTGTTGCTATTGATAGAGATTATTCTATTTCATCAGAAATAATTATATATGGCCAGCACAAATATCGTATTGTCGATATCGTTTATCCGATATCGGAATTGGATATAGGTGATATGGATGAATGATCACTATCAGGAAATCAGACAATTAATGAGAAGGATTCACAGGGACGGGCGTGGCCGGGGATATGGAGGCCTGAAAATTCTTGTCCTTCACATCCTGAGCGATGAACCAAAAAACGGAGCAGAACTTATGGATGCATTTGATATGATGACTCACGGGCACTGGAGGCCATCCCCAGGATCCATCTATCCGCTGCTAAGTAAAGCTGTGGAAGAGAATTTGATAATTAAGAGAGAAGATCGCAGATATGAACTGACACCTGCAGGATATGAAGAGATTAACATGTTTAAGACCGGAGTATCGGATAAACCCGGAACTGTTGAGGGTATTCTGACTGATATCGATAATAATCTTTCATATCTTGAAGATCTTTGTGGAGATAAACTAATCCCGCATAAAGAGATGCTCGAGAAGATCGGACTGAAAATAAACCGGATAAATGAGTCGGTTCATTAGTTAAAGGACTCAGTTCAAATGACCCCAGCCATACAGGTTAAAGACCTGACTAAAGCGTTCAACGATCTCGTCGCTGTAGATCATATCTCGTTTGAAATAGAGCAAGGGGAGATATTCGGGCTTCTTGGGCCAAACGGGGCCGGTAAAACCACCACACTCTCGATGCTTTCAACGATGCTCAAACCCTCATCAGGAACGGCATTAATTCAGGGTATAGACATAGCAAAAGACCAGGACAGCGTAAGGAAAGCGATAGGGATTGTATTTCAGGATCAGAGCCTTGACGAGGAACTGACTGCCAGGGAGAACATGGACTTCCATGGCAGACTTTACAGGACTCCACCGGAGGTAAGAAAACAAAGGATAGACGAACTTCTCCATCTGGTTGGACTTTATGAACGAAAAGATGACCTGGTTAAGACATTCTCCGGCGGGATGAGACGAAGGCTTGAGATCGCCCGGGGATTGCTCCATCACCCTTCGGTTCTTTTTCTTGACGAACCGACTCTTGGTCTTGATCCCCAGACACGAAACCATCTATGGCAGTATATCGCTACATTAAGTAAAGAGAAGAATATTACAATTATTCTCACCACCCACTACATGGAAGAGGCTGATCGGCTATGCAACAGGATTGCAATCATCGATCATGGAAGAATCATTGCACTGGATACACCGGAAAACCTTAAAAACAGCATCGGGGGTGATGTAGTTACGATAAAAACACCTGATATTAATGCCGTATCCAGGATTCTTAATGAGTCATGGGTGATAAGACTGGAGCAGCACAGTGATGAGGTGAGGATAAGCCTGCAGAATGCCGAACAACATATCAGTAACATTATTACACAACTCAATCAGCATAATATTCCGATAATTTCTGCTTCTATTCACAAACCGACACTCGAAGATGTATTTCTTTCCTTTACCGGTAAGACGATAAGGGAACAGGAGATGGATGGAAAAGAGAAGATGCGAATACATCACAGGATGATGAGGCATTGAAATGGATGTAATTTATACAATCTGGCTCCGTAGCATAACCAGGTATGTCAGATCCAAAAGCCGGATAATAGGCAGTATTAGTATGCCCCTCTTCTTCCTGATATTCCTGGGATTCGGACTTAATTCAGTCGTGAATATCCCAGGACTCGGGGATAATTACATCCAGTTCCTTATGCCCGGTATGGTTGCGATGAGTGTACTCTTTACATCTGTCTTTTCAGGTATTCAGATAATCTGGGATAAACAGTTTGGTTTTTTAAAAGAGACACTTGTAGCCCCTGTATCCAGGATGGAGATCATGCTCGGGCAGACCTTTGGAGGAGCAACAACTGCCGTAATTCAGGGTATTATCATAATGGTCCTTTCACTATTTTTAGGACTTAATGTGCAGAGTCTTCCTGGTTTTCTCATAGCACTCGGATTCATGGTATTAATTGGAATATCATTTACCGCCTTTGGTATAGCAATAGCATCCAGGATGGAGGATATGACCGGGTTTCAGTTGATCATGAATTTTGTTGTTTTCCCGATATTCGGACTGTCCGGGGCAATGTTTCCGATTAGTTCACTTCCAGGGTGGCTCAAACCCATAACGATGTTTGATCCCCTGACATATGGAGTAGAAGGAATAAGATATGGTCTGACAGGAGTATCCCAGATTAATCCGGTTATAAGTTTTATGGTCATTGGTGGATTTGCCTGCATAATGACCATTATTGGGGCATTCATGTTTAGGAAGATTAATATTTAATCTTTTTTATATTTCGAAAAATGTATGGATTTTTAGATCATAAGTGTGCTGTTATACTACTCTAACCACTTAATCCCTACAAAACCGGCATTTTTTGACTCAGGATTATTTGACCAGGAATCAGGATCAGAATCAACCACAGTGTATGTTCCTGCTGGTAGTTTTACATTAACTGTTGCTATCCACCAGGCATTTTTATTATTGTTCTGTCCGGTTTTCCCCACTGTGTTCCAGGGTCCGTACATCTTTCCATCTTCTCCTATGAGTCCGATCGTCCCTGATGAGGGCAGACCGACCCCGTTATTCCAGTGATAAGTATCTATATACACGAGCTGGACAGGTTCTGTAATAGTAAATGTAGTATCTCTTGTCGGGGGCTTATTATCTACCGCACCTAAATTCCAGTTACCCCATGACCATGACATTCCATTGGAAAGTGTATAACCCACGTATGTTTCGCCGCTAACCGGTTTGATTGTATTTTGCCCGCTCTTTACCCACGATGCTGCGTTAGCCTCTTCCGGACCCCTAACCGGAGTCGGATCAAGATCATTTTTCAGGTAGCATTTTCCATACCAGTAGGTTACCACTTTACACTTATCATCATCGTTACATAATTGTGCACACTCGCAGACCGAATCTGCAGCCTCCGGAGTGCCATAATCGTTCCATTCATAATTAATTCCATCATAAACCGTTCCGGACAATCCAGAACAGTCTGCATTAACTTTAGGTTTCTCAACCGGCTTTTCAATTATTTTCTCGCTCTTTACCCATGATGCTGCATTAGCCTCTGGCGGACCCTTAATCGGAGTCGGATCAAGATCATTTTTCAGGTAACATTTTCCGTACCAGTAGGTTACCACTTTACACTTATCATCATCGTTACATAATTGTGCACACTCGCAGACCGAATCTGCAGCCTCCGGAGTGCCATAATCGTTCCATTCATAGTTAATTCCATCATAAACCGTTCCGGATAATCCCCGGCAGTCTGCACCTTCAACATATGCCGGTGAGATTATAATAATACAAATAACAAACAGCAGAACCGGACGAGTAACCAAACTGATTCTTCCCTTCATATTCATTTATATCCTCCCTAATTTTGTAAAATCATAAACCGTGGTAGTTTATGACATGCGTTAATTTATATTAATGGTATAAATGCTTTTGTCCGGCAATAACAGGTCTCTTCGTCAGTTTAGCAAATTTATTTTCTTCATTCTTTGTGTCAGGATCACAAGTGATTTATCTTTTGGAAAAGATTTATTCACATGGCTTCCCCACTCATTGCAATTATTCTCTCCTTTTTTATCCCTGGTCTGGGTCAGTTCTACACCGGTCAGTTATTGAAAGCAGTGCTGCTTTTTATTGCAGCAGTAATTTTTGGTGGGCTTTCAACGATTCTAATCGGAATTCCATTTTATATTATAATCTGGTTATACAGTATGTATGACGCATACAATGCAGCAAAAAAATCAGAAAATTAATTTTTTTCATTTTCCCTCTTTAATCTGATTTAAGTTTCAATCTCTAATTAATCAGGTTGAATTAAAACCAAAAATTATAGATGAAGTTCCTTCTTCTTAATTATGAAGATCTCTGTCTTCGGTCTGAAATTTGATCTCTTTGTTAATCAAATTTTTTCAGGTTAAAACCAGAACTGTAAAATGCCTCGTGGAAGAGTTATTACTTATTACAGGATCTCTCCCGTATTACATATACTCCGTTTAAATGACTGAAAATCCCAAAGTTTTACTGGATAATCAGACCAGAAGCCGTATCTTTTTCTCATTGTACGGTGCGGTCTTTTCAGCCATGCTTGGTGTCGGGATAGTTATTCCACTGCTTCCAAGATATGTTGTAACAATGGGAGCAACCGGAATATGGATCGGAGCCATATTTTCTGCCTTTGCTCTGGCACGTGTCATTTTCCTACCTGTTTTTGGGAAGTTATCTGACAATTATGGTAGAAGAAAGTTAATTCTTATCGGGCTGTCTTCATACTCCATCCTCTCAGTTCTTTATATACTGGCAGGAACCGTGTTTGAGATCACTGCACTTCGGTTTTTTCATGGTATTGCTTCGGCAATGATACTTCCTATAGCAATAGCATACATCAGTGATGTCACTCCTGTGGGAGGGGAAGGTAAATTTATTGGTTCATTTGTCAGTTCAATCTACATCGGTATGAGTTTTGGTCCGTTCATCGGTGGTCTGATACTTGATTATTTCACAATGAATGCAGTCTTCTTTGCTATGGCTCTCTTATCTCTGCTTGCACTGACTACAACTCTTCTATACGTACCTGATATTGCCCCCGGACCTGTAATAAGATCCTCATTTAAATCGATCGTCTTTCATAAAGCCCTGCAGGGTCCGATCCTGTACCAGTTGATGTATGCCCTGGCGAATGGGACATTTATGGTCTTTCTCCCTATCCTGGCAATCCGGACCGGACAGATATCCGCAACTGGTATTGGTTTGGTCATCCTGGTTTCAGTCCTGTCTACCACAGTGTTCCAGTCACTATTTTCAAGGTTTTCTGATAACTTCAGGCGTTATCATCTTATTGCCGTTGGAGTGGGTATGATTGGAGCATCATTACTAATAGTACCTTTTTTTCAGGGGTTACCTTCATTTTTGATCGCGGCTCTTATCATGGGAATTGGTCGCGGAATTTCGCTTCCGGCTATGTACGCCCTGGTAACTGATGCAGGCCGTGAAATTGGACAGGGTAGTGCTTCAGGACTTGTAAATACCTGCCTTGCAGTTGGTATGATTGTGGCTCCTCTGCTCTCCGGTACGGTAATGGATTATTCCGGGATTTTTTCAGTCTTTCTACTTTCCGGTCTGATATGTGTTGTTTGTACCATGATTTTCTGCCGGATGGGAAGGTAAGGAGTATTAATAATTTGAATAAATTGTTGTCTTCATCAAAGATCCCGTTCACCTGGATTTAGAATCTGATCTCTGCCTAATAAGGTACAATACACTCATGGATTATTTTTGACCGTAAGTTCTATATTGACTTGCGGTCAATATCTTACTGGTGAATTATTTGTCAATCCCGACTGAAAACTGGATACTTATTCAGGAAGTGATCTCTGATGAATAGACAGCAGATCCGGAGAATGCTCATACTCTTTCTTTTCATCAGTCTGCCGGTTACTGTCGTATACATCTCCCCGGTTATTATTCTGATGGGTGCATCGGAGGGTATTGCATCAGGGAGCATGATCCTGTTCATCCTGACCTTCATAGCCTCGCTGGTACTTGGAAGGTTTTGGTGTGGATGGTTTTGTCCGTTGGGTGGATTTCAGGAGCTATGTGTAGGAATTCAAAATAAACCCGTAACCGGAGGGAGACTGAATCTCATAAAATATGGTGTCTGGGTAGTCTGGATAGTAGCGTTATTTGCTTTGTTTTTTAAAGCCGGTGGAATTCATACTATTGATATCTTTTACAATACAGATTCAGGTGTCTCTATAACAGAACCGGCCGGGTATATAGTGCTCTATGTTATTCTTTGTATTATTTTTCTCTTTGCAATCATCGCCGGGAAACGTGGGTTCTGTCATTATCTCTGTCCTGTCTGTGTTAATTTTATCATCGGAAGAAAGATACAAAGTTTCTTTAAATGGCCTGCCCTTCATCTCACCGGTGATAAAACTCTCTGCATAGACTGCAGAAAATGCACGAAAGCCTGTCCGATGGGACTGGATGTCAGGAATATGGTAGTGGAGAATAAGATGGAGAACCCTGATTGTATACTCTGTGCCTCCTGCTCAGATATATGTCCTAATTATGCTATCTCGTATGGATTAAGATAAGTAAGTTACGAGTTATGACAATTGCTGATCGGAAAGAGCGGGAACGGGAAGAACGTAGAATGCAGATTATTTCATCTGCAGAAAGCCTCTTCTTTCAAAATGGGTATGATCAGGTCTCGATGGACCAGATCGCGAGGAATGCAGAACTCTCCAAGGGGACAATATTCTTTTATTTTAAGAATAAAGAGGCACTTTTCTTCATAATAGTGCTTCAGGGCATCAGATTGTTTCATCAGATGGTAATAGAAGCTATCAATTCTGGTGATATGTCTGATATCGGACGGTTTCGTTCTCTGAGTACGGTGGTTGTCAGGTTTTCACGAGAATATCCCGGGTATCTCTCCCTGATTCGTCAGTTTAAATCCGGCAGGTTTACGATATATAACAGTGATTCAGAAAAAGATGAAGTAACCGAGATCATCTGGTATACAGATGAGATGACAAGAATACTGGAGGAGATCATCAGAAAGGGAATACAGAATGGATCTTTCAGGAGTGATCTCAGCCCAGTTGAACTTGCAATAATTATCAAGATTATGTTATACTCCATAATGGATAAGCATCCTGAAATTCAGTGGACACTGACGGAACATGGTATTAAAGAAGATGTTCTGATTAATCATTACCTGGAACTGGTTGAATCTGTCATCTGCAGTCCTTATCCAAATAAGGAAAAACAAGTTTATTAATCACTTGTCCTGCATAATTCCAATATGATATAATAAAAATGAATGTTTTTCTGACCTGAAATTTATTGGGTTATTATGAGAATAACTCATCACCGCTCTTATACGAAAGTCCCGGATGTGAATCGAACCTGACAACCCCGACTACAGCCTTTCCTGCAACTGCCTTTTTTACTGCAGCAGTTCCTTCAATACCAAATCCCCCACAAAGTTCAATTGCCTCAATCCCTTCGGCCACAAGTTCTCTTGCAACTGTTTCAGCTGAATTATAGTCACCAACTCCGATAACAGTCAGATCTACCTCCGGTGTTCTTACCTGTGTTCTGTGCGTTTTGGGATCCGCTTTTGGGGCTACAAAAATAAATGCTGCTTTCATGATTAATTTTCGGATTGAGATATAATAATTCTTTTTATTATTCCAGGGCTATAAAATCCCTGATAAATCCTGAAGAATATAAAAAGGGAAAAATTAGATTTAAGAGGATTGGGCACTTGTATTGGATGAACATCTTGTACAGTTCTAACAAAATCCTTCTTTATATGGTTGTGACGGGTCCGCTCCCTGATGATCTGTTAAATACTGACTAAGTTTTAATACGCCTGCTTTAGACATATTTATCGGTTCGCCTGATATAATGAAATCATTGCAGAGGGTTTATTATCACAATTATCAGTTCCATGTACTGCAATACTCCATTCGGATAAGTTTTTGACCTGCCCGAAGCCACAGACTGAATATTGTGAAGCAACCCGATCCGTATTAATATCTGCATTTATATCTTTTGGGAGGACCGTACACGGTGCATTCCAGCAATCTGCGTACTTTCCTTCCCCTGTCTCATTTGAACAGGATTTCAGATATACATCTCCCGTATAATAGGTGTATTATCTGGATCAATCTCGTTTCCTTCAATTTGTGCAGCATCAATAAATGTATATGTAGAGGTAACCTGCCCGACCGCATACCCGGCTTTTATCATCCTTGGTCTCCAGTAATCATCGGGATAAAATGCATCACGATTGCGCCATATTCAATATTTGAATATCTTACAAAATGAGAGTTGCAACCAGTTGCAACTATTTTCTTTTTGATTTTTTTCTTTTCTGGTCCATGGAACCTCTTTTTTTCACACATCATCCGGATCGTATGAAACAGGTGCAACTCGTTTTAATCGCCTAAATTTGCGGCACCCTCCGGATACTTGCATTTAATTTGTAATGAAAGCATATAGTTTGTAAAAACTGATTTCAATGCGATTTGACCGGTTTTCTCCTCTCTTCTTATCTGCTGTTTCATACAACACTTGTATGTCACAGGGATCATGTGAGCAGTAATCTCCTCGTGAGATTCCTGTTTCAAATCTCCTGCCAAATAAGCTACGAAATAATCTTGTGTTCATGAAAGGTCCTCCTACCATTCATTGCTTATCTGTCAGGAAATATACGCCTATACCGGTGACGATGTATACAAATATGGAAAACAAGAGAATAATCCTACGAATCTGATATCACGGCTGCTTAAAGCAGCCATTTTCCTCCTACAAGGTTGTAAGGCTTTTCTTCTTGATATTAAAAGATCAGATATACGGGAATATCAGAGACCAATAACTTGGTTATTATGAGGCTGCAATCCTGTTATTGCTTATAAGCATATAGATATCTTCCGGGCGGAACCCTGATCTCAAATCTGACTCCAGTTCCTGGTACACCGTTTTCAATTATCGTAATGCCGGTTATTGAGAGGATCTCTCTTATAAGAAAGAGCCCTAAACCGGTATTTTTTCCAAATCCCTTATTAAACACTTTTTCTTTTTCATCTTCAATAATCCCTCCGCCATCATCTTCGTAAAGAATAATCATATCTCCTGCTTCTTCATGAGAACTGAGTTTAATAATGGTTAATTTTTTTCCATGTCTGACAGAGTTTTCAACCAGATTATACATGACTTTCTCAAGCATCGGGTCAGCATAGATATTGAGATCGCCAAGAGTCGAAGTATATGCAATGCCTTTTAATAGCCCCTCAATAGGGTGTTTGTTCATAATCTGATTGATATTTTGCCAACTGGGTGTGGTTTCCCCAAGATCCTGATAATGGGCGGTAAACTCAATAAGAGCCTGAATCTCTGACGAGGATTGATAAATTGCTTCAAGGCTTTTTTTTAATTTTTCATCTTTTATTTCACCCATAATTATATTACTATAAGCTGATGTCACCATGACTCTGTTTAGTATATCATGCCGTGTGATACTTGACAGGATTTTTAACTTATTATTCACCTGGGCAACAGCATCATATGCCCGTCTTATCTCATCAATATCATGAATCTGTAACATGATGCAGGGATTTCCACGAATCATAATCGTTGATATTGTTAGTTCAGATACAAAGGGGATTCCTTTCTTTGAGATGAGAGTTATCTCTTTGTTGATTATTTCTTTACTTGTCCCTGAATTTTTAAGGAGTTCTTCAAGTGATTTCTGGTTTTGTGCAATTTTTAAACTCATGAGTGGCAAGAGGTAGATGGATTCTGAGGAATAGCCAAAAATTTCTTCCCACTTTTGATTTACATCGAGAATCCGGAGATCTGCCGACAGGAGAATTATCACATCGGGAGTTTCACGAAAGATTGAGTAAAACTTTATCTCGCTCTCTTCCAGAGCTTTTTCTGTTATTCCTTTTTGAATGATCATCGATGTGATATCAGACAGTTCTTCAAAAAAGTGCTTGATTCGTTTATTATCCTGGTTTTTACAAAAAAATGCAAGAACTCCTATCGGTTTCCCATCCGAAGAGTTCAGTTTGAAACCTGAAAATGAAGTAATTCCATGAGATTTTAGAAGATTTGTATCTGAAATTCCATTGTCTCTAATGATATCATCAATGATGGAACAGTTTTCTTCATCACCAGCGATTCTTCCGATTTGATCCGCTCCCAATGGAATTCTTGAATATGCTCCATAAAGATTGGTATTCATGCCTGAACTTGCGACAAGGTGTAAACAAGATGAATTGTCTTTACAGATGCCTGTCCCTGTACTGTCTGATGCATGTATACAACCTTCTTTACACAGATCTCCATGTCTGATGATCCAGATTCCCGCTAATTCGGCACCAAATGATTTAACAAGAGTATCTGTCACCCGTAACAGTTTTACTTCGAGAGGTTTATCGCTTAATAATTGTTGCATAAGAGAACTTAATGCATAATTATACTCTTCATTCCGATGCCGTTCTGTTATGTTCCATATTGCAGCAATACATAATGCTTCATTTCCTGAGTAAAATATTCGTGAATAAATTTCACCCCAAAACTCGCTTCCATCTTTTCTCAGGCCTTTAGCAATAAATGGCGTAATATCCTGGTTTTTTAACCTTTCTTCGATTAGACTCTTATATTCCAGTGTAGAGAGTATCAGGGCTGATTTTTCAATTAACTCCTCTCTTGTGTATCCAAAAAGATCACAGGCTTGTTTGTTGAGATCCAAAATGATCCCATCCTTATGGATAATAATTCCCTCAATCGTTGCATCTGCGAGTTGTCTGAACCTGGATTCACTCTGTAGAATTACTTTTTCAAACTCAACCTGGTCAGAGATATCATCCAGCTTTATGATACGTCCGAGGTATGATCCTGATGGAGAAGTGATAAAATCAATTTTTCCGAGATATGTCGTGACCTTATTATCATCCGGTTTTGAAATCCTTATCGTTTCAGCAGAGTCTGATAATATGAAGTCGGTCAGTTCCTTAGAGTCCGGAATAACATCAAGGATGTTTCTCCCAATTGTCGGCTTTTTTTCTGATCCGATGATCCTTTCCACTGCGGGGTTTATATCGATGATCTTTCCCGAATCGTTGAGAACAAATATCGGGCTACTTATGCTCTCAATAATCCGGCTCCTGGCTATTGGAATGAGATCAATAAAACCGTACCTGATAATTGCTACATAGTAGATGATACCTACAAGACAGAATAAGACAGGAGTCAGGTTTATTCCATGTATTGGGTTTAATGGCGTATACAGTAATGAATCAAGTGTTAATGAAAATATCTGCATAAAGCCCAGAATGTAAATTTGTTTCCTGAATTTGGGTTGTGATTTATCTCCAAAATAGAGCAGGAGTATTATAGCCGCAATAACGAGCGAATATGAATATAAAATATAAACCCAGTACCATATGCCTGTATCAAATTGAAGTATGGATAGCGGCGGCTCATATATGACATGATAGTTGTACCGAAACAGGGTCTGATAACTACTTGTCAATGCAAGAATACTGGTGATTACCGGAATTACAAGCAGCACTCCCGCAGTGTACCTGGAAAACCAGTTTTGCTTGTCAATGTAGGTTAGAAACATCCAGAGAATAATTATTGGAACATAAGGTATGATGAGAAACCTTGTATCATGAATGAGAATAGATGGCAACAGGACCGGTGTCAGGAGTTGAAGTGTGTAATTCAATGACCAGAGAGTAATAAAGGCCATTAATAACTGATATGGAAGTGAGATCGGTGAGTAATATTGCCTGCTGTAGATAATAAGAGATAATGTAACAGCCGCTGATAAAAGGAGCAGAAATATTATTACATAACCTGTTACCATCAATACCCCGTATCATCCCTTAAATGTTATCCTATATCATCCTTCACATCGGCCAGGGTATTGCGGTTGTAAACCGTCACAATAAACCAGATAACACTCTTTATCATCCGGCCGGAAAAATGCATACAGAATGAAGTACTCTCTAATATTACTGGCCCTTTTAGTGATGATTCTTTCTCCGGTATATGCAGATCAGGCATTTACAGAGATGAATAAGTCTTTAAATTATTCAAATTCTACATCATTAACACAAACACTTGAAGAGATATCCGGGGATATTACTGCTGCAATCGAGAAGATACAGGAGGAAAACCAGAAGAGTGCACAGGCCCTTTCAAATACGGGAATATCAGGAGAGGCAGCAACTGCAATCCTGGATACCAAAACCAGCAATGTGACATATGCTCATTCTAGCCTGATAATTTCACCCGATGGGATAGTAACCGCATCTTCGCCCTCAAAGTATGCCGGTCTGATCGGGAAGAACCTAAGTTATCAGCCTGAGACCCGGTATGTTCTCGAGCAAAAAAAACCTGTAATTACCAACATATTCCTTCTTGAAGAAGGATTTTATGGAATATCTATCAGTTACCCCATTTTTTCAAAAGATCAGGATTACTTAGGTTATACCGACATAACCATCCGTCCTGATGAGTTCTTTAACCAAATTATTATACCTATTACTGAAAAAACAGGTTATGAGGCTTATATCAACCAAATAAATGGTACAACAATTTATGAGAACAATGAAGTGGAGATAGGAAAAAATATCCTGTCTGATCCGCTCTATGGATCTCCGGAAATGCGTAATCTCTCTCATGCTGTAATAGATAATAAGTCCGGGACGGCGGTGTATACATTCTGGAATAAATTCTGGAATAAGCAGGTTCCAAGGGAAACCGTATGGGATACTCTGAGTATTGATAATCAGAACTGGCGTATTGGCGTTGTAAGAAATATTAATGCTGGAGATAACGCCCTTTCAACAGTTGATAATCAGACATATATTTCAGGTAATATTAGTTTAAGCATCGATGAAATGACCAGGTTTGTAAGGGATGCAGCTGATTATGCCAGAAAGATTGGACAGGTTAAGGCTTGTGCTGAATTCAACAATCTCTCCGGACCCTATGTATCAGGTGACAAGTATATTTTTGGTTATGACATGGACAGTAACGCTCTTGCTCTTCCTTATCAGCAGGGACTCCTCGGTAAAAACAGGAGTAACCTTACTGATGTAAACGGGCTTGCCATTATGCCTGCAATGGCAAACACTGCACGGGATGGAGGAGGATATCTGTATTTTGTCTATCCAAACCCGGCCCATGAAAATCAGAACCAGTTGAAGTTATTCAGGGTTGAACCGGTTGACAAGGACTGGTATATTGTATCAGGGATTTTTATGCCGTGGGTAAAGGCTGAACAGGATCAGGACAGTATTAATAATCTTATCTCCAGGGTCAAAAATGCAGCAGCTCATGTTGAGAAAGTTGGAAAGGAGCAGGCTATCAGGGACTTTAATGATCTGAACGGGACTTATGCTGATGAAGAGAATTATATCTTTGCATATGATTATAACGGGACAACCCTGGCTCTGCCTTACCAGGCAGATCTTATCGGAAAGGATCGAAAAGCCTACACGGATACCTATGGAAGCAGGATAATAAACCAGGAGATAATGACTGCCCGGGATGGAGGGGGGTTTGTTTATGTGGTCTATTACAACCCAAAGAGCGGTGAAAATGAGTTAAAACTCTGTTATGTCCTGCCTGCCGGTGATAACTTCCTGGTAGGTTCCGGTCTGTATACCGGAAAAGGACTTGAAGAATGATTCTCCCATATCCGAAATAAATTGTTTAACCATATGTCCCGGGTAAAAAAAAGGGAACGGGTTTAACTGATAGGAATATCTCCTGGTACTTCTTTATCACTTTTTTTGAATTTAATCTCGAGTACTCCGTTTTCAAATGTAGCACTGGCCCCGTCTTCAGTGACATCTATCGGAAGCGGAACACTTCTGTTCACCGATCCAAAAAAGCGTTCCCTGATAAAAAAGTCTTTTTCTTCCTGTTCTTTCTCTTCGGTCCGTTCACATGATATCTGAAGCAGGTTGGGTCTGACCAGTTTAATTTTTACATTCTCTTTGCTGCACCCGGGGAGATCAGCTTTTGCAATAACTACATCATCCTGTTGTTTTACATCTATTGTAAACCCACCTGAGAATATTGGAGATACTTCTCTCCCGCTCTGTGAATATGCGGGGAATGCCGGAAGAAAAGATTGAAACCGGTTTTCCATCTCTGCGAACATATTATCGAGTTCACTTCTGAATACCCCGAAGGGATCACGTCTTATTATTGCCATTCTAATACTCTCTTGTCTGTCTTATGCAGACAGTTTTTTTATAGTATTAGTGGAAAAATATATTTTTCTGTTAACTCTATAACATTTAATATATAATTAAATAATCAGATCAGATTATTTACGCTCTTTGTCGAACTCATGTTCGTTAATTATATAACCCTAATGAAACCTAGTGTACTAACATGGAATCGGGACTTCGTCATCGGCTCGCTGAGAAGATGGCGGGGGAGATCACCTTGTCAGATTCTCCCGGAAAGACACTCAAAAAATGGCGTTTGAGTTTTGATATCTCACAAGGCCATCTTTCTGAGTATCTGGGCGTGTCTCCATCTGTTATCAGCGACTACGAAAGCGGAAGACGAAAAAGCCCTGGTACCGCGATTATCGGGCGAATTGTTGATAGTATTCTTGCGATTGATGAAAGCAGGGGGGGAAGATTTATTCATAAATATGCCTCCCTTCTCTTTGCAGATCTGGCTGACAGCATCATCTATGACCTGCACGATTTTCGAAGTCCAATGGATCTCTCAACATTTTCCAGGGTAATGAATGCCGAGGTAATGACCGGTTCAGTAGATCTGAGTATATATGGTTATACTGTAATCGACAGCATCAAGGCCATAATGAATCTTACCGCCAGCGAATTCAGCAGGATATACGGATGGAGTACAGAACGTGCGCTCATCTTTACAGGAGTATCAAATGGCAAGTCACCGATGGTGGCTATCAGGGTCACCCCTTTCAAGCCCCGGTGTGTTGTACTCCACGGAATTAGTCCCGGGGAGGTACATCCGATTGTTCCGAAGATGGCAGAGGTTGATAACATTACGCTCATGTGTACAACTAGTGGCATAGAAGAGATTGTAGAAAAAATGAGGGAAGAAAAATGGTAGGTATAATCTCGTACGGTGCGTATATTCCGCGATACCGTATTAAAGTTGAAGAGATCGCCCGGGTCTGGGGTGCAAACGGAGTAGAGATTTCAAGAGGACTTGGAGTATATGAGAAGTCACTTCCTGATATGGATGAAGACACTATCACCATCTCGGTTGAGGCCGCACGTGCTGCAATGGCCCGAAGGCCTGTTAACCCGGAAGAGATCGGTGCCGTATACGTAGGTTCAGAGTCGCATCCGTATGCGGTAAAACCATCGGCGGTAACTGTTGGTGAAGCAATCGGGGCAACTCCTGTAATGACCGCAGCGGATTATGAGTTTGCCTGCAAAGCGGGAACCGCT
>Ga0209340_1001363_pt1 | contig 17941 bp, 17 predicted proteins | sample EPASupsiteSAE323_FD_187266 | JGI IMG/M metagenome (GOLD analysis project Ga0209340, IMG submission 187266) | Bioremediated contaminated groundwater from EPA Superfund site, New Mexico - Sample SAE3-23 (SPAdes) (version 2) | ecosystem: Environmental > Aquatic > Deep subsurface > Groundwater >... | reverse complement strand
ACCGGAGATGGTGCAGGAATGGCATTACGTATGGGTGCAGAATTAATGGATATGGAGTTTGTGCAATTTCATCCTACAGTTCTCTTTCATCGCAAAAACAAGACATTTCTAATTTCTGAGGCAGTAAGAGGTGAAGGAGCTTTATTGAAAAACATAAATGGAGAGAGATTCATGCCGCATTATCATTCAATGGCTGAGCTTGCTCCAAGAGATATTGTATCCAGAGCCATATTTAGTGAATTGGAAAAAACTAATTCAGATCATGTCTACCTTGATATAACATTTAAAGATAGAGAGTTTCTTAAAACAAGATTTCCTACTATATTTGCCAAATGTTTAGAATATGGAATTGATATGTCAAAACAGCTTGTGCCGGTTGCTCCGTCTGAGCATTATTGTATGGGTGGAATAAGAACCGATGCCTTTGGTAGAACAGGTATTAAGGGATTTTTCTCTTGTGGAGAAGCTGCATGCAATGGTATCCATGGTGCAAATCGTCTTGCAAGTAATTCATTACTTGAGGGATTGGTTTTTGGTCGGAATATTGCAAATCAAATAACTGAGTTATACAAAGCCAATAAAGAGATTCATTTTGAAGAATCTTATGATATACCTAGAAAAACTGGTTTAATTGACCCTGAAGAAATAATGGAAGACATTAGAAAGACTATGGATAAATATGCAGGCATAGTAAGAACTAAAGAAGGATTGCTAAAAGCTAGGGAAAAAATAAAAAAATATATTGATGAAGTAACAGATATTGAAAATTCCACTCATGAGCATATTGAAATGCAGAATATGGTTTTTGTTTCATGGATTGTTGTAAATTCAGCTCTTATGAGAGAAGAGAGTCGTGGAGCACATTTCCGCAGTGATTTTCCACAGATTGATGATAATCGATGGAAAAAGAATATAATTGTTTCAAAGGAGGAAACAGCCGCTAGTTTGCTTAGTTCCTAGTCCCTAGTTAAAACAAAAGCTTGAAAACAAGAGCCAGGAATCAGGAACAAATAACAAGGGACCATAAAGTGAAAGGAAGCTAATAATCATGAATAAGATAATTCTAGATAAAATAATAAAATGTGCACTTGAAGAAGATGTGTTTAATTATGATATAACTTCAGTACATACAATCCCCCAAAATAATAGCAGCAGGGCTGTTGTAAAAATTAAATCAGCGGGAATAATATGTGGGTTGGATGTTGCAAAGAGGGTTTTTGAAATAATTGACCCAAATATAAAATTTGTAAAGAAGTTCAATGATGGCGATAGCGTAAAAGCCGGAGATATTGCGGCAGAAATTGAAGGAAATACAAGAAGTCTTCTTCTGGGTGAGAGAACCGCACTGAATTTCATGCAAAGAATGTCTGGAATAGCAACATTAACTAGTGAATTTTGTAAAGTTATAAAAGGAACAAATGCAAGAATTGCTGACACCAGAAAAACGGCGCCGGGATTGAGATTTGTTGACAAGTATTCTGTTGAATGCGGTGGAGGGACAAATCACAGATACTGCCTTTCAGATGGGGTATTGATTAAGGATAATCATATAACAGCCTCTGGAGGAATTAAAAATGTGCTGAATTCAGTAAAAGGAAAAATTCCTCATACGATAAAGATTGAAATTGAGGCTTCAAATATTGCTCAAGCAATTGAAGCTCTGGAATATGGAGCAGATATTATAATGCTTGATAATATGGGAATTGAGGATATGAAAAAAGCAGTTGAGTTGATTAATGGAAGAGCACTTATTGAAGCATCTGGTGGTGTTTCACTCGATACTATTCGCAGTATTGCAGAAACGGGAGTAGATATAATATCTGTTGGTGCATTAACCCATTCAGTGAAGGCAATGGATATTAGTATGAAAATTATATAAAGGGTACAGTTTTAATCTTATTGAATACAATAAATAGGGTTAACATAAACCTGAAAGGAGGTTGGGACTATGGCATGCGGATGTGGCTGCGGTACCAAAAAAGGCGACAGCAAGAAGGATTCAGGGAAAAAAGAAGGTAAGAAAAAATAACAGATAAGGAAAATGGAGCTGAAAAAACAGCTCCATTTTATCGCCCTCTGCTTGCGACAATACTTCTATTATTAGGATTTCTAGGTGGTTCTTGAGGTTGCCTTGGTTGTCTTATAGGAACAACGATAGGTGAACGAGTACGTCCTTTTTCAACTAACTGAACGCAGTCTCTATCTTTCTTTGCACCATAAAGTGCTATTTCATCAGCCTCACCAAAAATAAGGGGACATATATTCTTCCCAATTATTTGTTCAGCCTCATCTATGAGGTTTTCATCTTCTTTGCTGTTTATTCCCTTATCAAAATTTTCATATGCTTTTCTTAGTTTTAATTTGTCTATATTCAAGTCTTTACTGATTTGGTCCCAATGTGTTGGATTAACATGATAAACGCCGATACTGGCTGAAATTTTCTGTGTCTCTACATTACCGATACCTTTATTATCTAGAAATTGGGTTATTTCAGAAGAACCGGCAGAAATAAAGGATAGAGCAGAACGCTTCAGAAAAGAGTTCGAAGGGCTGTCAGTTATTGCACTATTGCATTTTGAAGATAAAGAGCCCAAAAAACTTTTGAAAGAGTGCGAAGTGTTCTTAAATAAAGAGGCTTTTTTATCTTTAATTTCAAAACGAATATCAAGGTTTTGTATTCCTTCGAGTAAGCGGTCTGCTACAGTTTTAGAATCTTTCACAGTAGTACCAGATGGTAGAATTACTGCGAACTCATCCCCTCCTAGTCTTGCTACAGTATCCTCTTTTCTTAGAACAGAGGCTACAGATTGAAGACATTTATCACCAGCCAAATGACCCTCATTGTCATTACATTCTTTAAAATGATCCAAATCTATAAGAATTAATGGAAGAGATTTATCAAAAACGATTGCTCGGCATGTTTCTTTTTGAAAGGATTCAAAAAATTTTTTTCTATTCGGAAGTTGGGTAAGAAAATCAGTATAAGCTTCTTGAGCGATTCTTCCAAGGGCAGCATTTTCTTTTTGCAAAGCATGAATTTTCTTATAGACTTTTGTGTCTTCTAAACGAACTTTTTGAGCCTGACGGAGACGACGAGGGGTGTGGGCATCGGAGGTTTTTTGTAGTTTTTCATTATCCATTTTTATCCCATCCTTTAGAGAAAATTACTTAATGATGAGTATTAAAAATCTATATTACCTTAATTATATAACTTTTGAGATTCTTTTTCAATTAAAAATAATTAACATAAAGAAACAGAGACAATAATACATCTCTGTTTCTATGTTTAAAGAGCCCATAGTGATCTACGCTACAGCCGATATGAATCTCTGCGTACCCACATACAACCTTTCGGCTGCATGAGAGCATATCAAAACCCATACCAACCTTTACTCGACTGCCGAGAGTACCTTAGAAGCTGCATGCAACCGACAAAGTGGGCTGCAGACAACCTCCAGTTAACCTGAGTTAGCCATAACCGAAAACGGTCATGCAGGGCTTCAGGAGAATTAACCTGCGGAACTAACGACAATCTTAGCTCGAACATTATACATCCCTTTCGACCTGGCATATACAGCAAAAACTGCATATACAAAGCCTTGGGAGACACATAATGCTCTTCTCGCCGGCCGGTAAACAGCCACGTAGACCGAATACAGACCTTTGACCGGATAAAACAGAGCCCGAAGACCCTGAGTTACCCTTGGCTCAACCACTATGAACCCTTATGATATTATTCTGTCCTTTAAATAGGATTATATTCGAGGCAAAAAAATCCTATTTATGAATTAAAGTAATTTAATTTCTTCCCTCGCCTATTTTATGGGAGAGGGAAGTTAGAAGGGTGAGGGTTAATAAACCTCTACCTCAGCAGCGCCACAATTCTTGAGAATAGATTTTATCTTATCCACATAAGAAGAATCAGTACGCATGCTCCAAACTATTTTTCCTTCTTTAACATCCTTTTCATATTCTTTGCTTTCGGTCTCAGGTATTCCAAGGTCTACAAGACCGCCAACTATTCCTCCTGTAATAGCACCAGAAATCAGACCGGTTATAGGTCCTGCAGCTGCAATTATTCCTATACCTGGAATAATCATTGTCCCTGCACCTATAAGAAGACCTGCAAGTCCGCCGAATACGCCTCCTGTAACTACTCCATCTGAAACATTATCATTGGTCATTGAGTAACCCTGACCTGATTTATCATCGTTGTAATCATTTTCTGTGCCTTGCTTAGTGATTATTGATATGTCTGAAGTTTTAAGTCCTTCATCCTTGACTAGCCTTGCTGCTTTTTCGGCATCCCTATGATCTTCGAAAACACCTACTATTGTTTTTGCCATGAATTTTCCTCCTTAATTTTAATAATTGAAAAATAATACACTTTCCTCAATTTAATATAACTCAAAAAAAAAAGTTTATTCATTTTTGTTGTTTAAAAGAAAAACAGGTTAGACATTTTGGCTAATTTGTGTATAATTATTACGAATATTACGAAAAAATTAAAAAAACAATTTTATTTTTGTTATTTGAAATACGTGTGTTAAAATAGTTTTAATTAATGAAATCGCAAAGGGATTTTTCAGCACAAAGTTTTTATTAAAGGGAAGAGGGCTTTTATGAAAAATAAAATCTATTGTTTATTAATAGTATTTCTAATTCTTTTTCAAGTTACTGCATTAGCTGAGGATTCTGACCAAAAAATTCAGCAGCAATCTGCTAATGCAATGGTTAGACTTGGATTGCTAAAAGGATATGGAAATGGTGATCTAGGATTAGAAAGAAAAATTACTAGGGCAGAATTTGCAACAGTAATAATCAGAATGATGGGTTATGAAAAGAATCCGATTAAGGTAAGTTCAAAAATATCTTTCAAAGACCTTACTAAGAAGCATTGGTCTTATTCTGCTGTTAGAATGGCAGCTAGTCTTGGGTATATTAAGGGATATTCAAATAAAACCTTTAAGCCTTCCAACAATATAACATATGCGGAAGCCATAACAATAATGGTTAGAGTGCTTGGGTATGGAGACAAGCTTTCAGGGAAATGGCCTGATAATTTTATTAATAAAGCAAAAGCTTTGGGGATTCTAAAAAATCTGGATGTTTCTGTTAATACTCCAATTACAAGAGGAAACATTTCTATTTTGGTTACAAATTCACTAAATGTTCAAATGAAGTAACTTATTATATAGTAATTATAAATATAAAAAAATTTGCTCATGAACTATTTTGCATTTCAATTTAAGTGTTGGATATTAACTGTAAATTGTTAACTGTAAACTAAGTAGGAAGGAGTCATAAATGATAAGCGATAAGGTTAAAAAAGGTTTGGAGCGGGCGCCTCACCGTTCCTTATTCAAGGCGATGGGTTATACTGATGAGGAAATCAAAAGACCAATAATCGGTATTGTCAATTCAAAAAATGAAATAATTCCAGGGCATATCCATCTTGATTCAATTGTTGAAGCAGTAAAAGCAGGAATCAGAATGGCGGGAGGAACGCCTGCTGAATTTGGTGTAATCGGTGTATGTGATGGAATTGCAATGGGTCATGAGGGAATGAAGTATTCTCTTGCAACAAGAGAAATTATTGCAGACTCAATTGAGTGTATGGCAATAGCACATGCTTTTGATGGTCTGGTTTTTGTTCCTAACTGTGATAAAATTATTCCAGGAATGCTTATGGCAGCTGCAAGATTGAACCTTCCTGCTATTGTTGTTAGCGGAGGACCAATGCTTTCAATTAAAAGAAATGGGAAAAGCCTTGACCTTAATTCTGTTTTTGAAGCGGTTGGAGCTGTAAAAGCAGGTAAAATGAATGAGGAAGATGTATGTGAATATGAAGACAATGCATGCCCTGGATGCGGTTCCTGTTCAGGTATGTTCACAGCAAATTCAATGAACTGCTTGAGTGAAGCTTTGGGAATGGCGCTGCCTGGTAACGGAACTATTCCTGCAGTTTATGCTGAAAGAATAAGACTTGCAAAATATACTGGGATGAAGGTAATGGAGCTTATTGAAAAGGATATTAAGCCTGATGCTATAATGACGCCTGAAGCTTTCAAAAATGCTCTTACTGTGGATATGGCATTGGGATGTTCAACAAATTCAATTCTTCACTTGCCTGCAATTGCAAATGATGCAGGAGTTGAAATTAATCTTGATATAGTAAATAAAATAAGCATGAATACACCTAATCTTTGCAAGCTTGCACCTTCAGGAACACATCATGTTCAGGATTTATACCAAGCTGGCGGAGTTCAGGCAGTTATGAATGAGCTAACAAAGAAAAACCTGCTAAACATTGATTTGATGACAGTTACAGGAAAGACTGTCGGCGAAAACATTAAAAATGCTAAGATAGTTAATAATGAAGTAATACATAGTATTGATGCTCCTTACAGCTTAACTGGGGGCATAGCAATTTTAAGAGGAAACCTTGCACCAGATGGGGCAGTTGTAAAGAGAGCGGCAGTTGCTCCGGAAATGCTTCAGCATAAAGGTCCTGCACGGATATTTGATTCAGAAGAGGAAGCATATTCGGCAATAATGGGTGGAAAAATCAGCAAAGGCGATGTTATCGTAATTCGCTACGAGGGACCTAAAGGTGGACCTGGAATGAGAGAGATGCTTGCTCCTACTTCAGCAATAGCAGGGATGGAATTGGATAAGGATGTTGCGTTAATAACCGATGGTCGCTTCTCTGGAGCTACAAGAGGAGCTTCAATTGGTCACGTATCTCCTGAAGCTGCTGAAGGAGGACCCATTGGACTTGTTCAAGAAGGGGACATCATCAGTATTGATATAAACAATAACAAGATTAACCTGGAAGTTTCTACAGAGGAAATAGAAAAAAGACGTCAAACATGGACTAAACCAGAACCAAAAATAAAGAAGGGATATTTAGCAAAGTATTCCAGATTGGTTAGTTCAGCAAGTACAGGAGCGGTGATAAAATAGTTTGTTGACAGCGTAAAATTTAAAATAAAGAGTGAAAAGGAGACCAGCTATGATAAATATCTTTATCTATATCTTTGTTTTCATAATTGGAATTATATTTGGAAGTTTGATAAATGTTTTGGTATATCGTCTTCCAATTGAAGAAGATGTAGTTGTAAAACCTTCGCATTGTGTAAGCTGTGAAAAGAGAATTAAGCCATATGACCTTATACCGGTTTTAAGCTACATAATTCTTGGAGGAAAATGTCGCTACTGCGGAGAAAAAATTTCAATAAGATATCCACTTATCGAATTGTTGACAGGAATAATTTTTGTAGGGATATTTTACCGATTTGGTTGGACAATTGATTTGAATGTATTTAAGCTTGTTATGTCTGACACTGTTTTTAACTTCTTTGCTGTATGTACTCTTTCTGTTATATTTCTCGCAGTATTTTTCATAGACATCAAGCATTATATAATTCCGAATGAACTGATAATTGCAGGACTTGTAACCGGTACTATTTTTGCCGTTTTGAAATCAATTAAATTTGGATTTTTCGGTTTCCAGATATTAAAACCTGTAATATTTAATTGGTCATTTCTAATAGATGCCGGATTAGGACTTCTAACGGGATTTATTACTTTCCTTGTGATTGTTTTGTTAGGCGAATGGATTATGAAGGCTGAAGCTATGGGGATGGGAGATGTAAAGCTTATGGCAGTGGTGGGGTTGTTTCTTGGACTTAAGCTTACAATTCTTTCAATGTTTTTTGCTTTTATAACAGGTTCGATAATCAGTATTTTTCTTCTTGCAACCAAAATTAAGGGACGAAAAGATATGATTCCTTTCGGACCATTCATTGTTTTGGGAAGCACAATTGCCATGATATGGGGAAATCAGATATTGAACTGGTATTTTAGTATGGGAAGATTCTAAATTGAAAAAACCATATTCCAAGTTGCAATAAAGATGCCTTCCATTAAGAGACTGTTAAAAACGGTTAAACAAAAATGGAAGGCATCTTTTATCTATTCAGCATTTCCTCGACTTTAATTTCAGGATGGCGGTATCGCAATCTTTTAGAGGTACCCTTTCCGTATTGTATAGCTTCTTTTGGGCACCACTGAATACATGCCATACACATTTCGCATTTTCCTTGCCATTCTCTTTTGCCGTTAACTTCTTTGATGTTTTCTATTGGACAGATTTTTTCACATCTCTTGCAATTTATGCATTTATCATTAACCCAGAAGCCTTTTTCTTGTTCTTTTAAGTGAGATATGAAAGCCTTATATACATTATTTGTAATTGCATTTATAAAACCAAAGCTCTTTTCTATTTTTGTTTCTTTAGAATTTTTAACTATTTCTGCAATTTGTTCAAGCTTACTTCCTGTTTTTTGAGCAACCTTATTGTACATTTCTTCAGGAGGGAGGGAATTTCCGTAGCCGATAATATAGTTGCCAGGTTGTTTTAGACCGAATCCTGCGGAAATTTTTGCACCTTTTTCTTTTATTATATTATTCAATAAGACAAGTGTTCCACCAATGAATCCGCTGTATGTAGCTATTGAAAAAACATATTTATCTTTTAAGTTCTGGTTTTTTACAAATTCAGCGACAATTCTAGGAGGTCCCCAGGCGTAGACAGGAAAGACAATGCCTATTCTATCGCAAGAAGAAAGATCAATTTCGGTTTTAATAACCTTTGCAATAGATATGATTTCTATATCACCAAGCTTGGCTGCAAGTTGTTTTGCAACATTAAGAGAATTTCCTGTTCCTGAAAAATAAAAGATTTTTGTTTCCATATATTTTCCCCCCTTTCAAATGCGATTCTAACAGAACAAGGAACAAATAGCAACATTATTACTTACAAAATATGTAAAAACTTGTTTACTTGACCAGTATATTTCAAAATGGTAAAATGTTGTAGAGGTGATGCTTCAATGTTTCTCTATATTTATATTGGTTGCTTGTCTTTTGGATTGTTCTATTCGATTTTAGCTGTTTTCTTAGGTGATCATGGAGGTATTGATTCCCACGATGTTGGGCATGGAGGTACTGATGGAGTTTCTCCTTTTAAGCCGATTGTAATTGCTACATTCATTACATTGTTCGGTGGATTTGGTATTATCGGACACTTTATGAGTAGTATAGCCGCAATTTTTGTATTTATGTTTGCTTTAGCAATGGGACTAATAGGTGCGGCGGCAATATTTTATGCAGTAGTTGTTCCTATGTACAAATGCCAGAGTAATAGTGTTATTTCTAGCGAAAGCATAGTGAATACAATAGCAGATGTCATTACACCGATTCCATTAGAAGGTCTGGGAGAGGTATCTTATATTGCGGGTGGTTCAAAATACACTTCTCCTGCAAAATCTTTAAATCAAGAAGAAATTTCAAAGGGAACTCAGGTTGTCATTGTTAATATCAAAGACAATATTGCAGAGGTAATTAAAAAACCTGAAGTAAAATTATAAAAATAAATATAATATTAATTTAAGGGGGAATTTAAATGCTTGATTTTGGTGGGATAATGATTCCTATTGTTTCAGGAATTATTATGGTTGCAGTAGTAATATTATTGGTAAATGTTTTTGTATCAAGATATGTAAAGGTTGGACCTGATGAAGCATTGATTGTTTCAGGAATAAAAAGAAAATTAAAATCAGGGATTCAGGTTGGATTTAGAATTGTAAAAGGTGGAGCAACATTTGTTTGGCCTGTTTTGGAAACTGCAAAGACTATGTCCTTAAGAATAATGCCGTTGGATGTAAATTCAAGCGCATATACATCCCAAGGTGTACAAGTATTGGTTGATGGGGTTGCTCAAGTAAAAATAGATTCAAAAGAAGAATCAATAGCAACTGCGGCAGAGCAATTTTTAAGTCTTTCAACTGACGAGATAAGGAAAATAGCAACGCAAACCCTTGAAGGTCATCTCCGTTCAATAGTAGGAAATATGACAGTTGAAGAGATTAATCAAAACAGAGATGTATTTGCTCAAAAGGTTCAAGAACTTGCTGCAACAGATTTAGCTAATATGGGAATGACAATAATTTCATTTACAATAAAAGAAATAGCTGACAAAAACGGATATCTTGAAAGCCTTGGTAAGGCACAGATAGCGAGAGTTCAAAGAGATGCGATAATTGGACAAGCCGAAGCACAAAGAGATGCTGATATAAAATCTGCAGAAGCAACTCAGGCAGGACAGACTTCAAAGCTTTTAGCTGAAACAAAGATTGCAGAGGCAAATAGAGACAAAGAAATAAAGGTTGCAGAATACCAGTCTGCAATGAATACCAAAAAGGCTGAAGCGGATTTATCTTATGACAAACAACGATATACAACACAGCAAATAGTTGAAAAAGAAGCAATGCAGGTTGAAATAGTTAAAAAACAAAAAGAAATTGAACTTCAAGAGCAGGAAGTGTTGAGAAGAGAAAAGGAACTCGAAGCAACAATAAGAAAACCAGCAGAAGCTGAAAAGTTTAAAACTGAAATAGAAGCAGAGGCAGAGAGAATTAAAAGGCAGAAAGAAGCTGAAGGTCAGGCAGCTGCTATAAAATCAGAAGGATTTGCGAAAGCTGAAGCTATAAAGGCGGCAGGTCTTGCGGAGGCAGACGTAATAAAGGCAAAAGGAGAGGCTGAAGCTGAAGCAATGCTCAAAAAGGCTGAAGCATACAAACAGTTTAATGATGCAGCTATGGCTCAAATGATTATTGAAAAATTGCCATATATAGCTTCATGTATAGCTGAGCCACTTGCAAAAACCGAGAAGATTATTATGATAGGTGATAGCGGTGCATCTAAAATAACCAAGGATGTAACTAATATTATGGCACAATTGCCGGAAACGGTTAAAGGCTTGACCGGAATAGATTTAATCAGTATGATTCAGAATTTTTCGAGACCACAAGGAGTTCAGCCCCAAGTATCTGTTCAAACTCCAAAAAAGACTTTAGTGGCAAAGGCAGAAAAGGAAACAGTGCCAGAGCAGGAAACAAAAACTGAATAAATTAAAAATCCCGCGGAAGCGGGATTTTTGCTATTATTTATGATAAGTTTCACCTTTTATTATTTTGAAACATCTAAACAGCTGCTCAAACAAAATCAACCTCATTAGCTGATGGGGAAATGTGAGATTTGAAAATGAAAGAACAAAGTCCGAAGCTTTTCGAATTTCTTCAGCAAGACCAACAGAGCCGCCGATGATGAAGTTTATGCTGCTTTGACCGGAAATTCCAAGTGATTCAATCTTTTCTGCAAATTCTTCTGATGTTAACTGTTTTCCTCTAAAATCAAGGGCAATTGTGTACCCAGATTTGAGTGCCGATTTTATACGCGCTGATTCGGTTTTGCGTATAATTTCAAGTTCTTTTTCGGAAAGCTTTTCTGGAATACGTTCATCTTCAAGCTCCACTACATTTAATTTGCAGTATTTTGAAAGCCGTTTAGAGTACTCATCTAATCCGGCTTTTATGTATGCTTCTTTAATTTTGCCTATACAGATTATATTGATGTTCATGGCCTTTCCTTTAAGAGTTTTTGTGGATTTCTATTATGTATTTCTTCAAAGGGAATGCTAATTCTTTATAGCTTCTTTGAACAGACATTTCGTTTCTCCCAATAGTGGGAGAAAGATAGAATGAGGGTTTACAATGTCATCATAGTTGATGTATGATACCTAGGTGCAATTTCAAGGAATACATCCGTTCCAATTGTAACGCCGATTTCATTTAGGCTGTTCGTTACTGTTTGCAGCGCAAGCTCAGGAAAATTATTTTCAGTACTAAGATGTCCCAGAAAGAATTTCTTCATTCCTGATTCAACAAGGCTTACAATTGTTTTTGCAGCTTCTTCATTGCACAAGTGACCATTTTCACTCAAGATTCTTCTCTTTAGAAACCATGGATAATGCCCACATCTAAGCATTTCAACATCATGATTTGACTCCAATAATAGCATATCGCTTTTCTGCATGTTCTCAGAAAGGTAACTATTAATATGACCAATATCTGTTGCTATGGTAATTTTTTTTCCTTCCCCTAAAATACTAAAACCGCATGGTTCTATTGCATCATGCGGTATCTTAAAAGGCATTATATCTAAGTCTCCTATTGAAAACCATTTGTCAAGTTCAAAAGTCATACGGTTAGAAGGATTCATTTTCAATGACTGATTCTCAATTTGATTCCAGGTAAGATTGCTTGCATAAACCGGAATATTATATTTCTTTGAAATAAAGCCAATACTTGAAACATGATCAGAATGTTCATGGGTAACTAAGATTGCATCTATTTCATTAGGAGATGTGCCAACAGAAGCAAGCCCTTCTTCAATTTTCTTTCCGCTTACACCAGCATCAATAAGAATTTTTGAGTTTGAACTTTCAACATATATGCTATTTCCACTACTTCCGCTGTACAGCGAACAAAACTTCATCATTTGTATACTCCTTCGCAAGTCAATTCCCTTGTTCCCCTATTTTATCCAAACGCTAGCGTGTGACACTCAAAAATCTTCTTCAGTTATTGGCAATCGTTTCATATCAGCACCAAGCTGGATAAACTTCTTTTCAACATTTTCATAGCCTCTGTCGATTATCCCAAGTTCGAAAATTTCAGTTGTTCCTTCTGCGCCAAGACCTGCTAAAATCATAGCTGCTCCAGCTCGTAAATCAATAGCTTTAACTTTTGCTCCAAAAAGCTTGTTTGTACCATTTACAATTGCAATTCTACCTTCAACTTTTACGTCTGCGCCCATTCTTCTTAATTCAGATATGTATTGGAATCTCGAGTCCCAAACAGCTTCTGTTATGATGCTTACGCCATCAATTTTTGTGGCAAGAGAACAGATTTGTGGTTGAAGATCTGTAGGAAATCCGGGATATGGCTGTGTTTTTATATTTACTGGTGACAGCTTTTTATCTGCTTTAATCCTTAGTGAGTCACCATCTTCATTTTCTTCAATATTGACACCAATTTCAACAAGCTTTGCCGTAAGTGACTCCAAGTGTTTTGGTATACAGTTGTGGATTGTAATATCGCCATTGGTTATTGCACTTGCAATCATAAAGGTTCCAGCTTCAATCTGATCAGGAACTATACTGTATGTACCTCCGCCAGGGAGACTTTCAACGCCTTTTATTTTGATAATATCAGTTCCGGCACCAATTATGCTTGCTCCCATATTATTTAGGAAGTTTGCTACGTCAACAATGTGAGGTTCCTTTGCAGCATTTTCAATTATTGTAATTCCATTTGCCTTTACTGCTGTAAGCATTGCATTTATTGTTGCACCTACACTCACTATATCCATATAAAAAGAGGAACCTCTCAGGGTTTCTGCCTTTGCATTTATTATTCCATGAGACATATCAACCTTTGCACCAAGAGCTTCAAATGCCTTTATATGTTGGTCTAGGGGTCTTGTTCCAAAGTCACAGCCGCCAGGAAAACTTACTTTAGCATTTTTAAATCTTCCTAGCAATGCTCCAATCAAATAGTAAGAAGCCCGTATTTTGCTTGCTTCATCATAACAGGCTTCGTAACAATCAACTTTTGAGGTATCAATAATAACTGTTTGAGAATTTATATATGTAATATTTGCGCCTATGCCTTCAAGAATATTTAAAAATATTTTCACATCCTTGATGTCTGGTATGTTTTCTATTCTGCATGGGCCATCTACTAAGAGAGTAGCAGGTATTATTGCAACTGCTGAGTTCTTGGCACCACTTATATTTATCTCACCTTTTAATTGGATTCCGCCATTTATCACAAGTTTTTGCATTTGTGAGGTCACTTCCTTAAAAAATTTTCACATGTATACTAGTATATTGAAGAGCAACTCAAAGGTCAAGGAATAAATTACAAAACATTCTATTCAATTTAGAGCACATCTTCAGCTTCTTTAAAAAGATGAGAGATAGATTCTCTTGTTTCTAAGTCTAAATTATTTGTATAGATTAAAAGGTGCAGAGTTTCATTATTTGAAGAAGGAACTATTTTCATTGTTTTTATAAAAACATTTTTATCACTGAGTATGGATTCAACTCTTCCAATTATTCCTGGAGAATTTGGAACGGAGATTTTGATTTTTCTTGATTGTCCTTTAGCATCAATAACAACATCCCAATCTTTTGAAATCATCAGAGTCAAATATACAAGAAATGCGGCGGTTATCCCTCCTGAATAAAAACCGGCTCCAATGGCGATTCCTATACATGAAACAGCCCAGAGACCAGCGGCAGTTGTGAGACCTTTTATTGTTGAACCGTCACGAAGTATTGTGCCAGCACCTAAAAAGCCTATACCACTTATTACCTGAGCGCCTAAACGGGCGGGGTCTAAGTTGGTTACGCCTCTATATACATCAAAGATATATTCTGATGTAATCATTACGAGTGCTGAGCCTACGCAGACTAAGATATGAGTTCTCAGGCCAGCCGGTCTGTGAGAGCTTTCTCTCTGATATCCGATTAAGCCACCGAGAATACATGCAATAAATAGTTTTAAAAAGTCTTCAAAAAAAGAGTAATTTGATGCAAACCATTGTGAAAGGGTGCTCAATGTTGTCCACCACCCAATTTAGTATTAAATGCAAATAAATTATATCACAAGGTAGGATGATTTCAAAGAACCATTTTGAGTTTAAATAAAAAGAGCAGATGATTATCTGCTCTTGAGTAATTATTTTTTGCCTTTTGCCAGTATGAATTTTGATTGCTGAAGTAATTCTACTATCTTGAATTTTATTTTTATATCGGGGCAAGCATCCTTTGCATTTCCTAAAGCAAGTTTGTATTCTTCTTCTGTGAGAACATTTTTAAGTTGAAGCTTTGATTCATCGGGAAGAATTCCTGTTGATGCATCTACAAAGCATAATGGAGGAAACATTACACACCACCAATTTTTTCCTGTACCATTGCCAAGAACAACCCGAAGAGATTGATATTCTCCTGAAGGCAAAGTGACATCTCCATAAACTTTAGTAGGGAAGGCAAATTTTCCAAAGTATGCTTTAGCTTCATAACTTAAGCCGTATGATTGCAAAACCGTGCAAGCGATATTCTCTATATTTCCAAGGTTTTCACATATGAACCTTTTAGCTTTATTTGCAGAATTAATTCCTTTAGAGTTTTCTTCCATATATTTTAGAACTGAATCCCTGACCTTTAATTTAATTTGCTGATCATAATTTGAATCACTGTTTGCAATAACGTGTAATCTAACAACATTTTTTGCAAGGTCTGCACTGATTCTTTCTGAATATATATAGGCAGAAAGAATTACATATGAAATCAAGAGTATAAAAAGTATTAATAGATTTTTTATGTTAAATACCTTCCTGAATCGGAAGGGATTATTTTTTCTTAGAATATTCAAAAATTTCATTTGTACAATCACTCCTTTAAATGTATGTGAATTATTTTCTTATGATAATTATTGACCGTAATTTTATGTATTATACTTAGTGGATATTATATTTATTGTTAAAAATAATCTTTTACAAAAATAATTTCCAAAAATTTACAATAAAAAGCTTGACAGGAAAAAAATGGAAATATATTATACTGGAGGTATTAATAATAATTATGATGGGGGAATAAAGATTGATGATTCCGTCTGTAAGGAATACAAAAAATGTTGTTTTTAACAAGGTATGCAATATTTATACAGGAAATGGGCATTTTCTGCTTTCGGTAGGAAAATATATAGCAGAAAAGGTTGAAAAGGGTTCAAAGGTTCTTCTTTTTACTGATGATGATATTAGAAGTAAGTTGATTGAAAAAGCTGATTGTATTGGGAGCAGTGTAGAAAATCAGAAGCTCGCGGATAATATTATTCAATTTCCTGTTAAATCAATAAAAGAGATGTCAGAGAATAAACATTTTAGGAATTTTATTTGCAAGATTATTGGGCTTATGGCGAGGTATTGTTCAAATGAAGGTGTTGTAATATGCATCCATGGAGCATTTGAAGAACTTAATGAGATTATGACTGAAGTCAAAGAAATGCTGATAGATATTTCTGTTCCTGTAAACTTTATTAATTGTTTTAGTTTCAGTAGTGATAAAAAATTGGCAATAGAGATTATGCGGAATTACGAATACATTCTCGATACAAAAGGAATTAGAAGAATCGATAGCATCTTCGGAAATTTGAGTGAAACCAAGCTTTCATAAAAAAGGTAGTATTGAATATTAAATAAGATTAATATATAATCCTCAATAACAGAATAAATGTATCCGAATTTTTCAGGGAAGACGGTTGAAATCCGTCGCAGCCCCCGCTACTGTGTGTGGTGACGACTCCTTAAGAACCCACTGGATAAACTCCGGGAAGGGGAGGAGAAGAATGAACACAAGTCAGGATACCTGATCGGATATTTAAATATTGCTGTAATCCTTTTCGGAGGGAAAAGGAGGGTTTTTTGTATTTTTATGCCCTTCTTTATTAAAGAAGGGCATTTACTAATTCACCCTCTTTTAAAAAGAGAGGGTGAATTTATAGAGGAGAAGCCAGTATATGTTTAGAAAAAAGAACTTTTTACTTTTATCTATATTCCTATTATTGTCAGGATGCTCTGTGCAGAATAATACCGCTGTGGACAAGCTCTTTGAGGTTGAGCTTGTTGTAAGTCGGGATTTTTCTTCAGAGATTTTATTTAAGAAGACTGTTCAGGTTGACGCTGAAGAAACTGTTCTGGATGTTCTTGAAAAAAATCTGGAAGTCGAGACAGTTACAGGTGGTTTTGTTAATGCAATAAATGGATTTAAGTCTTCGATTGGAAACGAAGCAGGAAATGATTGGTTCTACTATGTTAATGGTACTGCTGCAAACTGTTCGTCAAAAGCCTATCATCTAAAGGATGGGGACAAGGTTTTGTGGGATTATCACAAATGGGATGGAAACAGCTTTACGCCTGCCATAATAGGTGCATATCCCGAACCGTTTGTTAATGGATTCGAAGGGAAGACAAAAGGGACGAGAATTTATTATATTAATGGTTGCAGGGACGAAGCATTAAAGATTAAAAAAAGTTTAATAGGATTTAAAGCTAATGATGTTTGTGAAGCTTCTTTATCGCAATCTTTTGAGATAAAACCGGGATTGCCGTCAATAGTAATAGGAGAATATAACAATCTTTTAAAAAATAAAAGCATTGCAAAACTTCTTTCTGACAATGAGAAAAGAGGAATGTTTGCGAGATTCAGCAAAAAGGAGATAGCACTACTTGATTATTCTGGATTAGTTAAAAAGATATGTAATACTTCAACTGGAGTACTTTGTGCAGTTGCTGGTTCTCTTGGAGATACTGCTCCAGTATGGATTGTTACTTCTGTTGAGCACAAAGGATTAGAGGAGCTTACAGATTTGATTTGCACCAAGCCTGAAAGTATAAAGGACTATTATGGAGCCGCATTTATTAAAGGAAACATTGAAAGATTGCCAAGCAAATAAATTCTTGGAGGATAGAATTGAAGGAATTTCTCGAATCATTTAATACATTAGCATTAATAGTTTATCTGACGTGCATGCTCGTTTTTATTTCAATCACAAACAATCCAATCGTACAGATTATTTTCTTTGTCTCTCTTTGCTTGCTGATATTTTTTGCAGATAAAAAAACTTTTATAAATGCGTTAATTGTTTCTGCTTTTATTGGGATACCAATTATGATTATAAATCCAATAGTAAACAGTAGAGGCGCAACTGTCCTGCTTAGATTGAGCGAAGTGCCTGCTTTAGGCGACATTAAAATTACACTGGAATGCTTGGCATTTGCCTTGGTGCTGATGCTTAAGCTTGTTAATACAGTTTTGATGTTTATATTTTTTAATTTATGTGCTGAACCTGATAAGATATTTAACCTAATGGCAATTGCTGCTCCGCGTTCAGCAATTACGGCAGCACTTACGGCGAAAATGATTCCCAATATGGTAGAGAGTACCAAAAGAATTGCAGAAATCCAGATG
>Ga0209340_1001362_pt1 | contig 17959 bp, 18 predicted proteins | sample EPASupsiteSAE323_FD_187266 | JGI IMG/M metagenome (GOLD analysis project Ga0209340, IMG submission 187266) | Bioremediated contaminated groundwater from EPA Superfund site, New Mexico - Sample SAE3-23 (SPAdes) (version 2) | ecosystem: Environmental > Aquatic > Deep subsurface > Groundwater >... | reverse complement strand
TGTTTTACCAATAACTCCACCTATACCAAAAGATACAGGAGCAAGAAGACCATTTACTCCACCTGTTACTGCATCATAGACAAAATCTTTACTTGTATATTCTCTGCCTGCTGACCATGCATCAGTAGCTTTAATTCCTGTTTTAACAGCAGCACCTACAGCAGTAGCAGCAGATAAAGCACCTACTGTTACAAGTAATGATGAACCGCCTGTAAATGGTGCTGCTACAAGTCCTGCTGCAGCTGCTGCATAACAGCCAAATGAGGCAATTCCTGATGCTACATCAGCAACTACATCAGTTATTGTTTTTTGAGATTCGGAGTAACCTTTTATATCATTTTCTATATCAGAACCTTCGAGCAGATCTTTATCGGGATCAGTTTCATTTAAATCCAGATCTTTTCCTGTTAATTCTTTATATTTCTGTCCAAATAATTCGTCATTTCCAGAATTTGCAACTTCTTCCAATTCTTCAAACTTTTTATCGAATGAATCAAGATTTTTTTCAACTTTTTTGCTGCCAAATCCAAATATACCTTTTACAAAGTCAACCGAGCTGCCAACCCAGCCTTGAGATTCTTTTTCTTTCTCAAAGTTTTTGCGAAGTTCTTCTTTTGATTTTTTTAATTGTGCAATTATACTTGCTTTTGAATTATCAACTGAACCTGAATTAGGATTTGATACATTTTGCGTAAAATTATATTGATCACATGTATTTGCAGATGATTTCTGATTTATTATTGATACAGGATAATTTTTTGATATGGTATTACTGGCAAAATAATTATTTATAGTTGAATTGCTATAATAATTTTTATCTTCCAGATTTATTTTAACCATTAAAAATAAACTCCAAAATAATATCTTATATATATAAAGTATATATATAAGATATTATTGCTTTATTTTAATGATATATAAACTTTTATTAAGAATTTTTATTTAAAAGAGCAGTTCTAATATTAGGTTAATTTTAAGTTAAATAATTTTCTTCCAAAATCAAACTACTATTTTTCGAATTAAAACTATATTTAACCCCGAGAGGCAAAGTAGCCTTTGTATTTCCGTGACTTACCGGAAAACCGTATCCAACCGGAATTTTTAAATCCGATGTAAGTTCATAAACTATATCAAAAGGATGCAGTTTATTGACTTCTGCACTGTCAGACTTAACCACACATGTAAATTCACCAAATAAAAGTCCTGCAATTTTATCAAAAACGCCTGCAAGTTTTAGCTGCATAAGCATTCTGTCAATTTTATAAAGCGGTTCTCCAACATCTTCCAGCAGTAAAATTTTACCAGTAACATCCGGAAAATATGGGGTTCCGAGTAAACCGGCAAATACTGCAAGATTGCCCGCAATTAATTCACCCTCAGCCTGTCCTGATTTTATACACTCATAATTGATCGGATTTGAGTATTTAAAAGGCAGTTCTATATTACCTGTTAAGATGTCAAAGAAATTCTTTTCAGTATATTTATCAACTTTGCTAGTTCCAAAATCTGACAAAAATAATGGACCATGAAAAGTTATCAAATTCGATCTGTTTAAAATACTGATAAGTAAAGCGGTAATATCACTGTAGCCCAAAAAAATCTTTGGATTAATGTTTATTTTTTCATAATCAATATTAGCAAGCAGCCTGTATGAACCATAGCCGCCTCTTGAGCATAAAATAGCATTTACAGACTCATCCTCAAAAAAACTCATCAGGTCTGATAGTCTGTCTTTATCTGCCCCTGCCAGATAGGCTTTTTTATCTTCGGCATGAGGAGCAATTTTTATCTTATAACCATTATTTTCAAAGTACTCAATAGACGGTTTAAAAAACTTATCTTCCTTTACAGCTCCTGATGGAGAAATAACTGCAATAGTATCTCCTTTTTTAAGTTTTTTCGGTTTTATTAATTTATTTTGAATCATATTTAATGTTCCAGTACATTTCTCTGTGATTATGTTAGAGTTATTTTAACATACAAAAGGGTGTAAATTTGTATTATAATGAGGGTGAAAAGAGGAATTTAGAAGTTGGGTAATTCATACATACCTTTATATAGAAAATACAGACCTCAACAGTTTAAGGATTTAGTGGGACAGGAAGTTATCTCCAGAACTTTGTCCAATGCAATAGAGCTAAATAAAGTTGCCCATGCCTACCTTTTTACAGGACCAAGAGGTACAGGGAAAACCTCAACTGCCAGAATTTTTGCAAAATCATTAAACTGTCAGCAGGGTCCAACACTTGAACCATGCGGTGTTTGCCCGAGCTGTATTGATATTGCAAACGGCAATGCAATAGATGTAATTGAAATAGATGCTGCCAGCAACAGAAAAGTTGAAGATGCAAGAAATCTTCTCGAAAAAGTCCAGTTTGTACCTGTTGCAGGAAAATACAAAGTTTATATTATAGATGAAGTCCATATGCTCACAACAGAGGCTTTTAATACTTTATTGAAGACTCTTGAAGAACCTCCTGCCAATCTTGTATTCATACTTGCAACAACAGAAGCCCATAAAGTTTTAAATACTATTATAAGCAGATGCCAGAGGTTTGATTTTAGAAGAATTAAACAGGATCTTATTATAGAGAGATTAAGACATATTTGTGACATTGAAAAATTAAATATTGACAACAGCGCGCTGAATTTAATTGCAAGAAAAGCTTCGGGAGGAATGAGAGATGCTCTTAGCCTGCTTGATCAGGTAAGTATCATAGCTACCCTAAAAGAAACAGTTACAGATAAGGATATTCTTAATCTTTTAGGGAGCCTTCAGGAAGATACCCTGCTCAAGCTTGTTGAAACTATTGCAGACAAAGATGCCTCAGGTCTAATAAGCATTCTGAATGAAATATTACAGCTCGGTAACGAACCTGTACAGATTATACGCGAATTAATGCATTATTTTCGAAACCTTATGCTTATAAAAACATCTGAAAATCTTGATGAAATAAAGCCTTTAATTGATGTATCCGATCAATTCTATGAAGGATTAAAAAAACAGTCTAAAAAGTTTGATATAGCTGAAATTCCGCAAATTATTGAAAAACTTTCTGAACAGGAAAAAAATCTCAAAACTACATCCCAGCAGAGTTTGTGGCTGGAAGTAGCATTAATCAGCATCCTTCACAGACAGGACATTAAAGTTATAAAAGATCTTGAATCAAGAATTTCCAAACTGGAAGAATTAGTTTCAGGCGGAAATATTCAAGTCAACGCTCCAAAAATCAATTATTCTACTGAAACGCCAAAGCCTGCACCATTAAAACCTCAACCCATACCTGTAATTACAGAATCTCCATCTTCTACTATAGATAATATAAGTAAAATCCAGAAAGAAATTGTTTCACAGGAAGTTACACCTGAGAATCAACCGGAACCTGAAATTATTGAATTTAAAAACGAAATTAAAACTGCCTTATCAAGTTTTGATAGTGAAGGTATTACATCCGCATGGTCAAATTTACTGGGTAATATTGACAGTATTCCTACAAGATCGCTTTTCTCGGATCATGCAAAGCCTGCAGAAATAAGCCCTAACAAAATTATTTTATTCTTTGCAAATGATATGCATCTCAAACTTGCACAGGGCAAGGCAAAGATTGATCCTTTTGAAAAAGCGGCACAGAAGCTCTTTGGAAAAGTTCCCAATATTGTTTTTAGACAGGGAAAACTTGAAAACAATACTTCTAATAAACATTCTGTTCCTATTACCACTCAACCTGTAAAAAAAGAAAATTGTGAACAAATTTCTCAGGATTTTGAGGAGATTAATAAAAAACAAAAGCCAAAAGTGATTGTTGCAGAAGTATCTGAACCTTCAATCGATGAAGATATAATAGAAGAAATTAAAACCATTGAAAAAAATGTTCAACAAATTGATCTTCCTGAAAACGCAAAGATGATTAAAGACCTGTTTCAGGGAAAAGTTATTGATTGATGATTTATTTTCCATATCTTCTTAATGACTCTTAATTTTACAGTCAGAATATAGCCTCAAAAATTCAAAGATTATCCTGGAATCTTTGTAAATTAGTAAGCTGATTATATCTATAACTTAGGTTGGTTGTGTTATTTCCAAATTAGCACTTACATCATAAAATGTTAGCACTAGGGAGAGAATGAGTTTGTAAAATCGTAGTGAAGACCCTTGGTTTTCATATAAAGATTATACTCACACAAACTCCGTACACCTGTTTTGCATTCAATCAGGTTTGACTGCAATCTGGTATAAAGGAGGACATAATGTTAACGCAACTAAGCTTCAAAGCACCTCATGTAGAGTTGAAGAATTTAAGAAATTTATGGTTTCATCTAACTGGCTTATCCTGTAATTTAAAATGCAAACACTGTTATTTAGGTTGTTTTCCTAATAACAAAGCCAGAAGTTTCCTTACAATGGACAAAATCAAAACTGCACTTGAAGAATCAAAAAAATATAAAATAGAAGAAATTTATCTTACAGGAGGTGAACCTTTATTACACCCGGATATCAACAATATTATCAGACTAACTTTAAAACATACAAATGTAACTATTCTAACTAATGGAACTCTAATAAATGATAAAAAAGCAAGATTCTTAAGACACATAGAACAGGATTTTGATAATGAACTGATTTTCAGAGTAAGCCTTGATCACTACACAGAGGAGAAAAACGACGAAATTAGAGGTAAAGGATCATTTAAAAAGATTTTAAGCGGTATAGATAATTTGATACGGTATGGTTTTAATCCTATCATATCAGTTGTTAATATTTGGGAAGAATCACATGATAGCCTTAAACAAGGATTTTTTGATCTCTTAAAGAAAAAAGGATTTGAGCTTGAAGAAATAAATTTAAAGATAATTCCCCCAATTAAAATAGGTGAATATTCAAAAAATATTCAAAGCTATGAAGAAAACGAATACGTATCTAATAGTAATGTAGGCAATACTGATAAACTTGATTGTGCAAATACAAGAGTTCTCGCTGATAATGGTATTTATGCCTGCCCTGCACTCGTGAATGATCCCAGAGGAAAAGTCGGAAGTTCTCTTATAAACTCGTCAGAAAAATTCTTTTTGGAGCCAAACATTTGCTATACCTGCCAATCTAATAAAACAGGTTTATTAAATAATAACTGGTCTAATGGTACAAACTAAAATTACTGAATATACAAATCAATTGAAAGTTTTGCAGTAAGATTTGTTGGATTATTTTCTTTAGAACGGATACTTAAATCTTTAACTTCTGCAAGGTAACTCCAGGTTGAAACTTTTTGCAAAAGATTTTGTAAAGAAATATAAGAACTATCAAGTGACATGCTAACATTTAAAGTTCCTGCAGAAGATGTAGAAGACGTACTTACAGATTGCTGCTGCGATGAATTATTCATTATTGATCCCATCATCCCCGCAATATTAGACTGCTGTTGAGGCTGAGAAGGTTGAGTAGTCTGATTAGCTGCACCCGAAGTCATTGATATTTCTGTAATTTTATTTCCAGTAGCCCCAATTATCTTTAGTAATTGGTATACAAGTTCCATTCCTGCACTTTCACTATCAGTTCCTGCATAAGGAGATTTAAAAATAACAATAGGAACATTTGTATCAGAATGTTGGGGAGTGACAATTGCTGATTTTTTCTTTTCCAAATCTATAACTTGTGTTGATAATTCACTTATCTGGCTTTGTTTCTCAGTTATACTGGTTGTTATTGGGGGAATTAAATAACCAAATCCATATCCCAATATAAGTATTATTACTATTAAAAATATTTTTGTATCTTTTGTGAATAATTCTTTCATTTTTTATACCTTGTATTTAAACCTATCTACCAAATCCCATAAGACTAGGTTGCGGCGGTGCAATAGAGGATGAACTTGAAAGCGTTGAGCTCGAAGAATTACCAAATGAAAATTCATAATATCTTTGTGAACTTACACTTGGCAAGCTAGGCATACCGGGGAGTGCCCCCAGACTTGGCGGTGCATTTGAAATTGGCGGTGTTATTTGATTTTCACTTTTAGGAATAATTGAAACACCGTTATTACCACCTGTTGAATCATCACCAACAACTCTTATACTTGAAATTTTAAGATTCTGAAAATATGCTGACTTTACGAGATTTTGATAGTAAATCACTATATCATCAACAGAATAAGCTTTCCCTTTTATCGTTGCATTAAAATCATCTTTCATCTCAAAGGATTCAATCCAAACTTTTTCAGGAATTACTGACCCTAACGCATTAAAAGATTGAAGAAATTTCCCATTTTTAGTGAAGACTTTACTGATTATATCATTAGTATTTGTTTGATTACCCGCATTAGAAGAATTAATAGCACTTTCTAACTGTGATTTTTGGGCAGAAAGATCTGCAGATGTTTTTTCCATGCTTGAAATTATAGCCGAACAAGCTAAATAAATAGCAACTACAAGTAATAACGAACATACTATTGATCCAAGTAAAATATTTTGAAGAAGTTTAGCCGTTAGATAGAATGATGTACTTCCGATTTTAATTTCCTTGCCGGGAGAATTATCAGTAGGTCCATTGCTTCCAAGAAAATTGAAGCTTACCGGAATATCAGATTTCTTCCAAAAAGCAGCACCTACTGTTTCCAGATTGACTAATTCTTGTTCCAGATTTTTGCTATTGAATAAAGGTTCTTTATTGTATATATTTTCATCAATAGTAGTAACTTTACAGTTTAAATTGAAGTTTTCGGCCACTTCTACAGCAGAAACATCATCTGATTTACTAATAATTATTAAATGATCAGGACTCTGGCTATTAATATTATCACCTGTGTACGATACTATGACAGAACAAACTTCACTGGATTGGAATGATTTAATAGCAACAGGTATCTCAACATAATCAATTAATCTGCTTCCTATTAAACAAAGTAAAACAAGACTGTTATTATTGATAAGAAGCACTAACCAGGAAGATCCTTCTTCTATATCACTATCACAAACACCTGCTATTGATAAACCTCTTAATAAAGCAGCATATGACGTATCAATAGCAACAACATTTACATCCTGTCTTTTAAGAACCTGCAAAATTTCACTAATCTGCATTTTGGGAATAGCTGTAAATGCAAGATGCATGGTGTTGGAATCCTGTATTGTAGTAATACATTCATAGCTAATTTCCGGTTCCTGATTTCTAAATAAAAAATTATTTTCCAACTGATCAGTTAAAACTGATTTTATTTCGCTGTCATCTAACTGCATCGGCAAAGAAGCATGCCCCAGAAACATAGTTGGAATACTCAATACAGCAGGAGTATTTAAAGGAATGCCAAGTATATCATATAATCTTACAATATTAGTTTCAAATTCCCGAATATCATTAATTTTTCTAGTAAGAGGATCATAAGATAATTCTAATTTGTCATGTTTTGAAATAGAATTCGTTTCAACATCAAATTTAACTACTTCAATATACGACCTTGGTGATACAAAAACTCCAACATAAGCATCATTTTTCTTAAATTTGCTTATTATTAAATCAAGTAATTTCATAAAAATTATTTAACTCCAGCAATTAAACAAGTGCTATGCACAAACTTACTGTTATTAATCCTTTACAAAGGAAATGTAGTATTCTGTTGTTGTACATATTGTACACTAGAATAAACTCTCACATCCATAATTCATAAAGTTTAATTTGACTTTGAATATTAATATTTATAATATAATATTTCCTAAAATAAGAACAGAGCAAAGCAGGTTTTTAATGCAAAAAATATCGTTAATAGAAGAGATTAAAGAATTAAAAAGAGAAAAAAATGCAGTCATACTAGCTCATTGCTATCAAAATATCGAAATAGATGAAGTTGCAGATTTCGTTGGAGATTCATTATATTTAAGTCAGCAGGCAGCAATCACGGATGCCAGTATAATTGTATTTGCCGGCGTTTATTTCATGGCAGAAACTGCTAAAATACTATCTCCCGACAAAAAAGTGTTACTGCCAAGACTTGAATCAGGCTGTTTTATGGCAGATATGATTAATTTAAAAGAGTTAAGAAATTTTAAGAACCAATATCCTTCAAGTCCTGTCGTTTGCTACGTGAATTCAACAGCTGAAATAAAAGCAGAATCTGATATTTGCTGTACAAGTGCAAATGCGGTCGAAATTGTAAAATCCTTACCTGACAATAGAATATTATTTGTTCCTGATAGAGGCCTTGGTACTTATGTTGCATCTCAATTTATCAACAAGGAAATAATTTCATATTACGGATACTGTCCAACACATATGAGAATTCTTCCTGAAGATATTTCTTATATGAAAAATAAATATACTGATGCAGAAGTTTTTGTTCATCCCGAGTGTCATATGGAAGTTATTAAAATGGCTGATTATGTAGGCAGTACCTCAGGAATAATTAAAAGAGCAAAGTCAAGTTCTTCAAAAAGATTTATAATTGCAACCGAACAGGGCGTTGTAGAAAGATTAAGACGTGATATAAAAGGTAAGGAATTTATTCTAGCTACAGATAAAGCTGTTTGTGAAAATATGAAGTGGACTAAGCTTGAAGATATTCTGTATTCTCTAAAAACAGAAACTCCTGAAATAACCGTTCCTGAAGATATAAGAGAAAAAGCATATATAAGTATCAGCAGAATGCTTGCTGTTCCTGTATAACTTTAGATCACCATTCATTTAACAAGTTTAACAAGGTTCTTATTTATTTATACTGGGTCTGCTGCGAAAACTCTCCTCACGTTGTTGCGGTTCAAACAGTCCTCACCCTCATGAATCCATTCACTAAGAAAATTTATGAAATTCTTTTATAGAGGATTCTTAATGATTATTCTGATTAGACTAATTTAGAAAGTCCTCTTGAGCGGAGCAATAGCTGAGTCGAAAGATTTTACAAATAAACAAGTACAACAAAGTCTTTAGAATAGCTTTTTAAATAACGCTTAATTTTGTCTGATAAGAGTTATTATGTAAGAGCATTAATATAAAAGGTGTAGCTGTATCACTGTACGTTATTTTTAATTATTTCAGTGAATTAAAAATATTATAAATATTGTTATAATTCTTTCAAAATATGGAGAAATTAAATTATGACAAATGACATAGATTCATTTATTTTCAAAGATTATATTATTCCTGTCTTGAATGAATTAAAAGAAGAATTAGAAAAAAATAATTATAAAACCAGAATCAGAGAAAAAAATAAACCAATTCAAAGTGCAGAATTAATAGTTATAACAGATAAAAACATGGAATTCGGTTTCAATATATCTATTGATAAAAATAAAGAATTATATTTAACTATTAATACAAAAATTCCACCACAAAAAGAAGGGCATTTAATTAATAAAGGGGTTGGATACCAACAAAGCTTGGTAGGTTTTCCATTAAACAAAATGGAATTTAAAAATCTATTTAAATCAAAATTTGAGAAATTTCTAAAAGATCCAAATACACAGATATATTAGGAGATTCTTAATATGCTCAATATTATAAATACTATTTTATCAACAATTACAGCTCTATCAACTCTTGCTCTTGCTATTATTGGATGTATAGCGCTTAAAAAAATAGAAAACATAACTATACAAGCTAGTCCTGCAAACATAACAACAGGAGTTCCTGATGTTGATGTCAATGCTAAGAATAAAAATCATGTAAAAAATCGATAAAATAATATCTTCAAGTTAATATTCGTTCATAGCACATTCTGTTCATTATGATTGATTTTAGATCTAATTAAATATTAAAAACAAGTTTAAATGAGTTCAAAATAACAATCAAAAATTGTCTAAAAATTTTTTCTTTGTTCGTTATCAATCTCTTCTTTTAAAATTTCTAAGATATTAAAAAGGTCATTTATTGCGATATTAAAATTACTTCGTACTTCATCTATTAAAAGGCTTAAATTTTTATCTGACATATCTACTCCTGTATATTATTCGCTAAAAACATTTCACAATTTAAAATAGATCAGATTTTATGATCTGTCAAGTCATAAAATTATTACATAAAAACTTATACAGTTAAATTATGACAAATAAAATTTTGTACAAAAAATTAGGTAAGAATATTAAAAATATTCGAAAAGAAAAAGAGCTTACACAGGAAGAACTTTCTGAAAAAGTTGGAGTAAGCCTCGAATTTATTGGAAGAATTGAAATAGCAACAAGTAAACCAAGTCTCGATACACTCTTTAAAATTGCAAAAGCTCTCGATGTTGAGCCATATGAATTATTAAAATAATGTCCTGCTCACTGACTCTTAAGAATCTTGTTCCAATCCTTCACAGCCTGATCGAGGGCTTGTTTTGGTGTTTTTTGTTTTAACAGAGCCTGTTGGGTTGCATAATCTGCAATCTCAAACAAATCTTTCTGGTTTTCTAAAGGAGGAATCGGCTTCAATGCATTATTAAGTTGCATTGCGCTTAATGAACGAGCTTGATCTATAATATCATTTGTGTTTTTACCTTTAAAATAATCGGAATTAATTGCTTTTAGAGTGGAAGGCAGAATCGGTGCAAGTTTGCAAAATTTAAGCTGATTTTCACTGTTTGTTAAAAACAGAGCAAAGTCTACAGCTTCTTTGGGATATCTGCTTTTTGTCGGAACTACGAGATTCATAATCGCAAAATCAACTTTGCCGCTGCTTCCTGTAATTTGAGAAGCGACTCTTGTTACATTATAAACTTTTGGAGCATTGTCCTTTATCATTTTAAGAAAATTAGCTCCTGCAAATATAAAGGCATTTTCTCCGGCCTGATATTGTTCAAGGGAAACTCTATGTCCCTGCGTTAAAGATTCCGGCGGAATTAATTTATTATTATAAAGATCAGTCCAAAAAGTTAGAACTTGTACAGCCTTTGGAGTATTAAATAAAGCATCTGTTCTATCTTTATTAACTATAGGAACATTGTATTTATTTAAAATCTTGATTATTTGCCCATCTTCGGTTAGATTAGGCATAAAAGCATATTTACCGGTTTTATCTTTAATGGTTTTTGAAATTTTACCGAGTTCTTCGTATGTTTTAGGAGAATTATCAGGACTTAAGCCTGCTTTTTTAAGAATTTCTGCATTATATATAGTAATGGAAGATGTTATATACCATGGTATTCCAAAGGTAATATTTCCAAGAGCAGAAGCATACCAGCTTTCAGGTAAATATTTGTCATAATTTTCTTTGTTTACATATTTTTTAAGATCAATGAGAACTCCTCTTGAAGCCAAGGTAGAGCCAAAACTGGGGTTCATATTGATAAGATCAGGTACTTTGTTGCTCATAACAGCAGCAAGTGCTCTTTTTTCACCTTCTGAAAAAGGTACATCAATCCATTTTATTTTCACATCCGGATGAATTTTCTCATAATCGGCAATTACACCATTGATATAAGGAGCAAAGTCTGATAGCTGAAGTGACCAGAATTCAATTTCCTTAAATTTAGTATTTTCAGGTGCTTTTGTACATCCTGTAATAAACATTACCAGTACTATTAATACCCCAACTGCGCTTATAAACCATTGAAAGATTTTCAAATCCCTGTCTCCCCAAAAAACTTTACAGTATATTATTATACCTAATTTTTAGGTTGGGTAAAATTATTTAATGATACCCGATAACCGTTGAAACAGCATTGTCTTTACTATGAGAAACACTCACAGCCCAATTAGTAATGCCTAACTTTTTTTCCAATTCTTTTGCTTTTCCATAAAGTTTTATATTAACAGCGCCATATTCATCACGCAGAACTTCCACATCTTTCCAGTCAACGCCTTTATTCCATCCAATCTTATTAATTCCAACCCTAAGTGCTTTTGCTGCCGCTTCCTTTGTTGCAAACCTGACAGCAAGTCTCTGGGGGATTAACTTTATTTTTTGTACACAATAATCAATTTCACTTTGGGTAAAAACCTTATCAAGAAACCTTTTTCCATACTTTTCATAGGTTTCTCCAATCCTATTAATCTCACAAATGTCAGTTCCAAGAAATATTTCCATCAATTATTTCCCGTAATTTTAAATATTTCATTATTATTAACAATCGAATATAAAAATTCTTTCAGAAGTTCTTTTTTTTCAACTGTATTGGCATATTTTAACATTTCAACCGCTGAGTGAACCAGATCATCATTATCATACCATCTATTTCTGCTTAAATTATAATTTCCATTGATCTGTTCAATAAGTTCATCTGTATTCGGATATTTATCGCTAAGAAGAATTTGAATAATATCTGAAGCAAATAATTTTCTCGTTTCTTCATCCATTTTTTCAAGTACATTTATAATAAATTTAAGATTGTTATCCTTATCATACCAGCGGGTAAATTGCATAAATATACTCCCAATTTTAATCATGTGCAGGTAATGTGTAAATTTAGAATTATTACGCTTTACTTAACTCTGCAAGACTCACTCGGTTTTTACAAACTATATACATAATTATAGCCCAGAAATTATTCTATATTAAAGAAAATTAAAACGTTAGTTATATCTTTACTTGTATTAGAAATAAATTCGTTGTAAACTGACGTCTGTAAATACAAACGTAGTACAGATGAAAATTCTGGTATATTTTATAGTTTAAGACGACACAGAGGAGAATAGCTAATGACAGTTTGTGCATCAAGACAACTAGTATCTACAAAAGAGCTTGAATTAGCAGCTTTAAAAGGCAAATATGCAGTAGGAGCATATAATGTTAACAATATGGAGCTCCTTCAAGCCATTGTAGAAGCAGGTAACGAATTACAAGCACCTTTAATCTTACAAGTTTCAGCCGGTGCAAGAAAGTATGCTAATCAAGCATACCTTATCAAATTGGTAGAAGCAGCTCTTAATTCTTCTACTATTCCTATTGCTCTTCACCTGGATCACGGTGAAGATTTTGAGATCTGTAAAGCATGTATAGATGGCGGATTTTCATCCGTTATGATCGATGGATCAAAACATCCTTTCGAAGAAAATATTGCATTAACAAAACAGGTTGTTGACTATGCTCACGCAAGAGGAATCTCAGTTGAAGCTGAACTTGGAAAATTAGCAGGTGTTGAAGACAACATTTCTGTTTCAGAAAAAGACGCTATCTATACAAATCCAAACGAAGCAAAAGAATTTGTTGAAAGAACAGGAGTTGACTCTCTTGCAGTAGCTATCGGAACAAGCCATGGCGCTTATAAATTCAAAGGTGAAGCTAAACTGGATTTTGAAAGATTAGCTGAAATTCAAAAAGCTGTTGGTTTTGATTATCCATTAGTTCTTCATGGTTCATCAAGCGTTCCTGAATATCTTGTTAAAATCTGTAATGACTTTGGCGCAGAAATTCCTGGAGCAAAAGGTGTTCCTGAAGAAATGTTTTCAAAAGCAACTCAGTTAGGCGTTGCTAAAATCAACGTGGATACAGACCTCCGTCTAGCATTCACCGGTGCTATCAGAAAACACTTTGCTGAAAATCCATCACACTTCGACCCAAGACAATATCTTACACCAGCAAGAGCTGCTGTTAAAGAACTTGTTAAAGGCAAAATTAAAGTATTCGGAACAGATGGCAAAGCATAGTAATAAACGTTATAAAAAGCGGTGGGTAAACTCCACCGCTTTTTTGTCATTATTAAATAAGAATTAATGATAAAGTTACATATTATTGTCATCGCGAGCGAAGCGTGGTGATAGCAATATCTGACGATTACCATCCTTCGACTTCGCTCAGGACATGCTCTGAAGCTAAAGCTTCTCCTCGTAATGACATTTGTTTACTTTGTATTATTTAATTTTACAGGCTAGACAACTATCTCTTCGTCACTGGACGCAAGAAGCTTCAATAAATCAAACGTGCTGACAATTCCAACAAGCTTATTATATTCCGTAACAAGAAGCCTGTGAATCTTTTTATCATACATAATCTTTGCCATTCTGGCTATCGACTCATCCGGACCGATAGAATAAATATCCCTCGACATGATTTCTGCTACAGTATGGTCAAAAAACTTTGCATCTTCAATAAAATTCATTTCAAAATTTTTCATGAAAGGATCATGATAAAAAGAGTGAGAACTTTCATTTTTTAAAATATCGATCGAGCTGACAACTCCGCACACAAAACCTTTATCATTAATTACCGGTACTCCCAGTATATCTTTATCAGCAAAAGTTCTAATAAGATCTCTGATTGTTGCATCTTCCTTAACTGTAACAAGATCAGTCGTCATAATATCTTTGACATAAAACTGCATAATCTGCCTCCAAAATTTTAGAACATATAAAGACTTTTAACATGACTTATCAGGTTAAAACATTCACCGAACGTTTAATAAAAGCTATTACAACAAAAAACAGTCTCTAATTATAGAGACTGTTTTAAAATTATATAAAGTTGTTAATTAATCTTCTTTTTTTGAGAAAAGGCTTGAAATACCTTTACAAACAAGATAAACTCCTGCAACCACAGCACCACATTGTAATCCAGCTTTTGCTACAAGTTTCTTGTTAACTTTACCTGATTCAACTATTTTAAGAGTTTCATCCTTGCTACGTTCTAAATAATTAGCTAACTTTTTAGAGAACTTGCTATCTTTAAATTCTTCGATGGTTTTTTCAAAACTGTCAATCATTTTTTCAGGATTTTTAAGTACTATCTTTTGACTGATTAATTCACCAGCTGCACCCATACCTGCACCGATAGCACCAGCTTTTAATGTTGTTCCTAAAACGCTATTTTGGTCTTTTACGCCGTTTATCATAGATTTTCCTTTCTTATTAATAAAATAAATATTTCTAAATAATGAACATTCTATATATATTAATAAAGGCAAAATAAGAATTTATTTTGCCTGTGATTTTAATTCAATTTTTTATAATTCAGATATAACTGCAAAATTGCGTATTTACATATCTTTATATAAGATTTTCTACTGAATCATAAAAATCACTACTTTATCCAATGAAATTAAACAAAAAAAATTTTATATTAATTATGGGTAAGCGAAAATATGACAAAAGCTGGGTTATTATGATTGAAAGTAGTGAATTATATATTATTCTTGCACTAATAAGCGCAAATGTATTTTTCATAGTTTATACTATGATTAAAAGACCTGAAAAAGGCTGGATACACAGGTAGGGAGATAAAAAAATAATTCAAATATTAAATTTTATTAAAATTTTCTATATTTTAATAAAATTTAAGCAATTTATAAATTATATTTGTTTTTTAAATGTTATCTATTTTTTATTGATGATATTTTTTTTGTTGGTCTAAAATATGAAAATTTCAAAACCTGTCACTTTAAATAACTTACACTCTGAATCTGTAAATAATGATTCTTTAGATAATTTGCCATGTAATTCAAATAGTATAAAACCTGATTTTAGTTCAAATTATATTCCTGCATATTCTTACAGGTCTAATTATGTAGCTTTTCTGGGAATGCGTGAATATCAATTAGATTCTACGCTTGCTAACAAAAGACCTATTATGCATGTAACTCCTGAAAATGTCCCGGAAGATAACCTGATGGAACAGGAAGTTAAAAAACTTGTCAAAAAATATCAAGAAAGCAATTCAGAAGAAACCTTCGAAAAATTATATGATCAATATAAAAAACTGATTTTTCAGATAGCTCGTAAAGTTAAGTATAAAAATAATTTAGATCTTGATGATCTTGTTCAGGAAGGGAAAATAGGTCTATTGGAAGCAATTCAAAATGCTAATCCAAATTCCAATGTAAAATTCGTATCTTATGCTTATCCCTATATAAAAGGAAACATGTTAAAAGCCAGACGGCATGGAAACCTGATTAAATTTCCAAGACCTTTAATGGACTCAGAGATTGGGTTCAATCGTACTATTAATAAGTTAACAAAAGAACTTGGAAGAGAACCGTCTCTGGAAGAATTATCCAGAGAAACCAAATTAAGTTTAGAAGATTGCAGGGGACTAAAAGACTTCATTAATGGTAATTTAAGTCTCGAAGAAACAATTGGAAACACTGAAAATACTTATGATAACTTATTATTGATAAACAATGAGACTCCTGAAAAAAAATATCTTCAAGATACTGAATTGAGAGTATTAAACGATATTATCGAAAGAAATATACCGGATAATATGGAATTATATATTATTAAAATGCAATACCTGTCAAATTTATCACCTGGTGAAGTTTCTAAAGTATTAGGTATTTCAGAAAATAAAGTCTTATTTTATACTATAAATGCTTTTAAAAAGATAATTAATGATCCTCAATATTCCGAAATTAAAACTCCTTTCGAAATTAAACAGTTAAAAAAAATGATTCAAAAGTACGAATTAAATAATTGTTTAGAATCTTTTAATAAAACTGTGCCGGAATTTAATATTATTCCGCAACTTTTAGCTCAAAAAAACGAAAAAAATCCTACTCTTGAAGAAATAAAAACTGAAATCAAAACAATACTCGATAAAGCAAATTTGACGGATCGTCAAAGACAGACAATAGAACTTTTAAGCGGCTTAAGTGAAAATAAAGCCGAAAATTTGTACGAAGTTGGAGAAACTCTTGGAGTTTCGGAAAAAAATGTAGCTTCGTATATAGTTGCTGCAAGAAATAAAATTGAAAAAATCCTGAAAGAAGACTATAAAATTGAAAAATATAAAACCCCAACTGTTTATGAAATAATGAGTTTTTCAAAAAATCGGGAAGGAATTCTTGAACAACTCAGTTTGAATGAAAGGGAAGAAGCCATTTTATCTTCATTAACTGATGATAATGGTTTATTTAGAAGGCCCTCTGAAATTAGCGAAAAAACAGGACTTTTTGCAAGCAATATTGTCAAATATACCGGAGAAGTCCAAAAAAAATTACTGGAAGTTATTAAACAAAACAGCTCTTTTGCTCTTAAGAATTCATCTTATGAAGAAATTAAAAAACCTGAAAATTTCCTGATATTCTTAAAATCATTAACAGAAGCTCAAAGAAATACAATAGGAATGTTATTGTCCTGCAATACTCCAACAGGTACTATAAATACATTTCAAATTAGTAAGTCTACCATAGAATCAAACGTTAAAGGAGCACTCAATAATTGGAAAAAATATTTTCCAAATTACTATGAAAACCTTGAAAGAGTGGTAAAAAATCCTCAGGAATTTGATAAAAAAGACAGTAAAATAGTATTAAAAGACCTTATGAAGTTATCAGAAGATTTAGCTAACAAACTAAAGAAAATTAAAATTTAATTTCTAAAATCAATAATAACTTTTAAACAGCCTTTTGTTTTACTTAATTCCAAAGCTACTTTAGAATTAGCAAAATTATATATTCCTGATATTAGAGGCTTAACATCAAAAAGCTTTTTATCAAGCGCTTCAACAGCCGGTTTAAATGGACCGCATCTTGAGCCAACAACGGTTATTTCGTCAATAACAACAGGAGCAAGGTTTATCTCTTTATTAGCCGCAACAGTACTTTTTAAAACAAGAATCCCTCTTGGTTTTAAAAGACTCAAAGCAAGCTCAAAACCTCCTGCCGAGCCTGTCGCTTCAATAACTACGTCATACTGTTTTGATATTTCAAGATCATTAAGAAGAATTGTTTTAACTCCCTGCGTTTTAACCTTGCAAAGTTTGTCTTCATGTTTTCCTGCCAGCATAACATCTACACCGGTCTGATTTAAAACAAGAGAAACTAAAAGACCAAGCTTGCCGTCTCCAAGTATTAAAACTTTATCATCCGGTTTTATATTAACCTGTTCTAATATTTCATAAGCTGCTGCAACAGGTTCTGCAAAAACTGCTTCTTCATCTGCAACAGAATCAGAAATTATATGCAGATTATTTATGGGCAAAGTTATGTAATCAGCAAAACAGCCATTTCTATTAAATATTCCAAGTGTGCTTCTATTCGGACAATGTGTATAAAAACCTTTTTGGCAGTACTCGCATACTCTGCATGAACAGTTAATTTCTCCAACAACTCTTCTGCCAATTAAATCC
>Ga0209340_1001361_pt1 | contig 17975 bp, 19 predicted proteins | sample EPASupsiteSAE323_FD_187266 | JGI IMG/M metagenome (GOLD analysis project Ga0209340, IMG submission 187266) | Bioremediated contaminated groundwater from EPA Superfund site, New Mexico - Sample SAE3-23 (SPAdes) (version 2) | ecosystem: Environmental > Aquatic > Deep subsurface > Groundwater >... | reverse complement strand
TATTTTTAAAGTCGATCGCCAGTCGTGCCGGGTCCTGTGGAATAGGGATTACTGTATAATCAGGCTTCCCTGTGAGAACGATTTCAAATTTGATGTGGTCTTCGTTTGATTCACGTACAATCACATCATTGATGCGGATGTTTTTTCCGCTATCTTTCCCGGTATTAACTGCGACTTTTTCAGTAGGTGTCGGCAATGGTTCGACGGGTTTAGAGGGAGCAGGAGTAGGAGTTTCGGTTTTTGCAATGTGTGTGGGTTCCTGTTGCGGTTTAGCGGTCTTTGGAGTGCTTTGGTTAGAAGCTGTTAAGCCACCGCTCTCAAATTCGATAAAGAGCCCCTTACTATTGGAAAAAACGCGGTAATTGATCGCTTTTTTCAATCGAATTTTAAATTCTGCTTCGGATGAACTTTTACCGCGAATCACATCGATTGAATCGATTATCGGGGAATCGAATGTGAAGCGGTCTTTGGAAATTTCAACCGGAACATCTTTTATCTTCATTACGATAAGAGTATTATCGCTTTTTTCGGGAGCAATATACGGGATAGAGATCATTTTGTCTATAATAAAATGCAGTTGGACAAAACCGCCTCCCGTAAGATATTCGATGTTTTTTAGGGCAGCATTATCTGCGGCGTTCAGTGTACCGCTTGCTATTGCGAATAAGATAAATACAACACTTATTATAAGGGGTTTGATTCTCATTTTTTCTCTGCCTCCTCTTCAGGTATTAAACTCTTGGTAATGATTTTATCTTTAGTTCCGCCCAGAGCCATTGACTGAGTTCGTTTGAAGTAAACAGTATTCAAATCTATTTTAATTACTTCGCCATCGTATAAGCCATCGCCGGTGTAGACATCATAGGATTTTTTATCGGGGCCTTTAAAAAGTGCAACATATTTCCCGTTTTTTAACTGGATGATCCCTTCTAATTCGATTTCATCGATGAGTAAACCGGAAAGACCTTCTTTTTTATCACGGGCGACAGTTGACACATTTTTACCTTTTAGAAGGTCAACAAAGGGGTCGCGTCTTCCACCCGGTTTATAGAAGAAATCTTTGGACTTCATATCGTCTTCGTTCAGACCAGCACTTTCGCCGTAATTTTCAAGGGGAAGTCCATCCGGGGATAGTTCGGGTTCTTTCGGCTGGGTTTCACGTACCGTATTTTCTACCGGTTTTTCAGTACCAGTCAGTTGTTTGGTTTCGGAAGGTTTCTTCCCGGTTTCGTCCTTCTTATCTTTTTCTTTGGAATCTCGTTTAAAAACGCGGTCTTGTGGGCTGCTTTTTTTGTCGGTATTTTCTGTTTGTGCCGCCACACTGAAGGCGAATAAGAAAATCATCACCAAGATGACCATTCGTTTCATTTTCGTTTTCATTTTAAAGCTCCTATCCGGTCAAATCCGTTCACTTTTTCTTATCTTTGTAAAGATAAGTGGATGCAGTGAAATTGGCATTAACCGTATATATGGCATTTTTCTCGTTTCCTAATTGAGTAATGGATAAATTATCGACAGTGAATATTTTTTTCAACCTGGATAACTGGTCGAAGAAGAGGGCCAGGTTATGGTAGTTTCCCTGGACCATAATCGAGATGGGAATTTCGGTAAGGGGATCTTTTCTCCGGTCCGGTTGAGTTACCCAGTTCATTATCCTGAGGCGTGCGCTTGATACTGCTGCCTGGACTTTGTTAATGATCTGTTGGATTTCTTTATCTTCAGGTAATACGTCTTTCAGATCTTCCATGAATTTCTCAAGATTTTTCGTTTGTTCCTGGATTTGCTTCTTTTCGCTTTCCTTTTTCTTTGCTTTACGTATTTCTTCCTTGAGACCTTCAATCTGTGAGTCGAGTCCTGTAATAATATCATTATTATCTTTATAATAGAAAACATAGAATAAAACGACAGCAATGGCTCCTATTAATAAAAATATTCCCATTTGCACGTACCACGGAGAATTTTGCAAATTCATGTTATTCATATTATCCTGCCTTTTTATCTTTTTCGATCTCTTTCACTTTATTTGTTTCGGTTTCTTTATCTTTAAACCTGCACTTTAAGGAGAAGATAAAAACATCCATGACTCCTTCTTTTTGTCGGTTTGACCCGGGGAAATCGATATCGACAAACATATCGGTTCCTTTGAGGTTACTGATAAATTCGGAGATCAGGTTATTTCCAAGTGTTTTTCCGTTAAGAACCAGGGTACGGTTTGTGAAAGACAAACTGGTAATCCATACCCATTCAGGCATGGAGTTCAGTAGTTCGTCCATCATTTTTACACAATCTTGCTGTCTTGCTTTTAAACCGTTAATGACACCGATTTTTTTCTTCAATTCTGCATTTTTCTGGTTCAACAGTTCGATTTCTTTCAGGATGTCATCCAGTTTTTGTTTTTCTATGGTTAAATCGCTGAGTTCCCTGTTTTTTTCGTCAATAGTTTGAGTTTGGGTGTAATAGAGGTATCCGATAATACCCACGGTGAGCAGAATCGCTACTACGACAGCAACAATGCTTATTTTGCCCTGGCGTTCTTCATCAAAAGAAGGAGCTTCCGGTCCTTTTCCACCCGCGACTTCTTTTCGTTCTGGGCTTAATAAATTTACTTTAATCATTTAAAATCTCCAACGGCACGTAATGCCAGCCCCACGGCTACATTAAATACCGGGGCCATTTCTTTGATCAATTGAATATCATCCGGCCCGAATTTTTTCTCATTTATTTCGATGTTATTAAACGGATTAACTATTTCAACAGGTATGTCAAATTCCTGGGAGAAGAAATCGGTAATCGATTCGAGGTTTGCAGTTCCACCGCTGAGCAGGACATTATCAATCCGTCCTTCGGAAGTGTTTGACCGATAAAATTCAAAAGTCTTTTTAATTTCACTTTTTAATTCGCTAAAGATCATATTGACTACCGGTTTGACGGCAGCAGGTGAAACACCTTCGACAGAGCGGCCTTTTTTTACTGCTTCTGCTTTTTCATATTTTAGGTTCAATTCTTTCTGGATCAAATCGGTGAATTGGTTTCCACCAAAAGCGATATCCCTGACAAAGACAGGGTTTCCATTCTTTGCGATTACCACATTTGTAATGGAAGCACCGATGTTAATAATGGCAATACAACGATTCTGGTAAATCTCGTAATTAACCATGGCGCTGTTCAGGACGGCAAATGAATCGAGGTCAACTATTTCGGGGCTTTTTCCTGCACTGAGTATTACATTTAAATAATCGTTCAGTTTTTCTTTCCGGGTAGCAGCGAGGATAACAGCAACTCGATCCGGTGGTACATCATTGGTTTCCAAAATTTCATAATCGATGTTGACTTCTTCCGGGGTGAACGGGATATGAGGACGTGCTTCCCAGAGAATATGTTCATGCATTTCCGCCTGGTTCAGCCGTTGCACTTCGATGCGTTTTACAATTACCGAACTCCCCGATACGCCAAACGACATACTGGAGCATTTTGTATTGCTATCTGCAAATACATGTTGGATGGCATCGGCTACTGCGGTTGAATCCATGATACTTCCTTCCACAATAGACTGATAGGGAACAGGTTCGTAGCCAAGGGAAACCAGTTCATATACGATTTCCTTTCCTTTCTTTTTTGGCTTTAGCTCGATGAGTTTTAACGAAAATGACCCTATATCCAAACCTACTATTTTCTTCGCTTTCATAAAATTTAAAAACGACATCTGAATCTCCGTTTCATGATATTTTCTATTGTCACCGTTTTCTTATTAACATAGCAACTCGGAAAAGTCAAGTTTTTTATTTTTTTTTTTACTGTTATATCGGTGATTCCAGGAAAAGCTTTACTGAAAAACAGCGCTAATAAAGCATTTCTCAAAAAGGTTCTCAGATAAACGTTTTGAACCTTTATCGCAATACTTTGCCCCGACTGACTTCCCGTCGTTCGAGTTAAACACATATTGTCAATATTCCTAACTTTTGCCACTGTTACTGGAACCTCCAGTTACCCTGAAGCAAATTTTGTGCCAAATCTTTTTTCCTCCTGAAACAGCTTGAAAACACAGTATCACCAATAAGATGACGAAAAGAATACGGCGTCATTTTCCTGACACTCTGTTCTATTCAATGTCAGAAAAAAAGTAAATAATTCCCCCTTCCCTGGAAAAATATTCATCCAGGCCGGGAAAGAAAGGGGATTTCTGTTTACTACTCGGTGGAAACGCCAACAATCAGGTTATTATCCAGGAATGGTTTCCATTTGAAATAGAATTCGGACAGGATATGTTGTTTAAATATCGCATATTTTTCCATGTAGAAGAAATATTCTTTGAACTTCAAAAAATCGGGGATATCCGGCATGGTTGCGTCTAACCGGATTGCAGAGTTTTTATTTCCATTTTCCGGATCTCCGGTGTCAAATTTATTAATTTCACAAATACTCACGATTGCTTGGTGATGATTATACCGTGTAAAACTTAAATCGTAAATCCTTCCCTCTAATGAAGGGTCCGTGAATCCCTTTATTTTCTCAATTTTTTCAGGATTGGGTGGGTATGTCCCGATTAATTTTATTGCTGCCGGTGGAATAATTGTCCTTGGTTCACTATGATAGGGAATTGGGGGATCTACATTATACGGTATCCATTTTCCTTCACCGTTTCTATACAATTCGAAGTTGTATTTCGTGCCATGGACTTCACCCTCTTCCTCACTTACTTTCATTTTTTCTAAACCTTCGCAGATATCCTGTTTAATATTTTTATGATGCGCAATATCATCTGCAAATAATATTTGAAGTTCTTTCACTTTATTTCGTAATATCGACTCGATTTGTGGTATTTCAAGAAGCTCTATTATCTCTGATACAAGTTCTTTCCTGTTCATTAATCTTGCTCTCCGTAATCGAAAAAATTAAAATGTTTAAACTCATCAGGGGAGGAATACTTTAAAAATTAAATCCATTAAATAATAATATATCATTTCGATAGTATTTTTCAAGTTATTTTTAAAAAAGATTGAAATTTATTAAAATATGTATTTCAACTTTCCCGAAATACAGAATTATAAAGGAACTTATTTACTTCGGATTCCTCCGGGGTAATCCAGGGGAGAACTGCTTTCCACATTTCTTTGTCTTCCATGCATAAATAGAGAGGAACCTCCCTGGATATAATCCTGTGAATTTCCCCTTGTATATACCGGAATAACTCAAACCGGAGAGGTTTAAAATACCTGTACTTCCCATCCAATCCTTTGATTAATTCCCCCTCGAAAAGCCTGGAATCTTTATGTTTAAACAAATGCTCCCGCAGAGGATAAGGGAACCGTAATGCCCCCAAACTCCACCAGGCAACCTGTGACGGAGTAATGACACGGGATATCTCTTCGATCAATCCACGATACGATGCTTTCCATCCATTAAAATATATTATAGGATCAAAATGAATCCCGATTTTAAATCCAGCACCGGCAGCTTGCTTTAGTACTTTTAAGCGGGCAACCAAACCAGGCGTTGCCAGTTCTTCCCGCCGAATAACCTCCTCGGGATTCAATGACCATGCCATAACAACATTCTTAATCGATTTCCCATAACTCAACACATTATCGATGCCTGTAGATTTTGTTTTGAATTCAAAAATGACTCCCGGGAATTTTTCCATGATTTTTAAAATTTTTTGCGAATAATTTGTCAATCCGTCAAACGCCAGGGAATCCGACAGCTCCCCTGTCCCTATTCGTAAATATTGCTGTGTTTGCGAAACCTCTTCCAACTCTTTTTCGATCTCAGCATAATTGGTGAAGTAAACCGGTTCCCTTGTTTCCAGGTAAGCCTGGAGAATACAATATGAACAATCAAACGGACACCCCGTATGAAGATTCATATTGTAATACCCACAGGGGACTACATCGGGTGTACACGGGCAATGCTTGATAAATTGTCCTTTATGCTCTTCGTACCGTATCATCCGGGTTACCTTTTCTTATATTAGCATTGATGAATCAGGGGAGTAATTCGATTAACCGTTCTACCTCTTCTCTTTCATTTATAAAATGAAATGCTGCCCTCAAATAACCATTGCGCAATGCCAGGCTCACGTTTTTCTTATTTAACTCCCTGAGCAACTCTGCGGATTCTTTTCCAGGTTTTTTAAATGGGACGATTGGGGCCATTGACTCATTCAAAATTGTTTCATACCCACGTTTAACAATCTGTTCAACGAAAAATTTCCTCAGTTCCATCGTATGGGATTCGATAGCTTTTAGATCAAACCGGTTGAAAAGGCGTAGTGATTCACGGAAAGCCGTACCGGTGATGAATGGGCGTGTCCCGTATTCCATGACACCTGCACCCGGTCTCATTTCCGGGTCGATCGAATAATCTGAGAAATCCTTCCAATCATAACCCAGCCATCCGAATGATTTCCTGGGGATTTTTTCCCATACTTTATCCGACACGTATATAAAACCGGAACCTTGCGGCGATAATAACCATTTCTGACCACCGGTAAAAAAGAAATCCACTCCGCTTCTTTCCAGTTCGATAGATAATGAACCTGCGCCCTGTATTCCGTCGATGATTGTGAAAATATTTTTTGATCGGGCTAATTCAACGATAGGTGTCAAATCGATGACTTTTCCTGAAAAATAATGAACCCAGTCGAGGATGATTGCGCGGGTTTTGGAATCCACCTGTTTTTTTACCTGGTCCACCAGCGGTGTGGCGTCATTTATGTAAACATTTTTGCGAGTTCCCTTACACATATTTTCCATCAGACGGTAAGTCGTGGGAAAGGAATCCGCTGCAATAATATAGTTTTCATCTTCTTTGATATCCACTGCCAGGAGTGAGTACAGAATTCCTTCCGAGGTATTGGTAATATAAGCGAAGTTTTCTTTTTTCCCTTTGAAGAGGGTTGAGAGTTCGGATCGCATACCTTCGAATACACCGGCTTGTTTATCCACCGGGATGGAGCCGATGCGGCTGCATTCTTTCGCTGCTTCGCACAGTGCGTTTTGCGATGGAACCGGTAGAGGTCCGTCTGCGGCGAAATTAAAATACAATAACGATTGCTTGACCGGGAAAAATTCCCGTATTCCGGAAATATCGATCATTTTTATGATTCCTCCTTGATAGGATAGTATTACATTGTACCATATATATATTGTATTTTCTACAGGGGGGCACCTAATGCTGTTGACTTAACAAACAAATCTTTTTACTACCAAAAGTTTTGGGGAGTGCAGTACCCTTTCACGAAAGAGTAGGTGTCGGGTATGTCAACCCCTGTGACGGAAATTGTTTTGTTGTAAATGAAGGTATTATCTGTGGAATTTTTTCATACTACATTCTGTTTGACAGATTGTCCAAAATTTCTTTAAAAGTTGTAAGCTTAATAGTATAAAAATATTTGTTTGTTTTTTCTTTCAGGATAATGATATAATGAATATTCAATGAAAAATTGATTGATGAATAAATTAGATGCAAGGAGGAATAATGAACCCCATTATCAGTCAAAAAGACCTGGAAACCTGGGCCGATTATTTACTAAACGATTCTCTCGGTGGAATTGTACCGAAAGATGTCGTCATGATTAAAGGTGAACACATTGCGTGGCCCTTGATTTCCATTTTACAGGATAAGATTTTTAAGGCAGGCGCTATTGCAGATATTAATATGGTGGCACCGGATAACAACCGGGGGCAGGTCTGGGGCACGTCGATTGCCCGCAATGGTACGGTGGAACAAATCAAACGAGTTCCGGAATGGCACAAAATGCGCTACGAAGCAATGACCAAATACATCGAAATCCTCGGCGCAGAAAATCCTTCCCTTTTTGCTAATCTCCCGGAACCCAACGGAACGGAAATGGTTAAAATCGATGAACCCTACCGAATCATTCGACTCTCCAAACCATGGCTTCTCACACTTTATCCCACCCAGGCATTTGCCGACATGGAAGGAATGACACTCGAACAATACACGGATATCATCGTGAAGGCATCTACTACGGATCATAAGTACCTCGCTCAAATCGAAGAACCACTGGCGCAATTGATGGAAAAAACGAGTACTGTCAGGATCCGGACAGAACATCCCAAAACCGGCAAACTCCTCGAATTAACCATGAATATTGCAGGACGTCTCATTACCCGGTGTGTCGGTGAGCGGAACTTCCCCGATGGCGAAGTATATACCTCACCCGATGCCAATTCCGTCAATGGAGAAGTATTTGTCGATCTTCCCATCCTGGACAGCGGTGTCACGGTCCACGGGATTTACCTGAAACTGGAAAACGGAAAAATAGTCGATTATCATGCGGAAAAAGAGCATGAGACATTAAAACGGATTATCGAAACGGATGAAGGTTCTCATCGCATAGGGGAAGTGGCGTTCGGTATGAACAGTGGGCTGCAGGTGGCGTTGAAGCATCCCCTTTTTGTTGAAAAAGTCGGTGGGACCATGCATATTGCGATCGGGAACAGTTATCCCACCTGTTATGTGAAAAACCCCAATGCACCGGAATCGAAACCGATTATTGAAGACCTTTATCAAAAAGGAATTTTGAACCGTTCATCTCAGCATGTCGATATCGTGATTGATTTCAGGCCCGGTGGTGCTGGAAGAGCGGTTTATCTTGACGATAAAAGGATGGTCATCAAGGATAACATCTGGAGTGTAGCATAACTCATTATGCATCTTTCACTCTTTATTATCAAAAATTTTTGGAAGTCCAGAAACCTTTTTATAAAAAGGTTTCTGGTCGCCGAAGGCATTATAATACGGTTAAGTCAGGCCGGGTTATTGACAGAAAGTCCAAAAGATGGTATTTTTAATACATAACAACAACAAATGTTATGAAAAATGCGCCTGTAGCTCAGAGGATAGAGCATTTGATTCCTAATCAAAGGGCCGCAGGTTCGACTCCTGCCAGGCGCATTTTTTATTTGTCTCAATGGAGGATGTTCATGAAGGAAAAAAGTGGGATGTTTTCTGTGGCAAAGTGTGGATTGATTATCTTACTTTTTCTCATGCCTTTTATCAAAATCTCATGTGGTGGAATGCTGAATATCTCTGTTACAGGCATGGAATTGGTTACAGGAAAGACTTTAGACCTGAACGATCGTTTTTCAGGGAAAGCCCAGGCACGGAAAATCGACTCGGAACCCTATGCAGTTATCGCATTTGGTTGTGCGATCGCAGGTCTTTTAATCGGCTTTAATAAAGCAAGAGTGGCTCGGTTTTTCAATGCAATATGTGGTGCTGGTGGATTTGTATTTATGATTTTGCTGAAAAACAAATTGGACAAAGATGTTACAACAGATATTAAAGAGGGTGTAACATTAAATTACGAGTTTGCTTTTTGGGGTGTCGTGGTGTTGTTCCTGGCTATGGCGGTAATGAGTTTCCTGGCGTTTAAAAAGCAAGGTGACTCACCCGGTCAACAAAGTGTAAATACCCCTTCAAACACTGAAATACCCCCGACTTAGAACGTGATTAGGGGACATCTATTTCTGGTTTCATAAAAGCATTCTGTTCATAAAAATAGTCTATCCGGAATTTTTAATTTTCCTCTTGACTAAAGTCTCCCTTTCAAGGATAATATGGTTTGATAACAGCAACGTTTAAGATATTCGTTTATTCAAATCAAAATATTGATTAAGGATGGTTTTCCCGGTACCCGGGGATGCTGTCTGAGGAGATTTTAATATGGCATTCGCCACTAATAAAAAAACAGATACCAGGGAAACCTCCAATTTTCACCCCCCCGAACCCCCTTCAAAATCTTTTTTTGGAAAAACCATGATAATCGAAGGTGAAGTGACTTCAGACGAAGATATAACCATCGAAGGAACTGTCAACGGGCAATTGAAAGTAGGCAAAACACTAACAATCGGCAAAAACGGTTGCATCAAAGGTACGATCTCAGCGGCTGTCGTTAAAATTAGCGGAGAAGTCGAAGGCGAAGTTGCCGCTTCTCAAAAACTCGAAATTACTTCCGAAGGAAAATACAAAGGCGATATCAAATCCGATAACCTGACGATCGCAGAAGGCGCCAAACTCCAGGGAAATATCAACCTGGACGAGAAATTTACCAAACCCGCAGCCAAACCCATTGGAAAAGGCGAAATTGCTCAACCCGTCCAGGAAGACGAAGAAGAAAAAGAAGAAGACGTGGAAGTCGTTGACGCTCACGTTGTTGACGAACCCGAAGATAAAAAATAACCTTATACAATATATATGTATATATTTGAGCAGTGAAACCACGCTTCCAATTCATCGGTGTATCAAAATCCTACGGGAAAGTTCCCGTATTTGAAAACCTGGATTTTTCTATTTTCAACAACACCTTAACAGCCCTGGTTGGAAAATCGGGATGCGGAAAATCCACCATCGGACGCATCCTGATGAGATTGGAACCTTACGACTCCGGCAAAATTCTTTACCAGGACTCCCCTATCGCTTCGACTCCGCTTAAAACATTCCGAGAAAAGAACCAGGTTCTATTCCAGGATTCATTACTATCGGTAAATCCCTCTTTTAATATTCAAAAAGCATTAATAGAACCCCTTGTAATAAAAGGGCTGAGAAAAGAAAGAATTCATGAACGCATCCTGGAATTACTGGAAATAGTCGAAATCCCGGCATCATATCTATCGAGACATGTTTCAGAAGTTTCAGGAGGAGAACTGCAGAGAATTATGCTTGCCCGTGTCCTGAGCCTGAGCCCTGAATTTATTATCCTGGATGAACCATTCTCTGCACTGGATGAAACCACAGCAAACCATATCGGAGAACAATTCAAAAGGATTTTCCGGCAGCAAGGAATAGGAGTACTTTGTATATCCCCATCATTGCGTACATTATCGCCTATTCTCGATTCCGAGTCCAGGATTATAACTATACCTGCATGATAATTAATGCCTCCGGCGGCCCGCTTTTTGAAAAAAGCGGGGCAAAAACTTCTGTCAGAGGAAATGCTTTCATTCAGACAGATATATAAAATTGCAGTTAAAAGATTCCCGGGGAGATCCCCGGATTTCCAAAAATATAAAAGAAAAATGGTATAGTTGCGAGTACTAGCTTTACCTTTTTCACAAACCAACACCGCTTATATACAGATCAGCAAAAGCTTTCAACCCATTTCGACCTCTCAAAATGGTACATTTTTTCTACTTTTGTATTTTATAGATCATTGAGTATTAAAGGTTTCCGGGATTTCTCTCACCCGGTGACCTTTCAAACATTTGACTTATAGATTTGATCATTTTAAAATAAGAATCTACATGTATTATGGCCATGATAATGTAAGAACTATTTATTTAGAGGTTTAAATATGAGCATGATATTTATAGATAGTATATCTAGCAGATTAGTAGTGAAGGCATCGAAATCTCCGCTGAAAGAAACCGCAAACTCCGGTTTCCCGGAGCAAAATCCGGTAATGAAGAAGTACCCCCGATAAACCGGACAAAATCCCCAACAATGAGCAAACTCATGGATACTTCCTGCAAAATGCCCCCCACAACGAAAAAAATCATTCCAACACAGAAAGAAATCGTTCCAACATCCGACGAAATCGTTCCAACACAGAAAGAAATCGTTCCAACATCCGACGAAATCATTCCAACACAGAAAAAAATTGTTCAAACATCCGACGAAATCGTTCCAACACTGAAAAAAATTGCTCCAACATCGGAAGAAATCATTCCAACACAGAAAAAAATCGTTCAAACACTGGAAGAAAAGACTCACCCCCTCTTAGAGATCATCCCGCAGATAATTGGGAAGGGTTCTCCAGGGGGATTGGGTAAATTTTCAAATAAAATTAAAACAAAAAAGAGGTGCAATATGCATCTTCAAATTCAAAATGATCCGTTTCCGGGTCGTTCCACAAATTTAGAATCGGCCATAACCAATATGATGGCCGAAGGAGGAAAAACATGTATTACGAAAATGATCCATTTCAAGATCGTTTAACAAATGCAAAATCGGCGTTGACCAATGCGTTAGCCGACGAGTACATTCGAACCGGCCTTGCGAGGCTTGGAGTCGATGAAAACAAATTAAATGAAGGTATGGCTCTTTATCAGCGAGCCGAGCAGCTTTACCAGCTTCAGAAGAAGGAGTATTCCGAGCAATTTGAAGCAGGACGGATCATGTACAAGGCATGGGATGATGCGATGAAGGACATGAAATTGTTCACTACCGTTGCACACCTTGTGCTCAATGATGTTCCCAAGATGAAGGAGCAATTGGGATTGGATGGGATACGAAAGACATCCATACCGGATTGGATAGCGTGGGCCAAGTTGTTTTTTACCAATGCGCTTGCCTCTCCTGAGATTTTGCAGAAGTTTGGAACTCATCTCATCACAGTAGAGATGCTTCAGGCTGGTTCTCTCAAAGTAACAGCATTTGAAGCAGCGCATGCGAAGCAGAGATTTGAGATGGGAGAAGCGCAGCAGGCTACCCGGGACAGGGATGCCGCGTTTGAGGAGCTTGACAAATTCATGTACATGCTCAAAAAGATTGCGAAATCCGTTCTCACCGAGAAACCTGAGTATCTTGAAAAGCTTGGGATACTCAAGCGTTCCGCTCCCATTCGGAAAAAGAAAGTCGTTAAAACCACGGTTGCCGCAGAAGAGAAACCTGCCAACCAGGAGATAACCGGTGAGTAGCGGGAGGCTTTCCATGAAGAAAGGAAAAGGAGCGGACACAGGAAGTAAGTTTAGCCGACTCACACTCCCTGTGCCCTGCATATTAAGTGTAGAATGAAGTAAAAATTGTCGTTGTTCCCGGTGGTTCAATGGTTAAAGATTGGATCGCCGGGAGCTCCGGCATTTTTTATGTATTTATTGTACCAGGGGACATGCAAAAAAGCAAACGATTTTTTTAGAGTCCATGTCTTTGGAAGGAGTTTTTTACTATTTTGTGGTGAGTGAGTGGTCAATGTTAGTGGCTGTAGTAGCCATATATGCCCGGCCCGTTCTACGGAATTTTTTTTATGTCCGTAATCATTATATATTCCAGAGACAACCCTATATTTAGCTTCCAAATATAGAAAAATACCATTAGGCAACCAAATGACTTTTCTTTGGATATAAACTCAGATAATTATTTTTGTGCAATTCAATACCTTTTATTCTTTATTGAAATCAAGAAATACATTCACTAATAGCCGCATATTTCTTTAGTTGCCTTTTTAGAAGGTTCATAAAGATATCCACCATGTGTTTGAATCTGAGATAACAACTTACACGCTTCTGTTGCTTTCATACTTACTAAAAAATTAATAGCTTCTATAGCAAGTTTTCTATATCCGTTTTGATCATATTCATCAGAATAATTTGCATTATCATACGTTTTAGTCAATACCTCCATTATAAGAGGAATAGGAATCTTATGATATGATCCCATCTCTTTTAATTCGCTTATACCACGCATAAATTCCCTAACATTAACACTATATTCATTAGATTCAACCGCACTTTTTAGTAAATCAATATAGGCTTGTTCCCGATAATTTATCTGTGGTACTTCAGATAGCTTTGTTTTCTTTGTAATCGAAATTGGAGAGGGTGTGAGAGAATTGGCATTCATTTTTTTTTGAAAAACCCAACCACGCACCACTACAGGTGTTACAAAAACCAAAAAATTTAATACTAAGATTAATACTATAGAAAATATTGAAAAAAACGGAGGATTTGCTCCCGGAAGTCCATGGAAAACCAGCAATACAATTCCTATCAGAACAATTCCGAAGAGAAAAAACTGCAAACTTCCCAATCCACCCAGCATCAGCATATAAAGGAGAAAAGCCAGGATAGTAGATAGAAATATAGCATAAATTGACATCCATATTTCTTTTTGAGATTGAAGCAAAAATCTTCCAGCCTCAACAATATCAATTCCAATTACAACCCCAAGTAAAAACTTAAAGAATTCATTTATAGAAAGAATAAATTTTTTGAGATTGGAGCTATCGTTTGCGTCCACTGCAATAATAACAAATACTAATGATATAATTGGTATTGCTGCAGCAGCAATTCTCCGAATCGTTTCATTTAAGTCTTCTGCTTCTTTCACTATTTTGTAAATTAAATAGGATATAGACGCAAAAACCCCAAGCAAAACTCCAGGATAGAGTATATTCGTAAAAAAATCTTTCAAAAAATTTGAAACCGCTTCCATTTTTTATCTCCTAATTGATATCATTTTTTTTCAGTTAATTGCAAGCTCTTTTCTAATACAGATTTGAAAGGCATGTTTAATTAAGATATTTACTATCCGAAAACTTAATACAATCACAAATTTCAATAGGTTATAGAACTACTATTCTCCACAAAATCCCTAAAACATTTTCAAAGTTGCATAAAGCAATAGATTAGATAAAAAATACCTATGGTTTCCAACAGCAAGTAAAACTCGTTTATATTCTTCATTTTTAACAATTTATCATCATTTATTTCACCGCTTTTTAACTTGTTGAATTTAATAATTGCACTTATGGCACCATAAAGAATAAAGACATCCCCCAATATAGATCCCAAAAATTTGTTATTTCCTGGATTAGAAGAAAATAATGGGAATAAAAAAACAAAAACTAACGAATTTAATAGAATTATTACTAACAAAATCAATAATTTATTTTTATTATAATTATATTTCTTTGATTTTGGCAAATTAACATGCAGCAAAACAATTTCAATTACAGAAACATTTAATATTCCATAATACAATGGGTTTGAAGTATTGAAAATATTAAATTTTGCAGGCGCCAATATTCCAATCCAAAAATAAAAAGCGAATATAGCACCTGCTAATACAAAAAAATGCGAATATAATTGAAACTTGACCATCTTTTGAGTTTTATTTTCTTTTTCCATTATTACTTAAGCCTTTTTATTGTTGCTTCACCTTGCCCAATCACTAATTCAAAATAATCAGTATTACATAAATTTATCATTTTAGGAGACTCTTGTGGCCTTATTTCAGTATTTGAATTTTTAATTGCAATTTTTTCAAACATACTTTTATTAGAAGATAAATTTTGAATCGAAACATTTTTTTCCCTAAATTTTAATTGAATTATAGTATCAATATTATTCCCTTTGAGTTGAAATAATGAATTAGGAATAGTCACAAAATTTTTATTTTCATTATTTGAAACAAATACAATTTTTCCAATAGAAAAATTTTTTTTGAAAATTTCAGTTTTTACTTTTTTATTCTCTTTCTTAAATTCTATTTTTACTTCAAATATAAATTTTCTTTTTAATCTGCAAAATAAATCAATAAATATAGTATAATCCTTACCAGTAAACACACATCCCCAGGAGATCAATATATAAGCCAATCCTATCACACACATCCCTAAACTTAACCACTTAAATGCTAAATCTAATATTCGAAACTCTAAAACACAATTTATATCGCCAGTCAAACCATTTTCAACTAAAACATCATCAGCCTCAAATTCAATAGTTGCATAAAAAATATCGTTCCTCGATTCATTCGGCTTAACAATAATCGTTTTACTGTGTCTACCATTAGTATCAATATTGATTTCAAACATTCTGTCATTTTCTACTGACTCAACAATTGGTGGATGTTGATCAATTTTATATTTCACATTAATTTTTGAACCTATAGTAGTATTAATTGGTGAGAAAATAAAATTTATTTTTTTTTCAATCCCGTTGAAACAGATAATTGGATTTGGCGGAGGAATAAAAATTATTTTTGGGGGAGTAGAAACTTTAATGGAATTATCCTTCTGATAGAAATCAAATGTCGAATTTATTGTCAGATCACATTGATAAGCAATATTGTCGGGGAAACGATTTAGAATATAAAAAATCAAATTATCTTCAACACTTCCAACACCGTTCCAATTATCAGAAATAACGATGTTTGTTTTTTTTGAATCAAAATAAGCATCCAAATTCTTGTTTCTATTATCTTTTAGCTTTAACTGAAACCAGACTAAACAATATTTTGGCAAAAACGATTCCATTCTGTATTCAACTTCTATTTTTGTGAATTCAGAGTTAAATTGTACAATCCTTGGCTTCCCCAAATTTGAAATATTAATAGGAGAATTTCTACCTAATTCAGAAAATATTAACCCTATTTTATTTTGAAGAGAATCTTGAGTAACAATAACTCTTTTACCATTGATATTTTCCTCAAATATTTCTTCCCATCTAATTTTCTTACACTCACCTTTTACATCTAGAAAATAAACCGGGATTGCCAAAATATTTCCATTTTTTAATGATATTAGTGAATTGTTTTTAACTATATCTCTTATAGTCTGTATTTTTACTGGGGGATCTGGTATTCCATCAGAAATTAATAATATCGCTTGTTTCCTTCTTTTTATTTCTGATAAATCTAAATTTCTATATTCGGACTCAAAGTCATATTTGGAACGTTGAAATACTTCCTCAAATCTCGTATTTGTATCTTTTATTTTTGCATCCGTACTCATATGGCGTTTGTATGACTTTAATAAGTCATTTTTTTCTTCATTTCGCAAAAAATAACTAAATTGACAAATTTGGATAACTGAATCATCGAAAAGTTCTATTGCAACTTTATCTGATTTTATATTTTTTATTTTTATATAAGATAATATACCTCTAATTATATCATCAACAATTTCCAATGGTTGCCCATTAACTGTCATACTTCCTGATTTATCTATAAGAATAAGAATATCAACAGAAGGTATTTCATTGAAAGTATTTTGAAAATTAACCTGAGAAATAAGCATAGAATTTAATGAAAACAAAAGAATTACTAAAATATACCACTCACTAAATTCATTTTTTAATAAAATTCTTTTCATTTTATATAATCCAATGACTCCCTACAAAGTAATTTACTTTAAAATCAGAAATCTTTTGATGCAAAAAATATCCCCATATAAAAATAGCCCATAAAAAAAACCGCAGTTAATATAAACATTAAAGGTCCATTATCACCACTAAACCACAAAATAAAAAGAAACAACCAATATATAGCGAAGAAGTAACTGAGTACCATTGCAATGATCCTTAGTCTTTTTTTTCTTTTGTACACGCCTACTCTTACTCGTAATATAAATATGCCGAAACAAAGAAAAATTAGGGAACATAATGCATGAAGATAGGAAAAGTTGCTCCAATTAACCGGTATAGATGTTGGAGTTATTCCACCTATGAGATTTGGAAGTATTTTTTTTATATTCCCGACTATCAATTCCAATACCATCCATGGATCAGTTTTGGTAAAATTTCCCTTTTCTGCGAATAAAGCGGATGCTATTAAGAATAGCGAAATTAGAATAAAAAACCAAGCGGATACAAAAAAGATGGCGCCTGACAGTTTAATTTCCCAATCATTCTTTCCTTTCATGCATTTACTCCTAACTTCTCCAGGTAGTATTCAATTTCTTTTTTCATAATCCGAGTAAGGGAGTATTTTTTTAGGCCATGTTGAAGCATCTGTGCAACATCCTTGGGTTTCAATTCTTCAATCATTTTTTTTATTTCTTCATCAAGTCGTTTCAATACCTCCTCTGAACTAAGGATGGGTTCAAGACTTAAAGGTAATATCGCTCCCTGGGGTTTCACTCCCTCCAACCTTATCTCGTTTGGTTCTTTGAACAAAATCGCCACTTTCATATTTTCTTTTAATGCATCTTCTTTCCATAAAATTATACCAAGACACAAAGCAATTCCACATAATCGTTCAGCCTCGACTTCACGTTGGTCTTTTATATATCCCACATCGTACTCATCATTCTCAATGTCTTTAAAAATATGTAGGTTTCCCTTGGATTCAACTGGGATCGCTTCATATTCGCTTTTAAAAAAATAAAGATGATTAATATCGCACAATGGAAATCCATGGGAAATAGAAATAGACAGAAACTGGTCACACCGCTTTGTAGACACAGAATCGATTTCATAGGGCAATTGTCGAAAAGCTTCTTCAATTTCAGG
>Ga0209340_1001360_pt1 | contig 17982 bp, 16 predicted proteins | sample EPASupsiteSAE323_FD_187266 | JGI IMG/M metagenome (GOLD analysis project Ga0209340, IMG submission 187266) | Bioremediated contaminated groundwater from EPA Superfund site, New Mexico - Sample SAE3-23 (SPAdes) (version 2) | ecosystem: Environmental > Aquatic > Deep subsurface > Groundwater >... | reverse complement strand
AGAAGACCATCAAAAGCGATACCATTAAGAGTTCTTTTGGTAACTACATTACTACCATTAATCATTAGAGCTGAAGTATCAGTACCAGCAACAACAGAAGAGGATAAAGTTAAAGTACCACCAATAGAAGCATTGCCAGTATTAGTTAAAGTAGAAATAGTAGCTCCAGCAGAAAAAGTTTGTAATGCCGTCCAGGTATTAGTAGAACCAAGATTTAATGTTAGTTTGTTACCAGTAAGAGTTAATTTAGTAGCATCATAATCAACAGAAAATTCATTTGTAGGAGAAAGAGAAAGACCAACACCGGCAGTGTAAATATTTCCAACAGAATTACTGTTAATCCAAATAGGAGCAGCAGCACCATTACTCATTAGAACTTGACCGCTAGTGCCAACAGATGAATTGGCTAGGTTTGATCCATTTCCATAGATTATTGATCCATTTGTAGGAAGTATTCCGTTAAGTAAATTAAGTTCAGCTGCAGAGCTAGTAATAAGAGTGTTACCGATTGATATATTTGTTGGAGATAAAGTGCCACCTATATAGGTATTACCATAGGCATCAACAGAGAAGCGGGTAGAGGAAATAGTAGTACCGATATCATAATTATTAAAAGAAATAAAATTGTAGCTTCGATTAGTATTATTGATATCAGCATTAAAAAGGTTGCCAGTAGAGAGGTTAGCATTGGTAGCATCAATAAAACCACCGACAGCGGTTGATCCAGAACCTTCAGTGGTTAATTTAATAATTCCATTAGCATCAGGATTGATTTCTATATCACCACCGCTACCGTTTGATGCAGTTAGTAATATTGATTGACCTTCAATACCTAAAGTTCCTGAAGTTGATTTAATAGTAGGAGAAGTTTCTCCTAGATTTAAATTACCATCATTATCAATAACTAGCACTGTATTTTTATAACCGCTAGCAGATGGTGGTATACCTTGCAAACTTTCAGCATTGACAGCGTAAGCAACGGTGGCGATAGGTTGACGTGGATCCATGACTTCACCTCCGGCAGTGATTTGAAGATATACTGCAGAGTTTTGAGTGAAGACAGAGTTGGGGATTTCTGTTCCATGAGTTTTTCCAATAGTGACAGAAAAGATGCCATTATCATCGGGGACAACGACTTGAGAATTGCCTGTTGATGAAGTATAAAGACTAGTGCCAGTGCCGACATTCTCAGTATTATAAAGATCAAAAATTATAGCAGTGGAAGAAGTAATGGGATTTCCAGCAGAATCAGTTAAGCGACCTTGAAAAGAAAGAAAACGATTGGCATATATTGGACTAGAAGCGGTGGTGTAGGCAAGATTCTTTTTGGCTTTAGTAATAGCTTGACGATAGAGAGTAACGCCAATACCGGAAACGATAATTAGTAATGAAGCGATTAAAAGATATTTGTAAAAAGGATTTGAAACCCCCTTGTCTTTTTGAGATATTCCCCTTTGATGAAGGGGGAACTTTATTTTTTTTAATATTTTTTTTATAAGCCCTCCATTTTCAAGGGAGGGTGTCTCGATGAATATCGAGGTGGGTGGGTTTTGATTTGGTTGAATGATGCCTTTTTTGACTAAGAATTTTTGAAAAGTGGCAATAGAAGATAGTTTTCGTTGAATAGAGCTATCAGAAATTCCAGTGCTTTTTAGATAAGCGACATATTGATCAAAATTAGACTGATTAAAAAAATTAGTGAGGTTCAATTTGACTTTGCCAATCAATAAACTGTTGGATGTCATTTAAATAATTTTTGATGGTGGCGACAGAGAAATGTTTTTTGGAAAGATATGATTGATAATCTTTAAGAATGTCGTTTGGAGTGGGGGTTTTAGGTTGTTTAGCCTTTTTAAGTGGATTGGTAGAAATTATTTTTTGATCTAAAGAAAATTGGAAGAATTTAGAAAGAGAAGAGAGGTAGCGAGAGTAATTTGAGTCTTTGTCGATTTTTTTAAGATAAAGATTGACAGTGTCAGGAGAGAAAAGATTTGAATTTTCAATTTTTAATTTACAATTTTCAATAAATTGGAAATAGGCATTGACATCGGAGAGATAATTGCGGATGGTTGATGAAGAATAGTTTTTGGAGACCAACCAAGCCTTAAATGGGTCTTGATAGGTGGGGGTGGATTGAGACATGAGGTTTATCTCCAAAGCCAAACAAAAGTGGCGGCAATAATCAAAAATGGGACAATTTTTTCGGCCACTAAACCGAGGGATTGGTTTGACCCTTCTGATAAAAATTTAGGTTTAAAATTATATATTTTATACATGTTTATAAACGATTAATAATTAAGCTAATATAAATATCTACTATTAGGAAAAGGCTGTCAAGGTTAATTTTGAGGGTTTAAATGATACTATTTGATAGTAGGTTATAGTTAACGATGGGTTATTTTTTGAATTTCACAAGTGTTTACACAGGTGATAATCCTACTAACAATCTATATCAATTAATTAAATTTAATATCATTTTTAGTGATGAATTTTGATAGTGGTTAAATAATAGTGCGGAATAGATAATAAGATATTAAATGATATAGAAAAGTGATTCTTTTGATTAATTTAATTTGCTTTTATTTTTAAAAAAAATATAAAAACAGAGAGAAAAAATGATTTTTTTTGAAAAACAGGTTTGAAGATATTTAAAGATATATAGAGTTGTTTAAAGACATGTATTGTTATACTCTTGAAAGGGGATAAGATTATTTAAATTGATTTTTTGAATTTTGAAACTTGTTTATGTCTATATTTTGCCTATATTTAGGTATTAAATATTTGAAAATATCATTTAGCAATATAAATATTTATTGCTAAATAGGTTTTAATTCTATATTTGGTAGTTGAAATTTTTTATTTGTGGTATTATTTAGGTGCAATGAAAAACAAAAAAAGAATGAAAATGATTCTTATTTTGATAGGGGTATTTTTAACGGCGGCTTTAGTTTTATTTTTATCAACAAAAATTATTCCACAGGCATTAGTAAATTTATCTAGAGCTAGTAGTTCAGGATCAGTATCAGTGGCTAATTCTTATGTTTTAGGCCAAAAAATATTGGCCAAGGCTGATGGTAAAGATAGATGTTCTGTTGTAGTTTTCTTATTGGATAAGAATGGTCGAGGAGTGGCAGGGAAAACAGTAGAATTGATCGGGATGGAAGGAATTACTAAATTGAACAGTATTAGTGATGATAAAGGAAAGTTGAGTTTTGAAATGGTTTCAAGTGTTGAAGGACAGTTTAAATTAACTGCTGATTATAGTGGTGTAGAATTACCACAAACAGTAACTGTAACCTTCAGAAAGTAGTTTTGTAGGTCGTAGATGTTAGATTATAGAATATAAATTTGGTTTAGATTTGTTTGATATATTTAATCTAAAATTTTTGGCAGTTTTGACTTTTGATTGATAATGGTTTGAAAAATATTTTTCGAAGTCAAGAATAGGGGTAAAAAGAAACATGGCAAAAATAAGGTCTATTTTGTGGTATTTCTTAAATCTTAAAAGTATTATTGAAGTGTTATATTTTGATAGTGTAGTTCTTGTTTATTAGGGTATAGCCAAAAACTTTATGGCGAGTGTCAATCGTATCAATGATAGTATTAGTACCAAAGATGGTGAGTTGATATCTTCCATGGGGTACTATGAAGCGATAGTGACCTTCGTTATCAATGATTCGACTGGTAATAATAGTTTTGAATTTGGTTTCAATTAGAGCAATTTTGACTCCAGTAAGTGGTTCTCCAGTGGGGTTGGTTATAACTCCAGGTTTACCCAAGAAAAATTGGCTGATTTTATAAAAAATATTTTTATTTTTATAAGGATCAAGGGCGATGTTAAGAAAAGGAAATGATTTTGGTTTGATTTCAAATAGTTCACCTTGATAGATGGAAGGAAAATCTAAAGATTGATCGTTGTTTTTTGAAGGAAAGGAAAAATTTGGGTCTTTAATGTTTAAATTATAATCACCAGGATTTAAGTTAACTGAGACAATGCCAAATATGTTGGAATAGAAATTCTTATTGTTTATAGAAATTTTAATGAAGGGAATTGGCTCTAGGGTAAGAGAATTAAAAATGAAACCAATAGTTTTATTATTTTGATTTTTTCTAAAATATTTTTTTAAGAAAAAGACCAACCAAATTAATCCAACAATGGGAATTATTAGTAATAAAGAGAGATAGGGAAAGGGTTTAGTGACTTGAAAAAAAATTGATTTGGAAATACCATTTTGATTAAAATCAAAAGCGGAAACGGAAATTCGATATTCAGTATTTGGGAGTAATTGAAATTTATTTTTTAGAGTAACTCTAAATGAACTATTATTGCCACTAATATCCATTTGAGTATTAGTAAGAGTAAAAACTTGTTGATTAAAAGTTACTTTAATAGTGTTCTGATCAACACCAGATCCAAGATCGGAAATTTGAAAAACAAAATCATCGTTAATTTTTAATGAACCTTTAGCAGGTGGTTTTATAAAAGCGATGATGGGTGAAGTTGTATCAGGAAGATTTTCTGTAGACTCATTATTTTCTGGAGTTGGGGTGGGAGAATTTATACAGGTGGGACAAGTTGGACAACTTGGTGGGTAAGTGATGGTTGGTTTTTGGGTTATTTTTGGAGTAGTTATTGAATAATAAGTTGAGGTTGGTGTTGGAGTTGGGGTGGGGGTATTTGTTGGTGATGAAGTGGTGGTTGGAGTTGGGGTGGGAGTAATTGTTCCGGTTGGTGTGGGTGTTGGAGTGGGAGTGACAACAGGGACATTAAAAACGATTGAACTTTGGGTAGAGTTACCATTTAAATTAGCGGCTTTAACTAAAACAGTATTGGCCTGATTAGTAAAAAGAGGATCGTATGGAGTGACAGTAAAAGTATAATCGAGAATATCGCCGGTGACAGAAACTCGAGGGGAAGAAGCGGTATAAGTGACACCATTAATAATAATTTCAACACTATTAATATCAACTCCATAACTTGGTTCACTAACTTCAACTACGATATCAGCATCTGATGGGACTCCAGTTTGACCATTTACTGGAGTGATAAAAGTTATAGTGGGTGGATTATTGGTAGTAATTGTAGCAGAGACATTAGTACTAGCGGCATGTATATTAGAAGGGAAAATCAAACTAAATAATAAATAAAAAAACCACATAAATAAGTGTAGCAGTTGTTTACTGGTCTTTGTATTTTTTCTTTAGTTGTTCCAATTCTTTTTCGAGTTCGGCTACTTCATCAGTAGGCATTTTTCTACTGGGTCTTTTTTTAGAAATAATGACCAAGGTAACGATAATAGAAATAGCAGCGATGCTTAGGATAATAATTCTCCAAGGAATGACCCAAAAGAAAATGGTTGAAGAAATGACGCCACCATTATTACCATAAGTAGCTTGAAGATTAGCTCGATAACGACCAAAAAGCCATTTTTTGTTTAAAGTATTTTGAAAATCTCTAGTGGTGTAGGGGAAAATATTAACAATATCATCTTCTGGTTGTAAAGAAAGTCGAGAAGTCATACGACCAAACCAATTTTTAACAGTAATAGATCCGACTGGTTGAATATGAATATCAGAAAGATTTTTGATAGTAGTAGAAAAATTGATCGGTCCAAATTCAGAAAATTTTGGAGCAGTAAAACTTTGAACTAAAGCTCCTTGATTAATATCTCCAGGAATAGTGATATATACAAGAGTCCCAACTTGAGTTTTAACTGAAGCTCCAGTTGATGAAACAGTAGAAATACCTTCTGGAGTATGAAGTACCATGGCATAATGACCACCGGGTAGGGCATTTTGAGGTGGCATAACAGTAAGAGTTAAAGATTTGGTTTCACCTGGTTTTAATAAAACGCTACTAGGAGAAATTTGAATCCAGCTACTAGCCGCCCATCGATTACTAGATTCATCAGAGGAGGAAACAATAGTAGGTGTACCTTTACTATCGGTGACAATAATATCTTTGACTTCAACAATAACAGTTTTTGGTTCTTTGGATTCGTTTCTAACTTTAATTACTCGACTAACAGATCCGTCTGGCTCAACTGTAATTTCTTCTCGAGGAGGGATAGCGGAAAGACCAGCTGCTGATTGAGCAAATGAGATTTTAGATGATAGATCGTAGGTAATAGAAAATATTAAAATAAAAAAGCCGATTTTAAGGATTTTTTTGATTGTTTTTGGGGAGGTAGCAGATTTCATTTTTGTCAAAAAGTGGCAGTAGCCACAAAATTAATAGAGTTTTGATAAGTACCAGCTTCTTGATAATTGTTAGCAGTAATACGATAACAAATATAAGCTTGGTCGATTGATGAAGGAGTGGTGGCATGACTCATGATAGTTTGAGCATTGGCACTGCCAACTCCAAATGGTTTTGCTTTAAAAACATTGGAATGTTCAAAAGCAACTCCAGAACTACTAATTGATTCAAGTGAATAACCAAATTCTGAATTGGTAGCGCCAACATCAGTGTCCCAATCGTTACTAGTTGAAGTACTACATACAGCGTCATCATCACAGTTAGTGTCTGGGATTGTGGCTCCGGTATTGTAATTAGTTAAGACACTGTTTTCATAAACTTGAACAACATAACCACTTTTAGCATTGGTAGTACAAGAAAATCTTTGAGCCAAAGTATTAAAAGAACTTAAGTTTAATGTTCCAAAAGAAACTGTAGTAGCAGTAGTCTGGTCGGCTTGACTATTTAAAGTAGCACCACAACGAGTCATACCAGGGGTACTAGTACCAATACTATCGATATAGAAAGTAATAGTTGGGTCAACGACGGCAGTAACTCTGACATTTTCAACAATGGCAATTTTTCCAAGTGTGGTATCGCCATTAATAATAGTAGAGTTATCACTATCAAGATGGCGAACCAATATAGTATAAGTGTCAGCAGCACTATCAGCTCGGCCATCAATATGACTAACTCCAGGAGCAGGGTTAATGAGTTTATTGGTTCCGCCAATAGTAATAGTTCCAGTAGCGTTAATAGGATTAGTTTCACCTGTACCAAGGGCACAAGTAATTAAATGATATGGGCCAGTAGCTCCAGTGCCAACTCCAGTAGTTAAAACAACAGTAGTACCTACAGAAGCGGTGGCGCCCCAAGGACAAGTAACATCTCCAGAAACAAGACCACCAAGATCGAAACCACCTTGATCAGGCATACCGTCATTAGCAGTTTCTCCAGATCGACCAGTGGCTTTGATAAGGACTTGCCAATCACCACCAGCAACAGATGTTTGAGGTTTAAAAGAAATAGTGTGAATAGCAGAACGAGTGGCAATAATATAAGCCCCATTGGCAACGTTACTAACGCCAATACTAGCAGTAAGAGAAATATTGGCGGTGTTACCAATATCACTAACAACATATAAATTACTACCGGCAACAGAATTAGCAACAGCGATAGTATCACCAATAAAAAGATTGTTAGTAGTATCAGATGGGTTGACTCCGTCAGCAGTATTAATAGTAATAATAGAATCGCCAGCAGCGTTACCAGAAGTAAGTCGAGCAAAATAGGAGAGTTGAGCGGTGGAAAGAATATCTTTAAGTTCGGTAACTGGAGCAGATCTTAAAGGTTTAAATTTAGAATAAACAAAAAAAGTTAAGGTTAACATCAAAAAAGCCGGCAACAAACTGATTTTCAAATATTTTTTCTTCATTACTGGTCGTGCAAATGACAACTTAATTTAAGATTAAGGATTTATTGAAACAATGTCAAGTTGTTGGTCTTTTATAAATAGCTTTGGAGGTTGAAAAAGAGCGGGCTTTATATTAAAGTATAGAGATTAAAATAATTAAAAATTAATAATTAAGGAAATATATGAAAAAATACGTTTATTTTTTCGGAAACGGAAAAGCTGAAGGCGACAAAGACATGAAATATATCCTTGGTGGAAAGGGAGCTAATTTGGCCGAAATGACCAATATTGGAATTCCAGTACCTCCAGGTGTAACTATTTCTACTGAAGTCTGCCAATACTATTATAATAGTGGGAATAAATACCCAGCCGAATTACAATCTCAAATTGATGAGGGATTAAAACAGTTGGAAAAAACTACTGGTAAAAAATTTGGTGATGCAAAAAATCCACTTTTGGTATCAGTTAGATCTGGTGCTGCAGCTTCAATGCCAGGAATGATGGATACTATTTTAAATCTTGGTTTGAATGAAGAGGTAGTTGAAGGCATCGTGGAAAAAACTGGTAATGCTCGTTTTGCTTGGGATTCTTATCGCCGATTTATTCAAATGTACTGTAACGTGGTTGAAAGTATGGAACACGAAAAGCTTGAAGCAGTCATTGATTCGGTCAAAGCTAAAAAAGGCATCAAAGAAGACACTAAAATGTCAGCTGATGATTGGAAAGAAGTGGTCAAAGGGTACAAGCAGATTTATAAAATTGAAAAAGGCAGAGATTTTCCAACTGATGCACAAGAACAATTACAAGGTGCAATCAATGCTGTTTTTGGTTCTTGGAATAACCCGAGGGCTATAGTTTATCGTCAATTAAACAAAATTGATGAAACTAAAATTTTTGGAACTGCAGTAAACATTCAATCAATGGTTTTTGGAAACATGGGTGATGATTGTGGAACTGGAGTAGCTTTTACTCGTAATCCTTCAACTGGTGAAAAACAAGTTTTGGGTGAATATTTAATGAATGCTCAAGGTGAAGATGTGGTCGCAGGTATTCGAACTCCAAAACATTTGGAATCTTTAAAAGAAGATAACGAAAGAGCATACAACGAGCTAATTGCTATTTTTGATAAGTTGGAAGCTCATTATAAAGATATGCAAGATGTCGAGTTTACTATTGAAAATGGAACTTTGTTCATTTTGCAAACTAGAAATGCTAAAAGAACTGCTCCAGCAATGGTAAAAGTGGCAGTTGATTTGGTTAAAGAAAAAATGATCGATGAAAAAACTGCTTTGACTCGCGTTGAAGCTGATAAACTCGATCAATTACTTCATCCCACTCTTGATCCAAAAGAAAAAGCTAAATTTACCGCTGTTGCTAAAGGTTTACCAGCAAGCCCTGGTGCTGCTTATGGACAAGTTGTCTTTAATACAGAAACTGCTGTTGAATGGGTAGAAAATGGTAAGAAAGTAATTTTGGTAAGAGCTGAGACTTCTCCAGAAGATATTTCTGGTATGAATGCTGCTAGTGGTATTTTAACTGCTCGCGGTGGAATGACATCTCACGCAGCCGTGGTTGCTCGAGGTATGGGTCGATGTTGTGTGGCTGGTTGTGAATCAATCGTAGTATTAGAAGAAGCCAAAATCTTTAAAGTCGGTGAAACCGAAGTTAAAGAAGGTGATTTTATTACACTAGATGGTTCAACTGGTGAAGTTTTCTTGGGACAAGTGGCTACCATGGAAGCAACTTTGTCGGGTGATTTTGCCACATTGATGAAATGGGCAGATGAAACCAGAAAATTGGGAGTTAGAACCAATGCTGATACTCCAAAAGATGCACGAGTAGCTCGAGAATTTGGTGCTGAGGGTATAGGACTTTGTCGAACTGAGCACATGTTCTTTGAAGAAGATAAAATCTTTGCCATTAGACAAATGATTATTTCTGACACTGTAGAACAAAGAGAAGCTGCTTTGGCAAAAATTTTCCCAATGCAAAAAAATGATTTCAAACAATTATTTGAAATCATGAAAGGTCTTCCAGTCAAAATCCGTTTACTTGATCCACCTTTACATGAATTCGTACCTCATGAAGACAAAGACATTGAAGCTTTGGCAAAAGAAATGGGAATTTCTTTTGAAAAACTCAAGGAAAAAGTCGAATCTCTTCATGAAGCCAATCCAATGATGGGTCACCGAGGATGCCGACTTGGAGTCACTTTCCCAGAAATCAACCAAATGCAAGTAAGAGCTATCATGAGTGCTGCTTGCGAATTGGCCAAAGAAACTGGTGAAAAAATCGTTCCAGAAATTATGATTCCATTAGTTGGAGATGTTGAAGAATTAAAATGGTTAAAAGCCAAATTAATTCCAGTCATCGAAGAAACCATGAAATCTTATGGTGTTGAATTAAAATATGAAATTGGAACCATGATCGAAATCCCACGAGCAGCAGTAACTGCTGATGAGATTGGAGCAGAAGCTGAATTCTTCTCTTTTGGAACCAACGATTTGACTCAAATGACTTATGGATTCTCCCGCGATGATGCTGGAAAATTCATCAAAGATTATTTGGCTCAAAAAATATTGGCCGAAGATCCATTCAAGAGTGTTGACCAAAAAGGTGTTGGTAAACTCATGGAAATGGCTGTAAAGCTTGGTCGTGCAGGTAATCCAAAACTTAATGTTGGTATCTGTGGAGAACAGGGTGGAGATCCAGAAACAGTTAAATTCTGTCACAGAATTGGACTAAACTATGTATCTTGCTCACCTTACCGAGTACCAATTGCTAGACTTGCAGCTGCTCAAGCCGCTGTTGAAGAAAGCAAAAAATAAATTGTTTTTAGGTAGAGACGTAGCGCGCTACGTCTCTACAAATGGTAAATTAAAACCCCTTCTCCGCCAGCTGGCGGACTGAGGGGGTTTTTGGTTGAAATATTATTTGTTTTTTAGTTGATGTTCTTGCGTATTTAAATATCCACATTTTTTCCATTTCTTTCCAGATCCGCAAGGACAAAGATCATTCCTATCTATTTTATAAGTTGGTATTGGTTCAGTTGTGATCTGTAATCCACTTATAAAAATTTTATTTCCTTTGTGTTCCGCCTCATAATTTGGGTTAAAAGTGAGTAAAACTTCATGGCCTATTTGTCTAATAGTTGCCAATGCGGCGCCATATAATTGTTTTACTTCTCCAAAATTATTTTGAGTAATCCAACCAATAGAATTATTTCTACTTAAATCTGAATATTTTGTTTTTAACGTTGGGTCAACATGTGCCCCTCCATCAGTATTGGCTACCTCGCATACGATATCTTTTCTAGTAAAATTATTCCCTTTTTTATCGATTAAAACTATTTCTTTTTCCCAATAATTGTCATAATTTACCAATGATATTGGTTCTTTCCCTAGGTTAGGAACATAATGATCTTCACCGAAACTTACAGATATTAAACCATGATAAGTTATTATTGGTCCAGATTGAAAATCTGGAAGTTTTGTATCGATGAATTTTGTAGTTTTATCAAGACCTAATTGAGAAAGTAAAGGTATAGATTTGTCTGTATGGTGAAAAAGTAATCTTAAAGATGTCGCGATTCTTTTTGCTTCATCTAGATCTCCATTGTCATAAGCAATTGATGATTTTTCGATAAACCTCAGTTGCTCCTCAAAATGTTTTTTTAATTCTTCTTTTTTTTGGGGTATTTTTGTCATTTTAAAATTAATTTTTAATTTATTAAGACAAGGCGGATTTCTCCGCCTTGTCTTAATATACTGGAGGTTAGTAGCGTTTATCTTTTGGAGGACAGGGATCTTTTCCGTAACTGTCCTTATCTTGAATAGTTCCATCTTTTCGATGAATAACGAACTCACTTCCTTGATTTTTGGCTAAAGGTCGACCAAAATCAATAGCCCTATCTTTTAAATTATGTGATGAAATTGGGCTAGGGTTTCCTTCTCTCTTCACTTCCCATTTATTTCCGTGGGGAACAACGTGAATATTGACGTGTGTCATATATTAAAGTATTTAATTCTAAAAATTTTGCAGAGAACCTGTTACAATTAGTTTGTCTAGAACTTTTGTTTCAGGAGAACGCTCGAAATTTTTATTAATCTTGAGCGTTCTTTTTTTATGTTTCTAAAATTTTTTTTGGCATGCTGACACTAAACTAGTAATCGGTGAAAGGGGAATATTATTCAAAAACTCGAAGTTGAATATCTGTTTAAAATCCACCTGCTCCTCTAGTGTTAATTATACCATTTTTATTAGCAGTCGAAAACCTAGTCTGCTAATATGGAAAGATAGGAAAAATTTAATTTTGGAGTGTTAAAATTGGGTATGGAGATACAAAATTTGAAGGAATTTATTGTAGAAGCTAATGGGAAGGGGTATGCGAGTGGGGAGAAAACGACAATTAATGAAACAGATGGGTCGAAGACAATAATTTATGAAAAAGGGGAATGGAAAATGATGGACAATTATGTGGGAGGGGAACCGTATGCCGGGATGACAAAAATATTTTTCCAAAACGAAATTGTTTGGTCAATGGTTTATTATGGAACGGTTGAAAAAGAAATAAATGATTTTGGAGAGATTTATGAATTTTTGAAAAAATCACTTTTGAAAATGCCAAATGATTATCCATTTCGTGGTCCAAAAGAATTTGTTGATGGAGAATGGAGATATACCAATGAATGGATGGGAAAAGTGGAGCAATTTAGTGGAGAAGAGAAAATTTATTTAAATGAAAAACAGGTTTTTGGGACGAGGTATTTGGGTGGATTGGTGGATGAGAAAAAAGAATAAAAAAATAGCCGAGATTGTACAACCCTTGTGAGGTTACACAGCCTTCGGCTATTGCGAAAAAAAGGAGATTACTCGACCTTAGCTGGCGGATCCATATCGGGGAAACTAACTCCGTCTAAATGACTGTTTTCAATTTTGTTGAAAATTTTATCTTCAACAGAGCAAAAATAACCTGAACCTCTTCGTACAAGGTATTCATAGCCGTCAGGTACTCGTTGGTTTGATTTTTTTGCCTCCTTTTTGGCAGCGTCGTATTTTTCGTCTATTTCACCGAAAAATTGATTCATTTTTTCCACATTTGAGCTGAGAACGACACCATAAGGCTTAATTTCATACCCAAGTTTGCGGAGACTTACTGGTTGACAGAATACTCGATGCTGTGACATGGTTACAAAATCCTCCCACTTTTTTTATTCTAAAGTTTTCTATAAATAGAAAACTAAGAATCCCCATTAGCTTCATATTTTGGTGGTAACCAATTTTTTCCTCCAGAAGGACATTTACTTTCAAGATACCAACATCCGTGTTCTTCAGCATGCTCGTGAACTTCTAGTTCGTAAGGATATTTATCGATAGAACATTCGTAGGGTTCACCATCCGGAAGGTGTCTGTCTTCACCAGAATCAATCATATTACTGAGATAGAGATCTCGGTCATGAAATGTTAGATGAAGAGAAAATCCTTCTTTGTAAGGTTGACAGATCAATCTTGTCTTGTTGCTCATTATAATAGCCCTCCTTTTTCTAATTGTTTATTCTTATTTTCCGCTTGTTGGAAAACAGAAAGCAAAGTGCAATGTCGGTATTTTAGCACAAAATCACAAAAAAGGCCGAAAATGTGGTTAAAGGTATTTTTCTGCTATAATTGGTCCAAAATTGGAAATTCATATTTGCATGGATTTTTAATCGAACTTTAAAATACAAACGAAAACATTTTTCAAAAATAAAAAGAAAGGATTTAGGTGAAGAAAATGAAAATTGTAAGAGTTGAAGAGGTTGAACAAAGAGGTGGAATTTTATTGGTTGATCTGGGTGAACTAAGGAAAGTTTTATGGTCTTTTTTCGAAAGAAAAGAACTTCCTTCTACTAGAACCGAGGTGGATCGAAACATTAGACTGATAACTGGTCAGAGTTTTCGAGTCTTAGAGCATTTTGATAAAGTTACTAATACTAGATTAAGAATTGAGATTATTGGGGGTGAAAAAAAATTATATTTTTTGCGAATTAAAAATTACGATCATTTTAATATCGAAGCAGAAAAAGAATTGGCTCAAAAAATATCGAAGCCTTTGTCAATTATCAGTTTTTTGGTAAGAGTAGAAACTGAGTTGGAAGATGGTGTTTTCATTTTTGATTTTCGAGAAATTCTAAACCGTCTTAAGATTGCCTTACCTGATCTTGATATAACGGCAGATCGATTGTCAACTGAAGTTATGATTAGTTACGATCCTTATTCGGGTAGAGCAAAACCATTCCGGTTTTATCAGAGTGGTGATATTCAAGTATCATTAACATTTGGACAGGAAATAATGAGAAGAGAGTGTAAAGATACTTGGAGATTGGATTCTGAAAGGCCTGTTATTAGAGGTATTTTTATTCCAACTACAGATGAAACATCACCTTCTTTCCAAATTATTATTGAGAAGGTTTCAGATGGTGTTTTGCCGCTTGTTTCCAAAGAGGACATGGCACGAGAGTTGGCAAATAAAATTGTTATGGCAATGCAATAATGATTTCGCTTAACGACGTTAAAAGTGCTGGATTTTGGAAAGACCTTGTCTTTCTATTTGTCCAGCCTTTTTTTTGATTAAAAAATAAATGTTATAATTTTGTTTATGGATAGGCTTAAATTAATAAAACCAACTTTAAAAGATAAAGAAAAAGCTTGGGAATTTAGAAATGAATGTTTGTTGGAAAATGAAGAAATACATGGTGATGGTGGGTTGGACAAATCAAACTCTTTTGAAGAGTGGTTGGAAAATCTTAAAAAAGAATCAAGTAAAGAAACATGTGGTGAAAATTTTGTACCGGCAACAACTTGGTTGGCAGTCAGAGAATCAGATGAAAAAGTTGTTGGATCAATTCAATTACGACATGAGTTAAATGATTTTTTGTTAAACAGAGGTGGTCATATTGGTTATGAAGTTAGACCAAGTGAACGACAAAAGGGTTATGCGACAGAAATGTTGAGATTGGTTTTAATAGAATGTAGAAATATGGGAATGAATAAAATATTAGTTAGTTGTAGTAAATCAAATATGGCATCAGCAAAAACAATTGTAAAAAATGGTGGAATATTGGAAGATGAAAGAATTTGGACTGATGGAAGTGTCTATCAAAGATATTGGATAGATCTAAAATGATTTGTGTTAATAAGAAAATGAGGTAAAATACCGGCATGCAAGCAAAAAGCTGTTTGCTGTAATTAACATAGTAAAGGAGATTAGGTAAGATGCTTTGGTTAAAATTGATTGAGGGGATTTTGGATTTGAACATAGTACAAGATGATGTTTGTTCAAAGCATAGTGGGAACAGTACATCAGCCGATTTCCTAACAAAAAGTAAACTACGTTTTACTGTGGAGGTGGTCGACGACGAAGTATCCCTAGTTTTTAGGGAGTATGGAGCGGAGGTGATCAAAATTATCTGGGGTGGAAAGGTTATTTCTAACTCAGTTTATGGTCAAGAACAGAAAATTATCAAAAGAATTAATAAAATCTTACGGAAAATTGGATTGTTTTATTCTTTTGATGAACTAGATGAGGATGATCTTAAGTTGAGACAGGAGAGGAAGTTTATTTGGAACAAGAGATGCTATGTTGATGATGTAGGAGAATAAGAAGTTTGGCCGAGGAGGTTGTTTAAACAAAACAATCGACCTCGGCTATTTTAATGGACTTAAAATAATTTGTTAGAATGGGTTATATGATAAAAACTTTTATAGATAATCAAGAATTATTAAAATGGCAAGAAAAAGTAAGTGAAGTTCATAAAAAAAATAATAATAAAACTGGTGAAGGATCGGAGTTTTTAGGGTGGGTAGATTTGCCAGTTAATTATGATAAAGAGGAATTTGGGCGAATAAAATTGACCGCGGAAAAGATTAAAAATGATTCTCAAGTTTTAGTAGTAATTGGAATTGGTGGATCATATCTGGGAAGTAGAGCTGTGATCGAAGCTTTAAATGGAGATTTCAGAGTAAAAGTTTTGTTTGCAGGAAATAATTTAAGTTCTAAATATTTAAAGGATATTTTGAGACAAATTGAAGGTAAAGAAGTGTCACTAAGTGTGATTTCAAAATCAGGGACAACGACTGAACCAGCGTTAGCTTTTCGAATTTTAAGAGAATGGATGGAAAATAAATATGGTCAAAAAGCTAATGAAAGAATTTACGCAACTACAGATAGCGAAAAAGGGGTTTTGAAAAATTTGGCAATTCAAAAAGGTTACGAAACTTTTGTAGTACCCAATGATATTGGGGGACGATATTCGGTTTTAACAGCGGTAGGATTATTACCAGTAGCGGTGGCCGGGATCAATATTGATGAATTAATGGATGGAGCAAGGCAAGCAAGGGAAGATTTTAATAAAGAAAATATATTAGAAAATGATGCTTATAAATATGCGGTGGCTCGAAATATTTATTATAGTCAAGGAAAATTAGTTGAAATATTGGCTAATTATGAACCATGTTTACATTATATGAGTGAGTGGTGGAAACAATTATTTGGTGAAAGTGAAGGTAAAGATAAAAAAGGAATAATGCCTGCCAGTGTCGATTTAACGACTGACTTACATTCAATGGGACAATTTATTCAAGATGGTAATCGAATTTTATTTGAAACAGTTTTAAACATTGAAGAAGACAAAGAAAATATTTTGATAAAAGAAGAAATGGAAGATAGTGATGGATTAAATTTCTTGGCTGGCAAAACTATGGATTTTGTTAATAAAAAAGCGATGGAGGGTACAGTTATGGCTCATGTAGAAGGTGGAGTACCAAATATAATGATAAATTTACCAAAATTAGACGAATTCAATTTAGGCTATTTAATCTATTTTTGGCAAAAAGCTGCGGCTATGAGTGGATATCTTCTTGGAGTAAATCCATTTGACCAAATGGGGGTAGAAGTCTATAAAAAAAATATGTTTAAGCTTTTGGGAAAAACTTCTTAAACCCCAAAATAATTCCGACTAAAAATAAAATAAAAAGAATTGGGGAAACGGGGAAAACGAAGAAAGATACTGATTGACTAGGAATGTGAAGATTTTCATCAAATGATAAAGTGGCGGTGTAGCGGCCGGGCCAAAAGGGTCCTTTGAGAGTGCAATTTGAAATTTCTTGACAATCAATTTGACGATAATAATTGGCAAGGACATTTAGGGGTTGGAGTTTGATTTCTTTTAGAGTTTGATCATTTTTGACTATAGTAATTTGTCCCGAAGTTTTTAAAAAATAATTGGAATCATTTTTAACTTCACCAGAGAATTGAAGTTGACTAAAAAAGACATCTTTAATTTTGGGAGTGATTTTAAATAAACTAATACTGCCTTTGGTGGAAATATTTTCAGTATTGGTGACACTAAGTAAAATGTGAGAACCAATTTTTCCAGAAGCCATAGGAAAATCAACATTAGTTTGATTTGGAACTTGAGAAACAAAAAAAGTAGAGTATGAATCTTGTAATGGAGCAGTGGAAGAAGTTTTTATTTTTAAAACTAATTGTTTTTTGGAATTAGCTTTTAAAATAAATGGTTGGCCTAAAATCAAATCAGAATTATTCAGAGTATAACTAATGTTTGGATCAGAAAAATTATTTTGATAAGTGACAGAACCGGTATTTCCCTGGGGAATAAAAGAAATAATTTCAGTAGTGAGATTGATATCTTGATCAGAATTATTGGTGATATCGTAAGCTTGAATTATAGTGGTGTTTGGTTTGAGTAAATATTCGATTTGAGCAGGGCTAATAGTGATATTAAAATTTGGCATATTTAGTATTTAGGTACGGCAGTGAAATTAATATTGTTTTGATAGGAACCATTAGATTGATTTGAAGAAATGTTAATTTTGTAAGTAATTTTAGCTGAATGATTAATAACTGGATTATTTTCTGACATAAAAATTTGGGGAGTTTCATTGGTTTGTCGATTAGCAAATTGGCGAAAATAAGTGGAATTAGGGAAATAATTTGAGGTACCAATATCAGTCACTACTCCACTACTATTTATGCCAATAGCATTAAAACCAAATCCATAGATATTGTTTTGGGTCCAAACACCGGAGATAGTTTGATCACAATCATTATTATCACAAGTAGTATCGTTGATAGTAGCATTGGTGTCTAAAGTAGTAAGTGGTGAATTTTCGGAAGTAAAAATTTCATAACCATGACCGGTTGGAGTGGTAACGGTGATAATATTGGTTTGAGTATTACCAATATTGGGAGTAAGAGAACCAAAATTGATATCAAGATTATCAATAGAAAAAGAAAATTTATAATTAATATCGTAGGCATATTGAAAACCAG
>Ga0209340_1001359_pt1 | contig 18006 bp, 22 predicted proteins | sample EPASupsiteSAE323_FD_187266 | JGI IMG/M metagenome (GOLD analysis project Ga0209340, IMG submission 187266) | Bioremediated contaminated groundwater from EPA Superfund site, New Mexico - Sample SAE3-23 (SPAdes) (version 2) | ecosystem: Environmental > Aquatic > Deep subsurface > Groundwater >... | reverse complement strand
GTTCCACTGTTGGCCATATTGGTTTTCTACTTTTTATCTTTTTATTAATGATTTTTAACCAACAAGGGAGTATTTTTTAATGATCATTCCAAAAGAAATTAAACAAAAACCTGTTGAATATATTATTCTGTTGTTGATTTTTATTGTCGGATTTTTTTTATACCTTTTTATTAATAATTTGCAAACAAGAATGTGGATAATTTCTGGAGTTGTTTTATCCTATTTTTGTTGGAGTCTATATCATCATCACAAAAGGGGAGATCTACACACTTCAATTATCATTGAATATTTACTTATTATTCTGTTTGGACTTGTTTTCCTCTTATTTGATCCGTTTGCCATTTTTTAATTTTTTTTGGGTCGCCACTTACTAAAACTTCTGGTACTTTATAACCCATAAAATCTTGAGGTCTAGTATATTGAGGATATTCGGTTGTCCTTATTTTTTTTCCGTCAATTTCAATTTCTGACCAGCTTTCAATTTGGCTCGATTCATTCTTTCCCAGTACCCCTGGAATTAATCTCGTCACAGCATCAGTTATTACCATTGATGGTAATTCTCCGCCTGTTAATACATAATTGCCTATAGATATTTCCTCATCTACCATAAAATCAGAGATTCTTTGATCAAACCCCTCGTAATGTCCAGCAATTAAAATCAAATTATCTAATTTAGATAATTCTTCAGCCTTTTTCTGGTCAAATCTTTTACCTCTCGCCGACATCAAAATAATTTTCGTTTTACCTACCATTTCTTTTTTAATCGATTCAAGGGAGTTATACACCACGTCCGCTCTTATTAACATTCCCACATCGCCTCCAAATGGCTTATCATCCACTGATCCATAATTATCTATAGCCCAATCCCTTAAATTATGAATTTTCAAATCAATTATTTTATTTTTAATTGCTCGTTGAATGATGCTTTCTGCAAAAGGTGACTCAAACATTTTAGGGAACAATGTGACAATATCTATTTTCATACCAATATTTTACCATTTGCGATATACTGATTTATTATGAAACAACAAAATACTGCTGTCATTGTCATTCCGACTTACAATGAAGCCGATAATATCGGCCGAATGATCGAATATCTTAATACCAAAACCTTTCCTAATATAGTTGCCAAGAAAGGCAATTTGACTCAAAATTGGGACATGAAAATTTTAGTCGTTGATGGAAATTCTCCAGATGGTACCGGAAAAGTTGTTGAAAAAGAAGCTAAAAAATATAACAATACTTTTCTCCTGACCGAAACCAGTAAAGATGGTATTGGTGCTGCTTATCTCAAGGGGTTTAAATACGCTATCGATAACTTAAATGCCGATTTTATTTTTGAATTTGATGGTGATTTTCAACATCCTCCAGAAACTATTCCTTTAATGCTTAAAGCCATGGAAGAAGGTTATGATTATGTCATTGGTTCTCGTAAGATTAAGGGCGGTTCTAATCCAAAAGGTTGGGGTTTTAAAAGAGTTTTCTTTAGTGAAGTTGGTGGTTTTACTGCCAGATTCATTATGTTTTTTCCCTTCAAAAATTTCTTTAAAGTTACCGATCCCACCACTGGCTTAAAAGTCACTCGGGTCAAAGGTTTCATCGATAAAATGGATTTAGATTGGAAAGGAGATCGTTTACTTACTAAAAGTTTTGGTTATAAACTCCAACTTCTTTTTGAAACTTTAAAAATGGGCGCCAAATTTAAAGAGGTTCCACTTAATTTTCATGTCAGGAATGCCGGTGAATCAAAAATTGAACCAAAAACAGCCAAAGATATTTTTAGAGTCGCTGTTCTCCTTCGTTGGAATGACGAACTTACTAAAAGGTTTTTAAAATTTGGAACTGTCGGTTTCATTGGTTTTATTATTAATGCTTTTTTTCTTAATTTCTTTTCAAATTTTATGGGTGCACCTTGGCCTTGGACACTTTCTGCCGAAGTTTCCATTATTAGCAATTTTACCTTAAATAATCTTTGGACTTTTAAATCACAGCAAATTTCTGGACAAGAAAAATTAATCAAAAAATTCCTTCAATTCAATTTAAGTTCTGCTGGTGCCATCGTTATTCAATCCATTTTTGGAACTTTGGCAGAATATCTTTTTGGCCCAGGCAATAAAACTTTATATTTAGCCGTAATTATCGTGTTTTTAGTTCTACCGTATAATTGGACTATGTACAATCTGGTCATTTGGAAAAACAAAAAGAAATAATTATAGTAAAATATACTTTATGAAAGGAATTATTTTAGCTGGTGGTCGAGCTACTCGTTTACGTCCACTAACAACCATTACTTCAAAACAACTTTTGCCGGTTTATGATAAGCCGATGATTTATTATCCAATCGAAACTTTAGTTAAAGCTGGAATTAAAGATATTTTAATTATTATCGCTCCAGATTACTCTGGTCATTTTTTGAATCTCTTAGGTGATGGTAAAGAATTTGGTGCTCGTTTTAGTTATGCAGTCCAAAAAGAACCAAAAGGTTTAGCTGATGCTTTTATTATTGGAGAGGATTTCATCGGCGATGATAACGTCACTATGATTTTAGGCGACAATATTTTTGATCAAGATTTTTCTAAAGAACTTAAAGAATTTAAAAACGGTGCCATGGTTTTTGCAAAACAAGTTGAAGATCCAGAGCGTTTTGGTGTTGTTGAATTTGATCAAAATATGAAAGCCATTTCAATTGAAGAAAAACCCGGACAACCTAAAAGCAATTATGCTGTTGTTGGTCTTTACACTTTTGATAATCGCGTTGTTGAATACGCTAAAAATTTAGCTCCATCTCCTCGCGGTGAAATTGAAATTACTGATCTCAATAATATCTATCTTAAAAATGGAGAAATGAAAGTAAATATCTTTGACACCCTCTGGGAAGATGCTGGTACTTTTGATTCTCTTTTGAGAGTTGCTAATATAATGGCCGAAAAAGCCAAATCATTAAAGTAATAATTTAGATTGTTAATAAGCTAATATCAGCAGTTGACCCTTCTTTCATCCATCCATTTCCATGGATCATCAAGACATTATCTCCTTTTTTAATAAAATCAAATTTACCTAATTCTTTTATCAAATTGGTTGATATATTAAAATCATCTCTATCAAATTTTTTTAAATAAGCGCTGACACCATATGACATGGTCAAAGCTTCAACAATTTCCGAATTTTCCGTAAAAGCAATTATAGGAATATTTAATCTGTATTTTGAAAAAATTCTGGCAGTTTTTCCCGACTTAGTGAAAACAATTATTGCCTTAAAAGGAATGACATTGTTATCAGTTACTATCCTTACTGCAGCATTCACTAATATTTCAGTAGTAGTTTTATTTTCCATTTCAATAAGGTTGACTACTCCATGTTCTTCACAAAAAATAGCAATACTTGCCATTTGTTCAACTGCTTTTTCTGGATATTTTCCAGAAGCTGTTTCTTCCGACAACATTACGGCGTCTGCACCATCAAAAATAGCATTTGACACATCTGTTACTTCGGCTCTAGTTGGACGATAATTACTAACCATTGACTTAAGCATCTGGGTGGCCACAATTACTGGTTTACTATTTTGTCTACACAAATCCACAATTTTCTTTTGCCAATAAGCCAATTCTCTTAATGGTACTTCTACTCCTAAATCTCCTCGAGCCACCATCACCGCATCAGCCGATTCCACGATTTCCTTTATGTTTTTAACAGCACTAGCATTTTCTATTTTTGCCACTATTTTAATTTTTGAATTATCCTTACCAAGTTTTTTTCTTAAAGTTTCAATATCATCTTTACTTCTAACAAAAGATAAGGCCGCAAAATCGGCGTTAAACTGATCAACAATTTCCAAAGCGTCTAAATCTTTTTTTGAAAACAAAGGCAAATCTAATTTTTTTCCTGGAATGTTCAAGCTTTTTCTATGTTTAATCACATAATCTCTTTCTGATTTCATCTCAACAACTCCAAGCTTTTTGTTCACCACTCTAAATTCTCCATCGCCATCATCAATAAAAATTGAGTCACCTTTACTAATTTGTTTCAAAACCGCCTCTGGATTAAGTTTAATTATTTTTTTACCCTCAATAAATTTATTGGCAATAAAAACCGAATCACCTTTTTTTAAATCAATTTCTTGGCTGTTTTCTGTTTCAAGTCTGATTTCTGGTCCTTGCAAATCAATCATAATTCCAACTTTTTTACCCAAATTTTCAGATATTTCTTTTACTTTTTTAATTTTATCTTTGTGCCATTCAAAATCATTATGTTTCAGATTAAACCTAAAAATATTCACTCCTTCTTGAATTAATTTTTCCAAAATTTCCATCGATTCAGAGGCTGGGCCTATTGTGGCAATTATCTTTGTTTTTTTACTTTTCATAGACAAATATCTTACCATTTTTTTTAAACAAACTAAAATCACTTGCTTGCTAAATAAAATAAAATGCTAATATATAAACATATGACTCAAAATAATAATGACGTTTGTCCAAAATGCGGCGCTGCTTTAAGCGAAATAATTGAAACTCCAACTGGTCGTCGTCTTCAACGATGCTCCACCGGATCCTGGAATCCTCAAACTCATAAAACCGAAGGTTGCGATTACGTTAAATGGCTTGAAGTTGAACCAAAAGAATTAGATGAAAAATGTCCAAAATGCGGTGCTCCTTTAGTTTTACAAGTCACTCGATTTGGCAAAAAAATGAAAAAATGCAGTGCTGGTACCTGGAATAAAGAAACCAAAAAAGTAGAGGGTTGTGATTTCGTTGAATGGATTAATGGTACCACCGAACCTTTAGATGAAAAATGCCCAAAATGCGGCGAGTCATTAGTTCTTTTTACCACTGCCAATGGTAAAAAAATGAAGAAATGTTCAACCTCTGGTTGGGATAAAGAAACTAAAAAAGCCACTGGTTGTGATTATGTTCTTTGGTTAAAAGCCAATCAAACTTCCAGTGATAACGGTGAAGAATATTTACCACCACCAGAAGAAGAATTCTAAATGTTGCTTTCTCAAAACTTTATTAAAGATCCATTTGTTGTTAAAGAGCTTTTGTCTGCTAGCTCTATTAATTCCAATGATTTAGTTATTGAAATTGGTCCAGGCAGGGGAATAATTACCAAAGAATTAATTAGAAGAGCCAAGGAAGTTGTCGCCATCGAAAAAGACTTAGATTTATATCAAAGTCTAATTGAAAAATTTAAAGACATCAAAAATTTAAAAATTCTAAACAAAGATTTTTTAAACTGGAATTTACCCAACCAATCTTACAAAGTTTTTTCCAACATTCCTTTTAATATTACTGCCGAAATTATCGATAAATTTCTTAAATCAAAAAATAAACCAACTGAAATTTATTTCATTCTTCAAACCGAAGCTGCTCAAAAATATCAAGGCGGCGAAGCTGAAACCCAGAGTTCCATTTTGGCTAAAATTTTTTACGATGTCGAAATTTTAGGCGAAATCGATCGTACCGCCTTCACTCCAAAACCACAAATCAATATTAGTTTCATAAAATTTACTCTCAAAAATCAAGATGCAATAGATATCGATATTTACCAGCAATTCCGTGATTTTATTATTTATGGTTTCAATCAATGGAAAGCCGATATTTTCAATGCTTACAAAAAAATTTTTTCCTATCAACAATTTAAATTAATTAACCAAAAATTAAAAATCAACCAATTAAAACCCAGTCAGTTAAAATTAAACCAATGGTTTGATTTTTTTGATATTTATCAAAAAATTACCCCAACTTACAAAAAAGATTTAATAAATGGTTTTGAAATAAAATTTTTAAAAAGAATCCGTGTCAAAAAATAAAAAAATATTATTTTTAATTATTATTTTTGTTTCAATTATTATTATCGTTTCAGTTATTTTTGCTTTTTTAAAATATAAACAGGTTGTTGTTAAAGTTAATAAAGACGCAATTCCAGCCAATATTTCACCAACTGCCACTCCTACTCCTGATCCAGACCGACCATTTTCTATTTTATTAATGGGCTATGGTGGTGGCGGTCATGAAGGCGGTACTCTCACTGATTCTATAATTGTAGCCCAATTTATTCCCAAGGAAAAAAAGATTAAACTAATTTCTATCCCTCGTGATCTTTGGGTGCCAATACCAATCGCTGTTGGCGAAACTAAAATGCTTAAAATTAACGAGGCTTATTCAATTGGTCTTGATGATAAAAAATATCCTGACAAAGAAACTCAATTTACTGGTAAGGCTGGCGGTGGTCAAATGGCAAAATCAGTTTTATCGCAAGTTGTAGGTTTTTCTATTGATAATTTTGCCACTATTAATTTTAGCGGTTTTCTAAAAACCATCGACACTCTTGGTGGTATTGAGGTTAATGTTCAAAAAACTTTTGATGACTATTTATATCCTATCGAAGAAAAAACAACAGATACTTGTGGCAAGTCAGATGAAGAGATCACTGCTTTAACTGCCACAGTTTCGGCTGGAAAATTAGAAGAATATTTTGAATGTCGTTACGAACATCTTCATTTTGATAAAGGCTTACAGACTATGGACAGTGCCACAGCCCTCAAATTTGTCCGCTCACGTCATTCACAGGAGGATGGGGGAGACTTTAATCGCTCTGCTCGTCAAAAATTAGTCATTGAAGCTGTTAAGAAAAAAATTATTTCTCTAAATTTTATTCCCAAGATAATTCCACTTATTAATTCCTTAGCTGGTAATTTAACCACAGATATCGACTTAAACAAAATAGAAGAACTTCTTTCCAGATCTGATGAATATCAAACTTATAAAATTGAATCATTCCCTATTACCGATCAAAATCTTTTAATGAACTCTAAAAGTAGTATTGGTCAATTTATTTTAATCCCAAAATTAGGCGAAAATAATTGGACCGATATTCAAAAATTTATTTCCCAACCCACCGCCACTTCTTCTGCTTCTATTGATTAGTTTATTTTAAAATTCCTTTTAAAACCAAGTCTTGTATTTCTTCTGCTTTAACATCTTTGCAATTTAAACAAGTCATTGCTGTCAACCAAAACAAAGCCACTGAAGCCGTGTTGGTATTCAAATTTTTTCTAAATTCTCCTTTAGCAATTCCTTTATTTAAAACTCCCTCAATAACATTAAAAGAAGTTATTTTGTTAATCGTGTCACCTAAATAAACTGAAAATAAATCTCTGTATTTATGAATAAAATCAACTTCTATCTCAATAATTTTTTCAATTTTTTCTTTTTCAGTTTTTAAATTTTCTATTTTCTTTTCAATTATTTTTTCAAATCTTTTATGTGCTTCAGAAACTATCTCTTCAAACAATTCATTTTTAGATTTAAAATGATAAAAAACCGTTCCTTTAGCCACTTTTGCTTTCAGAGCAATTGCATCAATTGACGCTTTTTCAAAACCATCTCTAGCAAATTCAGAAATTGCCGCTGAAATTATTTTTTCTTTTTTGTTTTTAAGCAACATGGTTTCTTGACTTTAATTAATAACAGTTTAACTGGTTTCAATAAATAAGTAAAAATTAGAACTAATACAAACAAAATAATATATAAAATTATTCGACCATCAAACATAATTAAATTTAAATTACTTCCAGAAATTAATTCCCTTAATCCCGAAACAGCATAGGTAAATGGTAAATAAGGGCTAATTTTTTGAAAAAATTCTGGGGCAGTTTCCAATGGGTAAGTTCCAGCACAGCTAGTTAACTGCAACATTAGCAACACAATTCCAATAAACCTTCCTGCCATATCAAAAAGCAAAACTAAAATCATTTGAATTAAAGTAAAACACCAAGCCAATAATGTAGTGAATCCAATAAACTGCCAAAAATAATTTATTTGTAGTCCCAAAAAATGAATTAACACAAAACTTAAAGTAATAGATTGAATAGTAGTAATAACTAAAGATAACCATAATTTAGGCATAAATTCCTTTAAAAGGTTTTTACTTTTAAAAGTTAATTCTATTAAAAAGAAAATAGCTAAGCCGCCAATCCATAAGGCTAATGGAATAAAATAAGGAGCAAAACCAGTTCCATTATTATTCACAATATCAATTGAAATATCATGAATATCAACCGGCGCCGACATTACTGTTGCTTGAACCGCATTTTTAACCTCATCAGTTTTGTTAATATTTTTATCGACTGATTCCTTTAATTTATCCCTTAATTCAACCGATCCATCATACGCATCAACCAATCCATTGCCCAATTCTTTTTCTCCATCTTTAATCTCTGCTAATCCATCCATTAAAGTTGTCCCACCATCAACAGCTGAAGATAAACCATCTCGTAAACTGGCACTGCCAGTGGCAATATTGCTCACACCAACTGATAAAGAAGATAATCCAGTTTTTAATTGACTAATTCCACCATTAACTTTAGTGGCCGCAACTAAAGCTGTTTGCAATTCTGCTGACATAGATGCTTCTGGATGTGCCGATATATAGGCGTTTATTGCCGAAATTACTGCTGATTGTCCAGCACTTAAATTATTTGCTCCAGTTGATAATTGGTTTGTTCCATTAAGAGCATTATTGGCACCATCAGCTATTTTTTCAGAACCGTCATGTAAAGTATTTAGTCCATTTTTCAAATCATAAGCGCCACTATTGGCCTTATCAATTCCATCATATAAATCATTACTTCCATCTTTTGCCTCTAATAATCCATCAGCCAAATCTGATGCACCATTAACTGCTTTTTTTAAATCTTTAACAGAATTTCTTGTTTCCGAAAAAATATTATTAAAATATTCTTTAGATATTTTTTCATTCAAAGCTGCTTTTATTTTTGCAAAAGCAGTATCGGTAAATTTTGACGCCATAAAACTAGACGCTTGTCTTGATTTAAATTTAATTTGAGCTTGTTGTGGACTGTTAGTATTGACCGATAAAATATTTTCTGAAAAGTTTTCAGGAATTGTCGCCATAGTGTAATATTTTTTATTTTCCAATCCCTTTTCCGCTGTTTCATTATCAACGAACTGCCAACTCATATCTCGCTCTTCTTTTAATTTGTCAACTAATTCTTGTCCAAAACAATATTGTTCTTTATCGCTTTTGTCTGATTTATAGGCACATTTGTCTTCATTAACAATAGCCACTGGTAAATTTTCCATCTTACCGTACGGGTCCCAAAAGGCCCACAAGTAAAGAATACCGTAAATTAAAGGCAAAATAATCACCGCCACCAATGTGGCTGTTAGTAATTTTGACTTAAAAATACGCCTTAATTCATTTTTCATAATATATAAACTGACCAGTCAGTATAATAACTCTAAACCCAAAAAAAGTCAAACAAAATCAAGGAAAAACGATCAAAACTTAATTAAAATTTCTTACGGTATTAGTTTCAAAAGAAACATATTCACCAACGACAAAACTATAGCTGCCAACAGAGCTGTTCCAAATCCTGAAATACTAAACCCAGGAACTATTTTAGCCATTAACATTAAAAGTAATGCATTGATAACAAAAGTAAATAAACCCAATGTCAAAAAATTAATCGGTAATGTTAATAAAACTAATATTGGCCTAATTACCAAAGTTAATATTCCCCATACTATAGAAATAACAACTAATGCCATCCAACCGCTGATTATAAAACCAGGGATTAAATAAGCAGTAATATAAAAAGCAAAAGCACTGATTAATAATTGTATGATCATAATTCAATAATAAACCATTGGGATAAATATTACAAATTTATTGGCTATAGGACGAGGTTGGAACTTATTTCGATAATAAATAACGTTTTGGAATTACCGTCATATTAATATCACTACCATCCTCATATAAATGTGCTTCAAGTGTAGCCAAAAATATATCGAGGCACTGATTATCTCTAATATTCCATTCATAAACCAATTCTGTCCCTTCTAAATCTCTTTTCCAATTATTCCAATTCAAAGGAACAGGGTAAGTTCCCCAAAACTCTATAGCGTTAGTTAATTTTAATAATTTTATTTTTTGTTCTTCGTCATAACCTAATCCAACTAATTCCATTAAAAATAATAAATTGTGTGTTTTATTTTCACTCCCAAATATCAAAAATCCGTTTTTTGTCACTGGATTTCCTTGTTTTATATAAAAAGCTTTTAAATAAAGTTCCAAGCTTTTCGCTTTTAAATATATTAAGGGGGTCAAAATTTCTGATTCAAAATTCTTTTTATCTTTATTATGGTTATAGCAATTTTCCAAAACTACAGCTGCAGCACGTAAAATATTACCCTGTTTTTTCCACCTTTCATATTCATTTGCACATTTTTCAAAGTCTTCTTTTCTATCTTTATCATTCATATATCAATACGGATTTAATAAAGTTGCTTCGTATGGATTCGAACCACAATTAATCGGTTCAGAGCCGATTGTCCTACCATTAGACGACGAAGCATTAAAACGCCTTTATTATATCAATTTTCCCAACTAATTTTGAATTTTACCCAATAAATGATATAAATATCCAAATGCAAACCATTGAAGAATTAACTCAAGATCTTAAATTGAATCCAGAGCAATCCGAAGCCATTAAGGATTATATTAATGGTCTTCTAATCGAACTCTTGGAAAGCATTAAACAAGATCACATCAAAAACTTTGAAGAAACTATTGAGAATCTAAGACATAACGCCTAGACTCTTTTTCAATTGTTGTTTCTTCACCATGTCCCGGTAAAACCAGTGTGTCCTTAGGTAATTTCATCAATTTTTTTAAACTCTCAAATATTTTTGGCGTCGAGCCATATTTAAAATCAGTTCTTCCCCTAAGTCCGGCAAATAATGTGTCCCCACTAAATAATAATTTATTTTTTTTATTATAAAAACAAACACCTCCCGGCGTATGTCCTGGTGTTTTTATAATTTCCAAAACTTCATCGCCCAATTTAAAACTTTTTGTTTTATCCAAATCAATATCTATTTTGACAAAATTTGGCGGCGGATTTTTTTCTTTAAAAAAATATTTAGCTGTTTCATCTTGTCTATCTAAAATAAACTTATCTTTACTGTTACAACCAAAATCAACATTATAAATTAACTTCAAATCCAATGCCCCCAAACTATGATCCAAATGTCCATGAGTCAAAAATATTGCCTTCACTTTTAATTTTCGACTATTTATCTCCTCGCTAATACTCACTCCATCGTCAGCCGGATCAATAACTAAACATTCTTTTGTGTCCTCATCCCACACTAAATAGCAGTTTGTCGACAGCATTCCAATCACTATCTTTTCATATTTGAGCATTATTTATTTTAACAGGTATAATATAAGCATCTATGTCATCAAATAAACCTGTTTCAAAACGCCTATTCATCGGCAGTTTACCCTATCGGTTCACCGAAGGGGAACTACTTTCACTTTTCATAACCGAAGGTAAAATTGTTTCTATTCGCATTGTTAATAATCGCTGGGGCAGAAGCCGCGGCATGGCTTACGTTGAATATGAGAATCTCGATGATGCTATTCGAGCAAAAGAAAAATATCATAATTACTACATTGGTGATCGCACTATAATCGTTGATTACGCCGAGCCTGATCCTTTTTTAACTGAAGAAGGTAAAGCTCGTCATGAAGAATCAGTCCAAAAACACCCAAATCGTCGACAAGCCCAAGTTTTCTTACCCCATCCTGACAGTGATGTTTCTGATTATCAACAACAAAAAAAATCTCTCGACAATCGTCAATATCCACCCCGTCAACCATCTTCGACTAGCCCGTCAGTTTCTCGTGAAGAAAGAAAGCCTCGCAAATACAAAGGCGGCAAACCTGTCTTTAATTCTCTTGGCAGATCATTAAATCGAAATACTACTGGCGAATACGTCCCTAAGTTTTTTCCTACCACTGCCGCCGCTTCTCCCAATAAAAAGAAATGGAAACCGAAGCCCGGTCAAAAGCCAGAATATAAATCCAGTTCTGATCTTCATGTCCGAACCACCGTTTTTAAACAACGATCATTTGGTTCCAAGGTCGGTGCCAAATTTGCTTTCAAATCCAAAAAACAAAAACAAAGATAGTTTTTACTTGATAAATTTTACAACTTGATAAATTTTAAAACTAATTCACCAATAATTGGTTTAGCTCCAATGGACGGCATTACTGACGAAGCATTTCGTCTTCTTCAATCAGAAATTGCCAGACCAGATTTAATTTTTACTGAATTTGTCAGTGCCGAAGGCATTAGTCACGGCGGAGTTAAATTGTACGATACTCTTCTGTTTTCTGCCAAAGAACACCCAATTATCGGCCAATTATTTGGCAAAAATCCAGAAAGTTTTTACAAATCAGCCATAATTTTATCGGAATTAGGTTTTGATGGTGTCGATATCAATATGGGTTGTCCCGCTAAGACTGTCACTCAAAATGGCAGTGGAGCCGCTCTTATTGGTAAACCAGATTTGGCTGTTGAAATAATTCAAGCCACCAAAAAGGGGATCAATGACTGGTTTTCTGGCAAAGTAAAAATTACTGATCTCGGTCTTAATCAAAAAAGTTTGGCAGTTATTGAAAGAAATAAAAAATATTCAGGCATTGAAAGCCTCTCAAAAACCAAAACAACCCTTTCCGTCAAAACCCGACTTGGAATTTCCGAATCAATTATCGAATCATGGGCGTCAATTTTACTAGCTCAAGATTTAGATTTTTTAACCATCCATGGTCGCACACTCAAACAAGGTTATGCTGGATCTGCTGATTGGTCTGAAATTCAAAAAGTTGTTGAATTAGCTAAAAATACTAAAACTAAAATTTTTGGCAACGGTGACATTCAATCAAAATCTCAAGGTATAGATTTTTGCCAAAAGTACGGCGTTAATGGAGTTCTAATTGGCCGAGCTGCTTGTGGTAATCCGTGGTGTTTTAAAGATTACACCGCTACTCCAAAAGAGCGATTTTCTGCCATGCTCCTTCACGCTCAAATTTTTACAGAAGTTTTTCCTCACCGTCGTTTCGACAGTCTTCGTAAAAACTTTTTATTTTATGCTTCTGGTTTAATTAATGCTAAACAACTCAGGTCAAAACTAGTCCGACTAAATTCAATTGAAGATCTTTTGCAGCTTGAAGCCGACTTTCAATCCTGATAAAGTTAAACGGTATGCCAAATGAAAATCAAAATCCAAACCAGGTTGCAAATCTATTAAACATTGAATCGCTCATCAACTCTTCAACTGCTAGATTTGATGCCCTTCAAAAAGAATACCAAGAACAAAAATCACAACTCGATTCCATTTTAGATAGTGATGTTGAATATCAAGAAGTCGCCCAAGAAGCTCAAAAACAAGCCAAACTCAAAACCATCGCCAAACAAAAAGTCATGGTTCGTCCCGAAGCTGCCCAATTAGTTGAAAAGATGAAAGACGCTCACATTCAAATTAAAGAATTAAAAACTGCTATGTCAGACTATTTAGCTCAATTCGTTATTTTGTCTGGTACTAATCAAATTGAAGGCCCAGACGGTGTCCTTCGTCAAATAATTTACACTGCTAAACTAGTTAAAACAAAATAAGTTATAATTAAACTATGATCAACGTAAATAAAGATAATTTCAAATCCGAAGTTTTAGATTTTGATGGCAAAGTCATTGTTGATTTTTGGGCTCCTTGGTGTGGCCCTTGCCAAATGCTTGGTCCAATCATGGAAGAAATCAGTAATGAATTATCTTCAGTGGTTAAAGTTGTCAAAGTTAATGTAGATGAAGAATTAGATTTATCTATCAAATATAACGTTTCTGCTATCCCAACCGTTCTTCTTTTTAATAAGGGTGAACTCGTGGAAACATTTATTGGCTTTAAACAAAAAGAAGATTATGTTAAGGCCGTAAATAAGGCATAATAAATGGATTTTTTTAAATTAAAAGAAACTTTAGACTCACTCAACCTTCCAGCTTTTCGTTATCGTCAAATAGTCAAAAATTATTATTCTGGTCGTTATTTAAATTTTGACCAAATGACCGATTTATCTCTTAATCTCCGACAGAAACTATCAGAATCTTTAAATTTACTATCAGTTTCCGAAAAAAAAGTTATCGGTGATGAATCTGTTAAAAAAGTTTTACTAGAACTTTTTGATGGTCAAAAAATAGAATCAGTTTTTATGAATTATGATGAATGGTTAACTGCTTGTATTTCTAGCCAAGTCGGTTGTTCTCTTGGTTGCAGTTTTTGTGCCACTGGTAAAATGGGTTTCAAAAGAAATCTTACTCCCGAAGAAATTGTCGATCAAATTTTATATTGGAATCAAAAAATTTATCCAAAATATATCGGTCGAATCGTTTTTATGGGCATGGGTGAACCATTTTTAAATTGGGACAACGTATTGACAGCCATCAATATTATCAATTCTAAGGACGGATTAAACATCGGTGCCAGGAAAATTAGCGTTTCCACTGCCGGCGTTGTTGATAAAATCAAAGCCTTTGCCGACTTGGATACTCAAATTAATTTAGCTGTTTCCCTTCATTCTGTCGACCAAAAAATTCGGGAATCCATCATGCCAATTGCCAAAAAATATTCCTTGTCTGAATTAAAAAATGCTTGTAATTATTATGTTGGCAAAACTAATCGTCAATTATTTTTTGAATATGCACTAATGGATAAAAACACCAGTTTAAAAGATGCCGAATTACTGGCTAATTTTATCAAATCGAATCGTCTTTTCTTTTTAAATTTAATTCCTCTTAATACAGTCGAAGGTGGCATGAATCCAGCTTCTCTAAACCAACAAAAAGATTTTATAAATTATTTAGATCAGTCTGGAATTGAATATTCTCTCCGTCGTTCCTTTGGTCAAAATTTTGCCGCTGCTTGTGGGCAATTAGTTACTGTATAATACATCTATGCTTATTGATGAAGTTAGAATTACAATTAAAGGTGGCGATGGTGGCGATGGTGTTGTTCATTTTTACAGTGATGCCTTTCGTCCCAAGGGTGGTCCAGATGGTGGTATTGGCGGCGACGGTGGTTCTGTTTTTTTTGAAGCCGTTTCCGATATTAGTAAATTAAATCAATTTCGTCATGCCAAAGTTTATGCCGCTCAAAGAGGCGAACAAGGTGGTCATAATAATTGCACTGGTCATAACGGTGAAGATTTAATTATCCAAGTTCCTGTTGGTACTCTTGTCACTTATGATAATGGCACATCAGTTGAACTAACCAAGTTAGGCCAAAAAGTTTTAATGGCCAAAGGTGGCAGTGGTGGTCGTGGTAATTTCTGTTTTAAATCATCTACTAATCAAACCCCCCAAGAAAGAGAATTAGGCTACAAATGTCAGACCAAAAAATTATTTTTACAATTAAAATTAATCGCCCAAGTTGGTTTAATCGGTTTGCCCAATGCTGGTAAAACCAGTCTTTTAAACGAGTTAACCCCCGCCGATGCTAAAGTTGCTAATTATTCTTTTACTACTCTTGAACCAAATTTAGGTGTCATGAAGAATGGTTTAATTATTGCCGATATTCCCGGACTAATTGAAGGTGCCGCCACCGGCAAAGGTCTTGGTGTTAAATTTTTAAAACATGTCGAAAGAACCAGTCTTTTAATTCACTGCGTTGCTGCTGATTCGAGCGACCCTTTAAAAGACTATCAAACCGTCCGTCAAGAATTAAATAATTACAGTTCTAACTTGGCCAAAAAACCGGAAATAATTGTTCTAACCAAATCAGACACTCTTGACCCAAAAGAAATTACTAAAATTCAAAAATTAATCAAAGCCCAAATTTCCACTTCAATTGTCGATCCTGAAAGTATTAAAAAACTCAACGATTTGATTACTAAAAATATAAAATAAATTATTTTTGGATATCTCTTTCTGCCCAGTGTTTGTCTATTTCTACTGTTAATTCCAAAAATACTTTTCGACTCGACATCAATTCCAATTCTTTTCTAGCATTATAACCAATTTCTCTTATTTTCTTTCCACCTACACCAATAATCATTCTTTTATATCTATCAGCTGTAGTTAAAATTCTGGCCTTAATTAAAATTAATTTTTTCTTATCAATAACCTCATCCACCTCCACGTTAACAGAATAAGGAACTTCTTTTCTTAAAAATAAATAGGCCTTTTCTCGAATAATTTCAGCAATATAGTCTTTTGAATTTAAACTAATAACTGGACCTTTTTTAGATTCCATTATTTCCATATCTTCTTCGGTTGAGTTAGAATCTTTCTCTGGCAACAATTCAAAAATAAGATTAATTAATCCTTTAATATTTGTTTCTTTAATAGCACTTACTGAAATTACTTCATCAAATTCATCTTCTAAATAATTATATTCAGCCAAATGATCCTTACTTCCTACTGCTTGATCAATTTTATTGTAAACTAAAATCTTTTTTGCTTTCGATTTTCTAACCAATCCGATCACTTTATTTTCTTCTTCAGTTTTTGGTCGAGAAATGTCTAGTACACATAAAATCACATCAGCCCTACCAACTTCTTTTGGAGCTTCAGTATTGACACGTTTACCAACCAAGTCGGACACTTTGTTAATAATTCCTGGAGTATCGGAAAAAATTATTTTGCCTTTTTCACTATTCAAAACCACTCGTGCATTTTTTCGAGTCGTTTGTGCCATTGGCGAAGTAATTGCCACTTTTTGGCTCATAAGAGCGTTAAGCAATGTAGACTTCCCAGTGTTAGGTCGCCCTAAAATCACTACTCGTCCAAGTTTTATTTTTTCATCAATTATCTTTCGCATTCGTCATATTTTACCAAATTTTCGATTATAATTGACTTCCTGATTATATTCATTACAATAAAGCAAGTTTAAAAATCAACACGATTTTAGTAAACAAGAACTTTAAAATCCATAAACTTAATAAAAAGAGAGGAGATTCTAATTTGATGGAGCTAGAAGAATTTTTTAAAAACATCTTCCCGGAACTAAAGGAATATAAAGAAAAACAAAAAGAATATTTTAAATTTGTAAGTTTTGTTTGTAGTTTTGGCGATATACTTTTTGCCATTTCCAAAGACAATCATATTTATGACCTATTTTTTTTAAATCCACCCGTTGTTGTGAATATTGAAAAACAATTAAAAATTCATTCTTTGAATCAACAATTTATTGAATATCTAAAAGATAAAAAAAATTAAGTTTATGGTTAAAAGAGGTGTAGTTTAAAACTATCCAGTCTACATCTCTTTTTTTCCTCATTGCCAATTAATATTCTCCAGGTAAAATAAAAAGACCACAAAAAACCATTTGACACTTAGCAAACCAAGTGATAGACTGCTAATTATGCCAGAAAATATTAATCAACCACCAATTCCAGCCCCACAACCTCTAAGAAAGGTATTACCCTTAATTCCGCTTCGTAATATCGTTTTATTTCCATCAGTTGAAACATCACTCTTTTTCGGCCGTAAAGAATCAATGAATTCTCTGCTTCACGCTTACGACAACACCAACAAATTAGTCGTCATTACTGCCCAAAAAAATTCTCGAACCGAGAAACCAGAATATAAAGATCTTTATAATGTTGGTGTTTTGGCCAAAATTGAACACATTCTTCAAAGCGATGGTAGTCTTCATGCCATTGTCAAAGGAGTTTCTAGGGTTAATATTTTAAATTTAGTTCAAACCGATCCATTTTTTATGGTTGAATATGTTGACCTCCCTGTGGTTCCCGAGCCGGTTGCTGAAATTCAACAATCTGCAGAAACTTTGTTGAGTCAATTAAAAAAAGCTTTTGCGATGGGTCGTCAATTTGATTTGCCTGCTATGATGCAGCTTAGTACTGGTGTTTCCAGTAGTGATTTAGCCGACCAAGTTTGTTTCTCTGTCGAAGCAAAAATACCCGAAAAACAGGTTTTATTAGAAACATTAATTGTTAGTCAGCGATTAAAAGCAGCCACTGAATATTTGATTCAGGAGATGAAAGTTGCCGAATTAGAAAGATCAATTGAAGAAAAAACTCAAGAAAAATTTAACACCGGTGTCAAGAGAAATGTTTTAGAGGAAAGAAAACGTCAAATTGAAAAAGAATTAAAACGTCTTGGCCAAAACAGTGGTGGCGAATTTTCCG
>Ga0209340_1001355_pt1 | contig 18053 bp, 24 predicted proteins | sample EPASupsiteSAE323_FD_187266 | JGI IMG/M metagenome (GOLD analysis project Ga0209340, IMG submission 187266) | Bioremediated contaminated groundwater from EPA Superfund site, New Mexico - Sample SAE3-23 (SPAdes) (version 2) | ecosystem: Environmental > Aquatic > Deep subsurface > Groundwater >... | reverse complement strand
GCCGTGCAGGGCAAGCCCATGGCCGCTGATGTTTGGAGACAATGACTCCGCAGCAACCACGCCGTGCCCGTCCCCTGCGCCTGCGTCAAGAAAATGCACTGGCACGCCCTGCCTTGAGCGCCGCAAAAGCTCACGTGCAACAGGGCTCAATAACTCGCCGCGGACATACTCATAACCGCGGTTGCTGGGTCCGGGCCGGTAGTTGACGCCCCTGGCCGTAAGGTCATAAAGCGTCTTGTAGGTCTTTACGCACGGCTTTGCAAGCCTGGAGAACGGCCTGCGCTTGACTACGCTGATTTCGCGGGCCATACTAACCAAACTTCCTGACGAACCCGATGAACCTCTTGTCGTATTGCGGGTACCTCTGCTTCAAATCGAACAAGTTAGTCTGTGAGAATACGCTGCGCGCATTCGAGAACGCCTCAAAGGAAGCCTTTCCGTGGTACTTGCCGAACCCGCTGTTGCCAACACCTCCGAAGGGAAGCTGCGAGGTACTCACGTGAAGCAGGACGTCGTTGACGCAGGCGCCGCCGGAGCTTGTGGAGTTGATGATTTTATCAACGACTTCGCGCTTGGTTGAAAAGACGTAAAGTGCAAGCGGCTTGGGCATTTTGTTCACGAACTCGATTGCATCCTGCATTGAGGAAACGGGAATGATCGGCAGTATTGGGCCGAAGATTTCCTCGGACATAACTTTGCAGCAAGCAGGAACATCGGCAAGCAAAGTCGGGGAAATGAATTTTTCCTTCCTGTTTGTCTTTCCGCCGAAAACGACTTTTCCTTCCTTCAGGTAGCCGCAAAGCCTGTCGAAGTGCTTTTGGTTAATGATGCGGCAGTAGTCTGTTGCTTTCGAAGCGTCTGGGCCAAAGAAGTCAGTGATTTTGCGCGTAAGTGCGGCGACAAACTTGGCTTCAATGGTCTTGTCCACAAGGACGTAGTCAGGCGCGATGCAGGTCTGGCCGGCATTGGTGAATTTTCCCCACGCAATCCGGGAAGCAGCTTTTTCCAAGTCTGCGTCCTTGTCGATTATGCAGGGACTCTTGCCGCCAAGCTCAAGCGTGAGAGGAGTGAGGTGCTTTGAAGCAGCTGCCATCACGGACTTGCCTACTGGTGGGCTTCCGGTAAAGAAGATGTAATCGAACTCCTCTTCAAGAAGCTTTTCTGCAACCTTCGAGTCGCCTAAAAACACCGAAACAAACTTTTCATCAAAGCAGCTTGCAAGCATTTTCGCAATGACCTTGGAAGTGTTGGCAGAGGAAGACGACGGCTTTATTGTTGCGCAGTTTCCTGCAGCAATCGCGCCAATCAGGGGCATTATGGTAAGGTTGACCGGATAGTTCCAAGGCGAGAGTATCAGGACGACTCCGCGGGGTTCGTAATGGATGGAAGCGGAAGAGAGGGGAAACATCATCGGCGATGGGACGCTCCTTGGAGTTGCCATATTCCGTAGGTTGCGCTCAAAGAACTTCAGATCCTCAAAGCAAGGATACACCTCGGTTATGAACGACTCGGACGGAGACTTGTGCAGGTCGGCAAAGAGCGCCTTTTCAAGCTCGGGCTGGAACTTTTCCAACGCGGCCTTGAGCTTTCGCAGCTGGTTCAGGCGAAAGTCGACGCTTTTGGTCGCGCCGGTTGCAAAAAAAGCCCGCTGGGAATTAATTGCCTTTGCGAAAGCGCCGGAAGATACTCCTGCAGCCTGTTTTGCCATAAGAAATTATGCCCCGACGGGGTTCATCTTCTTTTGCACTGCGCCAGAAACTATTATACATCCCGGCAGGGTAGATACTTGCACAGCATTTTTCAACAAAGGTGAGATTTCAATGGGAATGTCAAAGTCCGATTTAACTCGGAAGAAGAACAGCATAAAGGCCAGGCTTGACGAGCTTGAGAAGAAAGCATTCAGTGACCCGCTCAAGAAGGACCGCAAGCTCCACGAGGAGATTGCCGAGCTGAAGAAGAAGCTGGAGAATTGCTAGATACTAATGAAAGGGCCAATACCGAGCGCCAAGACTGGATTCAGATTCCGACCTTCCGGCGGGCCTATCCTCCCTTTCTTTTTGCGGCGTCCCATTCGGGTGTGCCTTTGAGTATCCTCTTTATTGTAGACTTTGGACCGCGCTTTTCCGGGAAGAACTCCGCCTCAACCAAATCCCAATCGTAACGAGTTTCCTCAAGCCGCCTTATGATGTCTTTGGGTTCTGGCCGTCCGATTGTATGCCAGTCACCCCGCTTGATTCCGAGGAGCTTGATTGCAATGTTCGGCACGGACTGCTCGGACAGCCCTAGATGGTCGCCAATCTGGCGGTCGGTTTTTCCTTTTTTCTTGCATTCTTCCAACACGTGCGCAACCTTTGCCTTGATTGCATCCGGGTCGCTTAGGTTGGCCTTGCCTTCGTTGGTGCTCGCATAGTCGTGGAGCTTTCCAAGGCGCAGCACCGGAACGCCTTCAATGGTGTCCACTGACTTGCGGTAGTTGTCCCAGAATTTTGTGGAGACTTCCACACCCGGTGTTACAATAACCTTGGCAGGCAGGTTGTACTCAACAGGCGCAAGGCCGTGCTTGTCAACTAGCCGCTTGAAAAGTTCCGGGCTCGCAATGAGGTGTATTTTTTCGGGACCTTTATTTTGTGGCACATCGTGCAGAATTGCAGCTGCGTCGGAGGATATGAAAAAATGCGCCGGATCCAAGTTCAGCTCCTTTACCCTGCCAATAATTTGTTTCCTTTCCATCAGAACTTACCTACTCGGTAGACGCCACGAGGGGTCTTCCTTTTTTCATATTCGTGTTCCTTACGGACATTAGGTTTTGGATGATGCTCGTTTTCCTTGTCCATTGCGGCCTTGAGAACCTTGAGGTCCGGCTGGTCCTTGGGCCGGTTCAACTTGCTTTTGAAAGCGTGGATGTCTTTGATTGACTGCACCAGGTGGCCGTCAATCTCAACAGGAGTGCCGCAAATCAGGCTCTTTCCGCCTGCGGATATTTCAACGTCATCAGAAACGTGGATTGTTTCGCCCTTGCGATAACCGGATGGAACGTATGCGGGCGGCTTGAACTCAATGGAACCGAACGGGTGCTTGTTCTTGAGGATTTTCTGGAACAGGTCGTGGTCAACTGAAATGTCAAGGTCGTTGGTCTGCTTTCGCAGGCCGTGCAGAAGCATCGCTCCTCCGGCTATGACTACGTACTTCTTTTTTGGCAGGTTGAGGTCTTCAAGACGCTGGAGGAACTGTTCCCGGTTCATCATATTCACTTCCTCTTCGGCCCCTTACCTTGAAGGTAGGTGTATGTCTGCAAGAGCCGGTCGTGGTCCTGCCCTATGCGGCGGATTGACATCCGCATCTTGAGTGTGTTCCATAACACGCGCGGCGAATAGATGTATCCGTAGCATTGCAACCGCTTCGAAAACGGCAGCCCTCCAAGCGACTTTTTCAGGGTTTTTACGTCCTGTTTATTCTGTTCGTACACCCCTTGGAAATGGTCGTGCTGCATTTTTGCAAAATCCATCGCGGATTCAACGGCCTTTGTCGCTGCGGCAAAGTGGACAGGATAGCGCTTATCATCAGGACGCACAATTGGATTTTGCGCGGATTCGGCGTAAAAAATAGGGCGCTCATCGCGTTTCTTGACACGCTCCAATTCACGGATTAATGGCTCGATTGAACCCATGTGCTGGTCGAATTTTGACATGGGCACCGCTAGCTTTGGGAACTCCGGCATCCTTTTGAGTGGAATTGCGTGCTCGACAAGTTTCAAGATAAATCTCCCATTAAAGTATGTTTAGCCCTTGATTACCCCAAGAGGAACCATCTTGGCCACAATCGTGCTGATTCCGGCCTGCTCTACTGAGCTTACAACAGCGTCGATGTCCTTGTAGGCTCCTCCGTATTCTTCGGAAACAAGCTCGGATTCGGCAACCTTGATGCTCACTCCGGCCTTTTCCATCTCCGCAAGTATCTTGGCTGAGCTGAAGTCGCGCTTTGCCTGCGACCTGCTCATTATGCGTCCTGCGCCGTGGCAGGAGCTTCCGAAGGTCTTCTTGCTGCCCTCGGCACCGCATAGGAGGTAGGAGGAGGAGTTCATCGAACCCGGAATTATGACAGGCTGGCCAACTGAACGGTAGGCTTGGGGGATTAGCGGGTTTCCTGCCCAGAGAGCGCGAGTTGCGCCCTTTCTGTGCACGCAGACCTTGCGGCGCTGGCCGTCGATTTCGTATTCCTCGAACTTTGCGATGTTGTGGCAAACGTCATAGACCAGGCCCATGTCGTAGTCTTCCCACTTTCCGCCGAATACCTGCGCGAAGGTCTGGCGAGCCTGGTGGGTCATCACCTGGCGGTTGTTGAATGCAAAGTTGACTGCGCACTTCATCGCACCAAGGTAATCCTGCGCCTCCGGGCTCTGGATTGGCGCGCAGCAAAGCTCGCGGTCAGCAAGGTCAAGGCCGTATTTGGCCTTGGCAGCCGGGAGCATCGAGCGCAAATAATCATCGCAGACCTGGTGGCCAAGCCCGCGCGAGCCTGAGTGAATCATTACAGTAATCTGGCCTTCGCCGGTAATGCCGAACGCCTTTGCTTTTTCGGCGTCGTAGACTTTCTCGACTTTCTGCACTTCAAGGAAGTGGTTGCCGCTGCCAAGGGTGCCGAACTGGGGCGCTCCGCGCTTTTTGGCCATGTCCGAGACCTTGGTAAAGTCAGCGCCCTCGAAGCGGCCGTTCTCCTCGCAGTGTTCCTTGTCGGATTCAACAGCATAGCCTTTGCCTATGCACCAGTCCACTCCTTCGGTGACTGCCTTGCCCAGTTCGGGAATTTCAAGCCTGGTGCGGCTCTTGCTTCCGACTCCGCTTGGGATGTTTGCAAAAAGAGCCTGGATGAGCGCGTTTATCTTCGGCTTGACGTCCTTTTCGGTCATGTTGGTGCGAATCAGGCGGATTCCACAATTAATATCATAACCGACTCCGCCAGGCGAGACTACTCCGGTCTCAAGGTCAAAGCCAGCCACCCCGCCAATCGGGAAACCATAGCCTTCGTGGCCGTCGGGCATCACCAAAACAGCGTCAAGCACTCCGGGGAGCGTTGCCACGTTTGCTGCCTGCTGAAGTGTGCGGTCGGACTGCATCTTGGCAAAGATTGCGTCGTTTCCATAGGCCCTGACTGGGACGGTCATCTTTCCTTCTGCTTTTGCCTGCCTTGTGCAGGGGCCAACTTCCAAAAAATCCATAAAATCACGAAAACCAGGTTCTTTTTGCATTAAAACCAGCATTATTAATTTTACACACGCCTTCTTTTATTTGGGGACGATAAGCCCAACTATACTGAGCATCCACAAACGGCCCCGGAAGATGGTTCACAATGTGCGCTAAGACACTAGGAGACCTTAAGCATTCCTACTCGACGTACTTCAACGAAAGCAAGGGGACTATCAGCACCTACGAGGACGGCATCGAGATGGATGCTCCGAGAAAGATCATGGTGCAGAACAGTTACATCGTCGCCCTTACCAAGGTGGCGACCAAGGCGCTCAACAAAGTGCAGGTCAGGCTTGACTATTACGACATGTTCGGAAGCAAGAACGCGGTCGAGTTTCTGATGCACGAGGACCAGTTCAAAAGCCTCAAGATTGACCTGAAAAAATAAGCCTGCCGCGTGGGGGTTGGCACGAGCAGACCCGACAGAATTAAAACCGGCCAATCCCTCCTTCTTCTAACATTGATTTTTGGTGCATTCTATGGAAACCCACGTCAGGCGCGTCCTTGCGCTTCTTGTATTCTTCTGCGCGTTCGCAAGCGCGGTAACGTTAATGGCGCCAGCTGTTGACGACAAGGAGCACGGCATACTTACAGCAATCGAAGTCGACGTGGCGCCCGGAAACGGGGAACTGGTTCTCCGGCTTCGCTCCACAACAGTAAGCTCGGATACGCAAGACTCGATGCAGACTGCGTTCACCGAGGCTGCAAAGCTTGCGGAGCGTAATTATGATTCCTATGATTACACCGTGCGCTTTGACAGCGCGCTGGGCAAGGTCAACGGCCCGAGCGCAGGCGCTGCGCTTACGATAATGGCGTACTCCGAGTTCACGCAAAAGCCAATCCGGAAGGACTTCATAATAACCGGCACCATCACCAAGGGCGGCGCAATAGGTGCAGTCGGAGGGGTGAAGGCAAAGATTGACGCGGTTGGCTCAAACGGAAGCTACAAAGTCATGCTCGTGCCAGCGGGCCAGACCGCGGAGTCTGGCGACAGCATACTTGACTCGCTTTACTACGCGGATTACGCGATGCAGAAGTACAACCTGACTGTTGTGCCGGTATCGAACGTGTCCTATGCAATCCAGATTGCGGTTGGCGAAGTCCAGCCGCCCGCACAGACGAACACATCCGACTTCATACCCTGCGAATACCTTGCAGCCAACTCGTCCTGGCCGTTCTACGCAACCGCACAGGGCACGATTGACGACGCGGAGGCGCGCGGACGCGCATCCACGCTTTCCGACCTGCAGAAGAAGGCCTTCGAGCGCCTCATAGCAGACTCCAAGCTCCAGCTTTCCCTTGGCTACTACTACTCGGCCGCAAACACCGCGTTCCTCGTAAAGAACGCGGTCTCAACCGAGGAGTTCCGCAACATGACAATCCCGCAGTTTCACAAGGTCGCGGACAACTTCTATCAGGAAATCTCGGCAATGAGCTTCTCGCAGCTCAATTCCACCAACTGGGAGTGGGTAGCCACATCCCAGATGAGGTACACCTGGGCCAAGCTGCGCACCGAAAGCGTGCTTGCGACGCTGAACTCAAACGAGACCCTGGACAACGTGACCCTTGCGGACATGGCAAACGACCTGTCTGCCGCGATGGGCTGGTTTGAGGCCGCGAAGGTGCTCAACATTGGCTCCGCACCGCGCGAGAACGTCCAGAACCTGATGCCGCAGGAGAAGGCCAAGTTCGAGGCTGAGAAGTACATCAAGCTCATCGAGGATGCGATCAACGAGACCGCGCCACTTGACTCGGAGATTACCACGCACTTGAACTCGTCCAAGGAACTTTACAACCAGGAAAGGTATTACGCGTCAATGCTTGACGCGTCATACTCATACGCATACATCGCTTCCGAGCGGGCGCTGGTTGAAAAAATATCAACAGCTGACGACGCGCTTGAGGAGTCAGGCTTGTACGCAGCAGGGGTGATGAACGCGGTGAACGCATACCCGAGCTTTGCCGACCGGACTACCCGCGCAGGCTGGGCGGACCTGTTCTACGCGCACGCATACTACAACTACCAGCGCGGGAAGCAGAACTCCGAGTACGGCTCGAACGTCAACGCGCTCAAGCTTGCGGCCCTTGCCGACGCGTTCCAGCGCGTGCGCGATTTCGCGTACGGGGACGCGTTCGTGCTCCCGTCCAACATGTCGACGGTTTCCCTTGGCCAGCTTACTGAACAGAACACGACCGTACCGACGCTGCCGGGAACGACCGAACAGACGATAATCATCATAGGCCAGGATGGCGAGAAGGAAAACGCCACTGAAAACAACACGTCCATAAACACCACGATATCAGTCAGGCCGGACGGCAACCCGTCCTCGATGATGCTCTTTGGCGCGTTCCTGCTCCTGCTTTTGCTTGCCGGAGTCATTACGGCATACTTGGTAGGCCGCAGGAAGGCAGTTCACTCGCAGGCCGAGCTGGACGCGTTGTACTCGACCGGTAAGCTGAGCAGGAAACGGTACGACACGATGAGCACCAAATACTTCCCCAAGAAGCAGGACACCACTCCGCGCTGGAGCGAGGAAATCTCCGCGCCGCCGGTCCGCTTCAACAGCAAGAAGGCAATCGCGCTTCCGCCGACAAACTCAAGGAAGAAACGGCTGTACCACAAGAATCAGTAGGTGCTTTCCACGAGGGCGCCCAAAAACAGCAGGGCTATTGATATCAGCACAAGCACGAACGAGTCGAACAGCACGGACTTGAGCTCCGGCCGTTCCAGGTGCCTCCGCATTACGGCAACCGAGAACACCCCGCCAGCGATGCTTGCCACGAAGTAGGCCGAAAGCTCGAAGATGCCGTGCGGGACCAGGCCGAGGAAGGAACCGAACAGGCCCGTAACTACGCCCTGCTCCGCCATGCGCTGGGCGATGAATATTCCTATCACTGACGCGTTCCAAAGCAGAAGGTAGAGGCTGCCGACGCCGTAAAGCAGGCTGAACAGCAGCATCAGCGCAAGGACCTGCATGTTGTGGCTGAACAGCAGGCTGAAGAAGTCCGGCCGGATGGCGTTCCCGGTCGCGGGGTCGGTCTGGTTGACGGTGTAGGCTATTGCGGAAATCTCGTCAATCTCATTGTCAAAAGCGGCGTGCGCAGTATCCGGGGAATATTGCATCAGTACGGAGTACCAGAATATGCTTGCGATTATAGCTCCGAGGAAGATGTACGCGTAGGACTGGAGCAGGATGTTGTGGTAGTCGAAGAACCCCGACTCGTGCCTGCGAAGCTCTGCCTCCTCCTCCTTTTCTTCCCAGATGAGTAGCCGGAACATTAGCGGAAGGAATGGGAGCAGGGTGAATATGAGCGGAGAGCCATTCAGCCCCGGAATTGCAAGATAGACCAGCACGCCTGCTGAAAAGAAGATGAAGGATACCCCAAGAAGCTTGTAGGGCTGCTTTCTTGCGCACCGCGGGGAAAGGATGCATTCAAGGACCAAAACAACACACACTCAAGACGAAAGGTTTAAACAAAAGCCTAAAGAAAAGCCTACTAATAAAGCAGTAGTAAACGATTGGAACGAAACACACCTACCTTTGAAGTGAACTGACGATGAGCTGGCTTTTGTACTCACTTGCCGCGATGGCATCCCTTGGAATCTCGATGCTTGCGGCAAAGATGATGGCAGGCTTCCAAGTCAGCGCATCCACGCTTTTCGACCCCAAGGCGCTGCCAGTAATAGCTGTTTATGCTGGATTCTCAATCCTTGGCGCACTGTTCTTTTTGCTTGCATTACGCGAGCCAGGGGCAAAGACAGCAGTGGTGGCGGCAATAATGGCCCTGAACATCGCACTGGTCGCGGTTGCGGCGCATTTCCTGTTCGCCGAGACGCCTTCAAACCTGCAAATCATAGGCATATGCCTTGCGGTAGTCAGCGTAATCCTGCTTTCATCGGCAAACTAGGTATTACTCCAAGGCAACGCTTGAACAATAATCAAGAACAGCCGCCACGTCGGTGAATTTCCCCCGCACGCCGCCGACTTTCTCGTGCCCGCCGCCGGAACCGCCAACTTCCTTTGCAACAAGCATCATCAGCTTTCCGACGCTCTTTTTTGCGGAGTCCGAACGCGCGGCAAGAACGATTCCCTTCTTTGCATCAGCCACGAACGCATAATCCGCGCCAATGCCAACCAACCCGACTGCGCATTGCAGGTGGAATGCGTCGGAAGTGGAAGTTGCGACCACGACCCCTCCTTTCTCAATGACCTTGGCCTTTGCAGCACAGGTTATCTTCTTCTTAGCCATCTCGGGGTTTGCAGGCCGCTCAATCAGCGAAAGTATCTTCTGGTAATCCTGCCGGGTCCTTCCGGCAAGCTTGAGGAGGCGTGCCATCGCCTCGAACGAGTCGTCGTTTGCGCTCTTCCAATGCCCCGAATCCGAAGCCACTCCGGCTGCAAGGAACATCGCGGTCTTCTTGTCCACATTCTTCTTTGCAGCGTCAAGTATTCCGAAGGCTATTTCGCTGGTGCTGGATACCGAAGGAAGTTCAATCGAGAAATCCGCCTTCATCCGGTCTGAGTGGATGTGGTGGTCGAAAAAGGCGACTGTGCCCTTGAATTTGCCCACCTGTTCCGCCCATTTTCCAAATGAGTCCAATGTGCAGGCGTCGGTGATTACGACGTTTGAATACCCATCAAGCGATTCAAGAGGAGGGACTGCAAGGCCAAGGCTTTTCAGAACCGCCCTTGCCTGCGAGTTGACCTGACCGGTTGCGCGGACTTCGGAGTTTCGGACAAGCAGGCTCAATGCAATCGCGCTTGCAACCGCGTCCGGGTCAGCGACTTCCTGGAAAGTGATGAGCGTCTTTCCTTTTAGGCTTGTAAGAAACGCCGCTGCTTTTCCAAACTTTTTTTGCATAGAAGTAGGAAAGAAAGGGTAATAGAAAAAGAGGCCGGTTTGAGCCGGCATGAAAAAAGAAAGCGAACAGTTGCTTAAACTGCGCCAGTCTGCTTGGTCGCGGCCTCGAGCTTCTTCACGACTTCAGTCAGGCTCGCCTTGAGCTTCTCTTCCTGCTTTGCAAGGATGTCCTTGCGCATCTTCAAAGTGTCCATCTCCTCGGCAAGCTCCTTCTGCAGCTCGTCTTTGGTGCGCGGCACCATTATGCTTCCTGCCAGGCGGTAAATCTTGCCGGACTTGTCGGCCTTTGCGAGTGCGTCCTGTCCTCGCTCAATCTCCGCGGAGGTAAGTTCCGTCTGCTGGCGCTGCATCATGACCATCTGGAGCTGCTGCTGCATCCTCTGGTAGTTCTCGTAGTCCTTCTGCAAGTCTTCGGGTATGGTTGCCATAATATCAAACACCTTTTTACGTTTCTTGGTTATTTCTCTTTATTCAATGGAATTGCTTTTGTCTTTACACATTTTCACTCAATGGAATCGCTTTCCTCTTCCATTGCCTTCTTCTGTGCCCTGCCTGCCACTGCGTCGATTATGTCGTAGGTTATCCGCGCGCTGCGCAGGAAGTTGTTCGACATCGCGCGCAGGCCTGCAAACGAGTCGGACTGCGCGGTTGCAAGGATTTTCCGTCCCTTCAAGCTAGACTTGAGCGTTCCCTTGATTGTCTTTAGGTCCTTGGAAAGCACCGCAAATGCCTTCTTGGCCTCCGGCTCGGAGGAAAACTCAAGCTCGAAATCCGCCTTCATTGACATCGTAATTGTTGGGCAGGGGATTGTTTATGAGTGTTGTGCAACCTATTGAATGAGGTGCAATTACCGTGAAAAGGCAAATCCGCGAACTGAAGGCAACCAAGAAGCCCATAGCCTACGCAAGCGGACTTTTGTTTGACGGCGAACGCGCCTTTTTCCTGCAAAGAAAGACCTTGGATGGAAAGATTGAGCTTGAGCTTCCGGGCGGAATAGTAATGGAAGGCGAAAGCCCGGTCTCGATTGTCAGAGCATCATTTTCACAGAAAGCAGGGATGGACTGCGAAATCGGACAGGTTGAACTCCAAGGAAGATACAATGTCGGCTCAAGAAAGAACCGGCTCATGGTTCCTGCAATGGGACTTGCCTGCAACGCAAAGGACAAGACCGCACACCCTTCCGCGCAATACTGCGGCATCAAGTGGGTGAAAAAGGACGAAGTGAAAAGGGAGAGGCTGGCAAGAAACTCCGAGTGGGTCCTTGCCCGTAGATAATCTGCAATGCATTTAACTGCCACCCCCTTTTGCCTCATCCTCAAATCTTCCCAGCCAAATAGTCCGCATACCCCATCAGGTCAAGCTGGCCCTGTCCTGAGAGGTTGAAGACTATTGTCTTTCCCTCGTTGGAGTTCTTTGCCTTGAGAGCCTCATCTATTGCAGCCTTGATTGCGTGGCAGGATTCCGGTGCGGCGATGATGCCTTCGGTGCGCGCAAAGGTCATGCCTGCCTCGAAGACCTGCTTCTGGTCGTACGCAACCGCCCGGATGAGATTGTCGTGCGCAAGGCTGGACACCGTCGGAGCCATCCCATGGTAGCGCAGTCCGCCTGCGTGGGACTTTGCGGGAATGAAGTCCTTGCCAAGGGTGTACATCTTGAGCAGCGGAGTCATCCCTGCGGAGTCTCCGTGGTCGAAGTCGTACTTGCCCTTGGTGATTGAAGGCGCGGAAGTGGGCTCGACTGCGATTATGTCCGGGTTGGTCTTCTTTGCAATCTTGTCACGCACGAACGGGAAAGCAAAACCGGCGAAGTTGCTTCCTCCACCTACGCAGGCAATCAGCACGTCCGGGTCGATGTCTTCCTTTGCAAGCTGTATCTTGGACTCCTCTCCGATTATGGTCTGGTGGAGCATCACGTGGTTTAGCACGCTGCCAAGGGAGTATTTCGAATTCGGGGTCTTGACTACTGTTTCGATTGCCTCGCTGATTGCGATGCCCAAGCTTCCGGAATGTTCGGGATTTGCGTCCGAGAGCTTTCGCCCATATTCAGTCTCGCGGCTGGGCGACGGATATACTGTCGAGCCGTAGGTTTCCATCTGGATGCGGCGGTAGGGCTTCTGGTAGAAGCTGCTGGATACCATGAACACCCTGCACTTCATCTTGTAGAGAGCGCACGCGTAGGAAAGCGAGGTGCCCCATTGGCCTGCGCCGGTTTCGGTAATCAGTTCAGTCACGCCTTCCTTCATCGCATAGTAAGCTTGTGCTATTGCGGTGTTGGGCTTGTGGCTTCCGCACGGGTTCAATCCCTCGTGCTTGAAGTAGATTTTTGCAGGAGTCTTGAGGAAAGCTTCGAGTCGGTGGGCACGGAACATCGGCGTGGGACGGCCTACTGCGAACAAGCCGGAAATAATCTCTTCGGGAATGTCGATGAACCTCTGGCTCGACATTTCCTGCCGCACGGCTTCCTTGGTGAAAATCGCCTCAAGCTCTTCCGGCTTTGCGGGTTGTCCGGTTGCAGGGTTAATAGGCGGGTCAAGAGGCGTGGGAAGGTCTGGCAGTATGTTGTAGTACTTGCGGGGCATCTCGTCCTCGCACAGGGTAATCTTGCAGCCCTTCGAGTTTTTTCCATACGTGTCGCACTTGCAGCTCATCTTTCATCACTCCAATTTACAAAGTATACTCTCGCCAAGCAGGATTTTTTCGCCCAGTGGCGTAAGCGTGAGGATGCGGCCCTTGCTGTTGCTGGAACCGCAATCGATTAACTTGAGGCTTCGCAGCCTCTGGATAAGGCGGCGGCAGGACGGCTCGCTGATTATGCCTGCATCTTGGGCGTAGTGGCAGACCGAAGTCATTGTGGCATAATCGTTCTTTGCAGCAAAGACCACCAGCGAGACTGCCTTTCGCTGGCCCGCGCTAAGAGTTCCAAAAAACGTTTGTCGCGCCAAACCCTCAAAATTAGCTAGACTGGAGGCTGGCGCACTTGCCATTGGCAGACAACACCAGCATCCTCCACATCAATCAACCTGAATTATTACTGAAATACAAGAAAGCTGCCCGGAGTTTATAACGCTTTTGCGTCATTTCGTGGCGGAGGTACCCTGGTTTAAGCCCTCTCGCGGAGCGTTCACATTCTCATTGGACCAGCGTTCGATGCAAACGATAAGTATATACACGTTAAACATTAACAATCAGAAAGTGAAAAATACGATAAATACTATCAAAAAATGCGTATTGGTTGTTGTTGGAATCATTGCAACACTCCTGGGATTACTTTGGTTCCTGCAAGGTGCAGACCTAGTTCGCATACAACCCATAATGTGCGTTGCAGATTGCGAACCAATTACGGGCGGTTCGCTACTATGGGCTGTTGTCGGCCTGATTGTTCTTGTTATTGGAATAGTAACAATCTACTCAAGCTTAAGGCACAGTAAAAAGGACAAAACCAACTGATTCTACAGATTGAACAATACGCGCGTCAAAACTTGGCAGCAAAATTACTGGTTGATCAGACTATCCCGAACGCTACTTCCTTTCCCTTGGAGTCGAAGCACCGCACGTCCGCTTGCTTGTAGGGATAGGACGCAATCAGGTGGCAGGCGCCTTTCTGGGAGAAAAGCTTCAAGTCAGCGCGGGAAGGAAGCGCGGGACCAGTTGGGTGCGAATGGAAGGTGCCTACGACGCCCATTGCAATCGGCATGTTGAATTCGTCAAACGAGACGCTTCCCTCGTCGGAATAGGAAAGCGGGGCCAAGTACAGCCGGTCTGCGAGTATGATTTCCTTTCCCTTTGAGCCTGCAAGCAAGCCAAGGAACTCGTTTGGGTGTGATTCCTGCGCGCCAATTAGGCAGCTTTCCAGCACTTCTGCGCTGATTGTGAACTTCATAAACTTAGCTTTATGTGACGCGGGCTTTTATCCACTCGGGTGAACAGGATTCATTATGGTAAGAATCTGGTGCCCGGCAACGTGCGCAAACCTCGGTTCGGGTTTTGACATTGCAGGCCTTGCTGTTGAGTCGCCTTTTGACGTTGTTTCAGTAGAGGAAGCGTCAAAGGACGAGATTACGTTCTCCGATGGCTTCTGCGAGTCCGAACCGTCCAAGAACTCGTGCTTTCCGGTTTTGGAAAAAATCCGGGAGGATTTCAAAATCAGCCAGAAAGTCTCAATTACAATACAGAAAGCCATTCCGCCAAAGAGCGGCCTGGGCTCAAGCGCAGCTCCTGCTGCTGGCACGGCTGTTGGGCTGAATGAGCTGTTCAAGCTCGGGCTTTCCAAAGGCCAGCTTGTTGAATACGCTTCGCTGGGCGAGGCTGTTGCCGGCGGGGTTGCGCACAAGGATAATGTTGCGCCTGCAATCACTGGCGGCGTGTGCGCGTTCGTTGGCGACAACCCGACAAGGCTGCAGAGATTTGAAGCGCCAATTGGCCTTGCAATAGGCATACTGCGCACCAATGCCAAGAAGGAATCCACAAAGTTCGCCCGGAGCGTGCTCCCCCCTACGGTTACGCTTGAACAGCACAAGTACAACTCGGCAAAGCTCGCGCTTTTGTTCTCCTCGCTTGCAAGGTCGGACGCAAGGATGTTTGCCGAAAGCCTGGACGACTGCATAGTGGAGCCTGCGCGCGAGAAAGCAGGCATCCTTCCCCGTCTTGCTGCGCTCAAGAAAGTCTGCAACGCGCACGGCTTTGGCGCAACTGCAAGCGGCTCCGGCCCGACTTTGATGATTGCGGGGGATAATGGTTACGCAAGGATTAAGGAGCTTGAGTCCGAGATATATTCGCTCTACAACGGGCTGGAGCCCGTGCTTTCCTGGACAAAGGTAAGCGCAAAGGGCTGCCACAAAATTTGACGTTGATACAACAGTCTTGCAAGGTTTTACTGATGGATTACTGGTTTGAGTGCGCAAAATGTGGAAAAAAAACCCAAACGGAGTTTTCCCGCTGCGAGTGCGGCGGGCTTGCTGAAGTACAAATAGACTTGGGAAAAATAAAAGGAAAAAACAAAAGCGAAGTCTTGGACTCCAACACTTCCAGCGGAGTCTGGAGGTACAAGGCATTCATCCACCCCGGTCTTGAAGAGGAGTTCATCGTAAGCAGGGGCGAAGGCAACACATTTCTTTATCACCACAAACGGATTTGCGACTTCACCGGTCTTTCGCAAATTCGATTAAAGCACGAAGGAGAGAACCCAACAGGCTCGTTCAAGGACCGCGGCATGACTGTGGGAGTAAGCGAGGCCAAACGGAGCGGAGCAAAGGCCGTAGCCTGCGCCTCCACCGGAAACACCTCCTCGTCGCTTGCATCATACGCCGCTTTTGCCGGAATGGAGTGCCAAGTATTTCTTCCAAAGGGAAAGGTCGCTGCTGGCAAGCTCGCACAGACCAAAGCGTACGGTGCGAAAATCATCGAAGTCGAAGGCTCTTTCGACAAGGCAATGGACGATGTCGAGAAGCACTGCGAAAAAAGCGGAGTCTATCTCCTGAATTCCATCAACCCCTGGCGCATACAGGGCCAGAAGACAATCGCAATCGAGCTTATGGAGCAGAACAACTGGGAAGTTGACTGGATTGTACTCCCAGCCGGAAACCTTGGCAACACCACTGCTTTCTGCAAGGCGCTTTTGGAACTCAAGGAGCTTGGCTGGATTTCCAAGCTCCCCCGCATTGCCGCAATACAAGCGCACGGTGCGAACCCGTTCTACCAATCTTGGAAAGCTGGAAAGGAAATCATCGTTGAGCACCCCGAAACAATCGCCTCGGCAATCCGCATCGGAAACCCGAAAAGCCTCACGCGCGGCCTTTCCTACCTGAAGAAACTCAACGGCGTTGTGGAAGAAGTCACCGACGAGGAAATCATTGCTGCAAAGCGCGTTGTCGATGGCTGTGGAATCGGCTGCGAGCCCGCCTCTGCGGCATCAGTTGCTGGTGCAAAGAAGCTCGTCGCCTCAGGCGTAATCAAGAAGAACGAAAAGGTTGTCGGCATCCTCACGGGAAACATCCTGAAGGACCCGACGGAATACTGATGTTCAGAAGAACATCGAAATTGCAAGGATTGCGTGGGCAACTCCAAGCACAACCGCAATGATTGCCGCAGTCTTGTGCGTCTCAAGCTTTGCCTTTCCCTGAGTCATCTGGTAGCCCAGATAGGCAACCACCAGAAACGCAATAAGCGTGATTGCGCCGCCATACAGCACAAAGGGCTTGCCAAGGATAGAGTAAGTCGCCAAGTCCGTAAGGAATCCTGCCATTTCAAAAACACCCAAGACTCTGAAGGCATCCCCGATTAATGAACCTGCGCACAGCAAAAGAAGGGATACGCTGAGGACGAGATTCGAACTCGTGCCCCCTTTCGAGGACCGGTTTTCAAGACCGGCGCATTGGACCGCTCTGCCACCTCAGCATTAAGGAAGATAATAGGGCAGTTGAAGAAATTTAAACCGAGTGGCAGCGAAAGCAAAAGAACGCGGACTGCAATTGCCAACTGGCCTAGTCCGGCATCTCTTCGTATTCCGAGTCCTCGTCAGATTCCTTCTTGCTTCCAGCGGATGCCTCAAGCGGCGCCGGGAAGCTGTTGCCGCACGAGCGGCACGTCCAGGACATTATGTCGCCGCCCATCGAGTCGGGCGAGACATCCGTAGAGTTGCAGAATGGGCACATTTTCTTGAGCATCCCGAAGTTGCCGCGCTGGTAGGCGGGCGGCCTGAAGGCTTCCTCAATGGGCGGCTTTGAAGGGCTTGCCGCCAGCTTTTTTGCAGCCTTTGGCGCCGCCGCAAGCCTGGGCTTGGCTTTTGGCTTTGGGAATGCCTTTGCGGCCTTGACGGTCTTGGAGACCGCTTTGGCGGGCTTTTTTGCCATAAAACAGGGAAGGGCTTTGGGAGTATAAAAGGCTATGCAGGCCGCGGTTGCACTAATCGGTTTTGAGGCGCTACTTTCTGGTTTTTTGGTAGATTTCGATTGCCGACGGGAAGGTTGAACCACACTTTTTGCAAGTCCAAGTAATGATGGAACCTGCGACCTGGTCGGGATAGATTTGGTTGGAGCCGCAGTGGGGGCAGACGCGGTCTTTTACTTTTCGTTCCGGGTCTTTTTCATCAGCATCCTCTTCCAGCATGAACTGCTCAACCGGGTCGGAAAACCCCGCGCCGCAGGACTTGCACTGGAAAAGGCGCTGACTGCCGGCGTCGATGCGGGCCAGCTTGTTCGAGCCGCAATTTTTGCAGCCGAAAGACACAACCGCCACCTGCCTGCGCTTGACCCCCTTGTGGTAGACCAGCCAGGCCAAAATGGTGACTATGGCGATAACAAATAGAAAGACTACCAGGGGAAAACTGGGGGTGCTGACCAAGTCCATGCTACAAGCTAGGCTTTCGAATAAATAAAAAAGAGGGTAGGGACCTTGGAAAACTATCCAAGAGTCATTTCTACGTGCACTGAATCCGGTATCTTGATGCGCATGATGTCGCGCAAAACGCGGTCGTCCGCGGTGACTTCGATGAGGCGCTTGTGTATGCGCATCTGCCACTTCTCGTAAGTGTCCGAACCGTCACCACACGGAGTCTTGCGAGTCGAGATTGCAAGGACCTTAGTAGGAAGCGGGATGGGTCCGCGCATTGCTACGCCTGACTTGCCTGCGATTTCCTTTATGTCCTTGCACACCTGGTCAAGGTCCGAGAAACTCTGTGACTGAAGCTTGATTCTTGCTTTGCCCATAGTAAAAAAAACCTCATTGAGAACAAAAAATGAAAAAAAGGGGAAAATCCCCTTGCTTCACTTAAGCCTTCTTGGGCACCACGTCGAGGATTACTCCTGCTGCAACGGTCTGTCCCATGTCGCGCATGGCAAAGCGTCCAAGTGCGGGGTAGTCAGAGTACTTCTCTGCGCATACCGGCCTTGTGGGCTTGATCATGACTACTGCGACGTCACCGGTCTTGAGGAAGTCAAGTCCCTCCTTGACT
>Ga0209340_1001351_pt1 | contig 18102 bp, 22 predicted proteins | sample EPASupsiteSAE323_FD_187266 | JGI IMG/M metagenome (GOLD analysis project Ga0209340, IMG submission 187266) | Bioremediated contaminated groundwater from EPA Superfund site, New Mexico - Sample SAE3-23 (SPAdes) (version 2) | ecosystem: Environmental > Aquatic > Deep subsurface > Groundwater >... | reverse complement strand
AAGGTGAAGGACGCACTTATGACCCTCGTAATCGATGGACACAACCTGGTACCCAAAATTCCTGGCCTGCATCTGCGTGATATGGATGACGAAACGCAGCTCATCCAGTTGGTGCAGCAATATTGCTGATAATATTCCATGCTGTTTCAAAGAGCCTAATGTTCCTATGTGTGGGTACAATTGAGCAGAAAATTGGCAGCAGAGATATAGAAGATATGGAAGGAATCAGGGAAAAAATGCCTTTTACAGCGACTGTGGGTGCTATTGGAGCGGCCTCAATGCTTCTTCCACCTTTTGGAGTGCTGGTTTCAAAATGGCTGGCAATAGAGGCTGCAGTTAGAATGCCAATTGTATTAGTATTAATAGTACTTGGAAGTGCTTTGACTGCTGTGTTCTGGATAAAGTTTACCGGCAAATTACTGACTTCACATAAAACAACTGGATTCATTATGGAGAAGCTGCCAAAGTCTATATTTTCAACGCTTTCGATTTTGGTAACAGGTGTTTTAATTGCGAGTGTGTGTATAGTACCATTATTCAACTTTTTTGTTTCTCCTCAGTTTAAAAATTTAAAAGGATTTAAAATAATTGGTGGATATGGCTTATTGGAAGTAACAGATGGAGGAGTAATCGGAGAATTTGCATATTTTGCAGTTTTTGTTGTTGTTGCAGCAGTGGTGTTTTCAATTCCTTTCCTTCTAAAAAGGTTTAGTCCTGAAAGAGTCAGACAGCCATATTTATGTGGAGAAAACTGCGAGATTGATGGAGTTGTATATTTTAAGGCAGAGGCCGATAAAAATAATGAGGCGGTCTTTAACAATTACTACTTGAAAGATGCTTTTAGCGAGGAAAGGCTTAATAAGGGTCTTACTGTTATAGGTATTTTACTTATGATTGGATTGTTTGCAACCGCAGCATGGAGATTGCTTTTGTAGTGTAAAGTTTAATTTTTATGCTGGATTCATAAATATGAAGAATTATTTTCGAATGGAGTGAATTGCTTTTGCTTAGTGCTTTATTAACAATAATAGTTACTATAATTGTTGTTCCTGCAATAGGGGGGCTTCTTGTAGGAGCTGATAGGATTATAACTGCGAGAATGCAGGGGAGGATTGGACCTCCTTTGATTCAGCCTTTTTATGACTTGTTTAAGCTTTTGGGTAAAGAAAACATAGTGGTAAATAGGGTTCAGATGTTTTATGTTTTGAGTAATTTAGCTCTAATGATTACAAGTGTTGTTTTATTTGTATTGAAGCAGGATTTGTTGATGATAATATTTATAATGGCATTTGGAAGTATGGCACTTATTCTTGGCGGATTATCAGTTCAATCTCCGTACAGCAGAATAGGAAGTCATAGGGAACTACTTCAAATGATGGCATATGAACCAATTTTAGTTTTTATGGTTGTAGGAATCTATTTAAGAACAAAAAGTTTTAATGTTCAAAGTGTTTTAAATCTAAAAGAGCCTTTATTGGGTTATATGCCTTTAATATTTATAGCAATTCTTTTAATATTGACAATAAAACTAAGAAAGTCACCTTTTGACTTTTCAACTTCCCATCACGGTCATCAGGAGCTTGTCAAAGGACTTCTTACTGAGTATGCAGGTCCACAGCTTGCATTGATTGAGCTGGCACATTGGTACGAACTTGTTTTGGTTTTGGGATTTATTGTTCTATTTTGGGCAACTAATATATATATAGGCATTGCAATTGCCTTGGGTAGCATGATATTAGAAATAATAATAGATAATATTACTGCTAGAATGACTTGGAAATGGATGATTGGGGTTGTATGGACGATTGGAATAGGGTTGTGTCTGATCAACATTGCATTCTTGTATAAATAGAAAAGTGTGATATACGTATTAAGAGCCAAATTGGGAGGATTTTATGGGCATAATCGAAAAATCCAGAATTAAATCGCCTTGGGTAGTTCATTTTGATTGCGGTGGATGCAATGCATGTGACATTGAGATTCTTGCTTGCCTGACTCCTGTATATGATGTTGAAAGATTTGGAATAATAAATGTTGGGAATCCTAAACATGCCGATGTTCTTGTTGTTAGTGGCGCAGTAAATAATAGAAACAAAAGGGTTTTAAAGAATATTTATGACCAAATACCTCATCCCAAGGCGGTTGTCGCTGTTGGTGCTTGTGCTGCTACTGGTGGAATATTTAGTGATTGCTATAATGTTTTAAAAGGAGTAGAACACGTTATACCCGTAGATGTTTATGTACCTGGTTGTTCACCAAAACCAGAAGCAATAATAGATGGAATTGTTAAAGCTTTAGAAAAAATGGATGAACGCCAGAAAGAAAAGAAACAAAAATCAGTTAGGAGCAGGGAAAATGATTAAGAATATTGTTGAAATCAAAAAGGAGTACCTTTTAGCGGAGGTTCAGAAACTAAAAAATAGTGGGTATAGATTTGTTACGGCTTCGTGTGTTGATTTGGGTACGGAATTTATGATTTATTATCATTTTGATAAAGATACTGAGATGAAGCATCTTAAGATTACAAGCAGTAAAGAACAAGAAATACCAAGTATTTCAGAGATATATTTTGCTGGTGCTTTGCCAGAAAATGAAATGAAGGATCTGTTTGGAATGAAGATAAAGGGTTTAGTATTGGATTATGGTGGTAAATTCATGATAACAAGTGATGTTGATGCTGCACCATTTTCAAAGCAAACCCAAGGCTAATTGATAGATAGTTTGTAATAACCCCTTTTTCAAAAAAAGAGGGGTAGGAGGTGAGTTTTATGTCTGATAAGAAAACTGTAATTCCATTTGGGCCACAGCATCCAGTGCTACCTGAACCAATTCAACTAAGACTTGTGGTAGAAGATGAAAAAATCATTGAAGCAATCCCTTCAATAGGTTATGTACATAGAGGACTTGAAAAACTTATTGAGATTAAGGATTACCATCAAAATATATTTGTAGTTGAAAGAGTATGTGGTATTTGCAGTTTTATGCATGCACTTACTTACTGTGAGGCAATTGAGTCTCTTATGGATCTTGATGTTCCCCCAAGAGCAAAATATCTAAGGGTTATTTGGTCTGAGCTTCATAGAATACACAGCCATTTGCTTTGGACTGGACTTCTAGCAGATTCTTTTGGTTTTGAAAGCTTATTTATGCAATTATGGAAAATTAGAGAGATAATAATGGATTTGCAGGAAATGACATCTGGAAGCAGGGTTATCATTTCAACAAATGTTATTGGTGGCGTCAGAAGAGATATTAATAGTGATATGCTTGGCAAAATTACAAAATCCTTGAATGACTGTGTAAAGGCTATGAAAAGAATCGAGAAAGTATTACTGAATGATTATTCTGTTAAGCATCGTACAGTAGGTATTGCAGTTGTTAGTTCCGAAAAGGCTTACGAATTTGGGCTTGTTGGTCCTACAGGCCGAGCAAGCGGAATTAATCAAGATATCCGTACAACAGGTTATGCAGCTTATGGTGACTTGGATTTTAGTCCTGTCGTAGAAACCAGTGGTGATTGTTATGCTAGAATGGTTGTAAGGATCAAAGAAGTATACCAATCTATTGACCTAATAAATCAGGCAATTTCAAAAATACCAGATAGCGAAATTTCTATACAAGTCAAGGGAAACCCTGAAGGTGAAATTGTTCATAGGGTTGAGCAGCCTAGAGGAGAAGTGCTTTATTATATAAAAGCAAATGGAACCAAGAATTTAGAAAGACTGCGAATCAGGACTCCTACTTTTGCAAATATTCCGTTATTGCTTGCAACTGTTCCTGGCAGTCAACTTTCTGATGTTCCAGTTATTCTTCTAAGTATAGACCCGTGTATTTCATGTACCGAACGATAGTTTGAAAATGTCTATAAGCTTCGTATTACTGTGTTACGCTACGGACTCAAAGTGCTAACATATATGAAATATGCTCCGTACTTTTCGCCTTGAGTGCCTTGACTGCTTGCTTCTAACCATTTTCAAAAGGATAAGAGAGCGAAAGGTTAATACAACAGTAAATATTAGAAAATGAGGTTAATAGAAATGTTCGATATGTTGAGAAATATATTTATAAATCTGTTTACAAAACCAGCTACAAGAAAATATCCTTATACAAAGAGAGAAACTTTTGAAAATGTTCGCGGGTGCATTGATGTTAATATTGATGAGTGCATATTTTGTGGTATTTGCCAGAAAAAATGTCCATCAAATGCAATAAAGGTAGATAAGGAGCACAAAACTTGGGAAATAAACAGCTACAAATGTATAGTTTGTAATGCTTGCACTGAGACTTGTCCTAAAAAGTGTGTTACTTCTGGTTCGTGCTATCGAAGCCCTAGCTATGAAAGAGAAGTTCTAAAAAGGAGGAAGAAAGAAGAAACAGATGCATGAATATGCAGTAGTTGAAAATATAGTTGCACTTGCAGAAAAAGAAGCCCAAAATCATAGTGCTCAAAAGGTAACACAGATTAATCTTGTAATAGGAGAATTGGCATCTGTTCAACCAGAATCTTTAGAAATGTACTTCGAATTGCTTTCAAAAGATACAGTTCTTGAAGGAGCCATACTTAGGTTTAAAAGTGTTCCTGCAGAACTTAAATGCGAAGGATGTGGGGAAACATATGAAAAGAAACGAAGTGTCTTAGAGTGCCCTAAATGTGGAAGCTTTGGAAGCTTTACTGGAAAAGGTTTTGAGTTTTATATGGAGAGTATAGAAATTGAATAATACATAAAAAAAGAGAGCTTAGCTCTCTCTTTTTTACCAGTTGTTATTGTTGTTTCTTCTTCCGCCGCCGCCAAAGCTGTTTCCGCCTCTGAATTGTGTTTTTCTAGCTTTACGACAATCTGGGCATCTTTGTGGTTCATTGTCAAATCCCTTTTCTTTGTAGAATTCCTGTTCTCCTACTGTGAAAACGAATTCTGAACCGCAATCCTTACATACTAGTGTTTTGTCTTCCATTGATATATTCCTCCTAAATAGTTTTGGTTTTAAATTTTTCTCTCAGGGACCTTTACTCCAAACTATTTAGGGACTTTTACTACTAAACATAATGGAGATTTTCCTGGATAAATTTAAACCTTATGAACATTATATAGCAGAATTAGAATAATTTCAACTCTAATTACTACTAAATAATATATCAATTTTATTACAAAAATATTCTACTATTTTTTAACATATTATTTTCGCAATTGAATATTTATCTTGTAGAACACAAAAACATGGAAATATATGTAAAACAGATGTATACTATCCGTGCAATTTGGAAGAATATACAAAAACAAAGGAGGATGTATGAATAAACGCATAATTTTAAATTTAATAACTTTTGTAATTCTGATTTCTTTTCAAATACCTGTATTTGCTGCGGTAAGACAAACTGAAATAAGAATAAAACCTGGTGAAAAGAGTATGAAAATTAATCTGCATTCTATTTCTGCAAAGGATTCCTTTTATAGGAAGGGTTCATTAATGGTTCCTTTGAGGGCTATTGCTGATTTAATTGGAGCTAGTCTGGAAAATTCTACTGACCTAAAAACAGTAACTGCTTTTAGAAATAATAAAAATATTAAGTTCGTTATAGATAAAAATCTTGCATTTATTGATGGTATAAAAAAAGAAATCCCATGTGCTCCGGTTGTTGAAAATGGAACGACAATGGTTCCTCTAAGGATTTTAGCGGATGCTTTTAATGCTGTTATTTCAAAAGATTCATCGACGGGTGAAATTGTAACCATTTTTCCTTTTTCAAATTACCAAAACCGTTTTGCCTATTTAAAAGAAGGAAAAGTAGGAGATTTATATTATGGTTGGTCAGTCCTGTTTCCTAAAGGGTGTGTTTTGGATGATAAGAAACCTTCAGGCTCTAGTATTCTTGTGAAAAATATTGGGGAAGGCTATTACTACTACATTTTTAATACAATTGCCAGAGCTGGCATGAAAGAGGAAAATCTGCTTGATGAACTTGAAAGCTATGTGGATGATGAAAAAATTATTCAAAAGAACTTAGTAATAGAAAATGGCAGAAAATGTGGATTACTTGTATTAGAAAGCCAAGATGAAATTTATGAATATAAAGCTATTTTAAAAAATGGAAGACTTTATCAGATTCATTTCTATACGGTTGATAAATCAGGATTTTTTGATGAAAAAAAAGGTAAGATAAATCAGGATATAATCAAATCCTTCAATGCTGATTATTCTGTTAATTCGCCAGAAGTTGTTAATATCAGCGAAATAAATAATGGTATGTACACATACAGAGAAAGTTCATGCGGGTGGGAATTCGATGTACCAGCAGAAGTAAATCTTGAAGTCAAAAATAGTGATTACAGCTTTGAAATTTTTGATGAAAAAGGAAAAGGAAATGGTTTGACTGTTGGGGTTGATATTTCTGCTGCAAATCAAGGTGAGAACCTTGAATCATATTCAACAGATGAAATTAATGCTGTTTTTGAGGAAATTAACAAAGAGTGTGTTTCAGAACTTGTAGAGAAAAATGCAGAGATTAGCGGTAAAAATGCAAAAAAGATTTATTATAAAATAAATGCAGGCAGCAAATGTGTTTATTTCTTTAATGCATTAATAATTGATAAACAAAGTAAGTTTCATATATATGTTTATGGAGAAAGTCGGTTTTTTCAAAGTGAAAATGTTGATTTGGGAGATAGAATAATCCAATCATTTATGCTTCCTGAAAAGCCAATAAAACCAGCTATAATAACGGAAAAAAATTAATGTAATACATTTTCTGTTTGTATGGTATTTCTTCTGGTATAATATTATTAACAAAATATTATTACCTAATTATGGTGAGGAGATACTGTGGAGGAGGAACTATGAAGAGAATAATTGTTGTATTGATATTATTGCTTATTATATTAAGTGGAGTTTATTTTATAATGAAACAGAATACTGGCAAGGTAGGAGTTCAACCACCGCAATCGGGGCAAATATCAAAACAGGAGAAAGAAGTAACCCTTTATTATTCAAATACCAAATATGCTGAAACTGCTGATGAAAGTCTAGAAAAGGTATTGCCGATTAAGAAAAAGATTATACTTGATTCCAAATCTATATATGCTGCGGTTTTAAATGAACTAAAAAATGATCCGGTTGGAGTTGAGGGATTAAAAACGCAGATTCCCAAAAATGCAAAACTATTGGGTGTTGAGGTTAAAGAAGGGATTGCTTATGTTGATTTCTCTTCTGAAGGGCTTAATGGAGGTTCTTTGCAAGAAATGCTTGCAATAGCCCAAATTGTTAAGACTCTTACAGAAATGGAAGGAATAAAAGGGGTTCAATTTTTAGTTGATGGAAGCAAAACTGATATGTTCATGGGACATGCAGATATATCCAAACCATTTTATAAGATGATTGAAATAAAATTGGCAGAGCTTGATATTGGGGGAATGAAACTGAATGTAAAAAGACAGGATTTTGTAAAAGCATTTGGAAATCCTCAGAAAGCAACGTTGTCAAAGAATAAAAGAAAAGAGCTTTTAGAATATCCAGATTTTAAAGCGACAATATCAAATGGAGTAACATATGAAGTGACTACAACTTCTGATAAAAAACAAACTCCAAGTGGTATTAAGGTTGGAGATGGTAAACAAAAGGTGGTAGATACTTATGGAGAAGCTTCTTCCATAATGAGCACAGATGATGGCAAAGTAGAAAAGTATACTTATCAAGTTGGCAATGAAGGATTATTAGATATTGAGATTACAAATGAAAAAGTATCTAAGATTGGGATAAGGAAAATTGAGTAATCCTAAAGATCCTATCAAAAAATACTTTTTAGAAAAGGTCTAATTATGATTATATTAGGGATAGATCCTGGAGTAGCAATAACTGGTTATGGGGCAATATCATATGAAGGCAATAAATTCAAGGTTTTAGAGTATGGAGCTGTTCTTACCAAATCAGGTATAGAACTCCCTCAAAGGTTATTAAAGATTAATAATGAGATAACTGCTATTATTCAAAGATTAAAACCACAAGTTTTTGCAATTGAAGAGTTGTTTTTTAATAAAAATATTAAAACAGCTCTTTCGGTTGGTCATGCCAGAGGAGTGGCGATTCTAAGTGCGGCTAATCAAAATCTGCCTATATATGAATATACACCGTTGCAAGTCAAACAGGCGGTTGTAGGATATGGACGGGCAGACAAGAATCAGGTTCAACAGATGGTAAAAATACTATTGGGGCTAAACGAGATACCAAAGCCAGATGATGTTGCGGATGCTTTAGCAGTTGCCATTTGTCATGGCCATTCAGCGGCTTTTGTTGATAAAATAAAGGATTTGGGGAGGTAATAAAAATGCCATTTTGTCCAAAATGTAGGTGTGAGTTTGTTGAAGGTATTCAGTCGTGCTCTGATTGTGAAATTGAGCTTGTTTCTGAACTGCCAAACCAAGAGCAAGAAACGGGTGAGCAAGAAGAGTGGGAAAAAATTCTCAATGTAGCATCTGTGGAAGAGGCAGAGATGATTGTGGAATTGCTAAAATCTTCAAATATTCCTGCAATGCCAAATAGTTTTGTAAATGAGGTTTTAACTTTCAGAGATCCCAAAGGTGTTGATATAATGGTTCCACAAGGATTTTACGAACAGGCAGCTGAATTGTTAAAAGCTACTTTGCCATCTGAGATGAACGACGGAACAAATTATGAAGAAGTAGTTTATGACACAAGTGAAGAAGTAGAAGAACTTAATGAGTTAAACGAGAGTTCATTTGAAGAAAGTACATTAAAAGATTCTAGAAATTTGTATAAAATTATTGCTGCCATAATTGTAGCAATAATAATTGGAGTAATGTTATATAAGGGTGTATTGCCTATAGTATTTTAAACTTAATACAATATTAAATCTAAAAATAGTAGAAATGGAGGATGTTATGCCTGTATGTTCAAACTGTAAAGCAGAATATATCCGTCATAAGAAGATTTGCAGTTTTTGTGGTCAGGAATTATACAGAGGGTTACTTACGGACTTATCTAATGATGAAAAAATCTTTGAACAGGTTGAATGGACGAAAATTCTCAGTGTGAATTCACAACAAGAAGCGGATATAGTAATTAAGCAGCTATATCTGTATAATATTCCAGCATTAAAGAGAGATGCTGAGATACCTTTTCAGGATGTTACTGAAACAGTACCCTTGAGTATTGATATTTATGTGCCTTCAGGTATTGAAGACAAAGCTATGGAATCAATTAATTAAGAAGGGATTGAATGACTTGCAGAAGTGGAAATACTATACACCTGAAGGGGTTCAGGATATTCTTTTTGAAGAATGTGCTAAAAAAAGAGAAATAGAAAAAATGACAAGAAACCTCTTTAATAGGTGTGGATTTAGAGAAATTGAGCCTCCCAGTATTGAATATTATGATGCTTTTATTGGTAATTTGGAAAGTATTCCACAAGAAGCCATGTTTAAATTTTTTGATCATCAAGGTAGAATTCTTGTTTTAAGACCAGACGTTACAACGTCAATAGCAAGAATTGCGGCTACCAAGCTTGATTGTGCGGTTTTCCCCGTAAAATTTTCATATATTAGTAATGTATTTAGATTTGAAGAGCAGGTTTCTGCCAGAATAAAACAAAGAGAGTTCACTCAAGCAGGAGTTGAAATACTTGGGGTTGAAGGAGCTGAGGCTGATGCGGAAGTTATAGCAACCATAATTGAGTCAATAAGGCAAACCGGAATGGAGAAATTCCAGATTGAAATAGGTCAGGTGGAGTTTTTCAAAGGATTAATGGAGCAAGCGGACTTTACTGATAGTGATTGCGAAAAAATAAGGAATCTTATAGAGAACAAGGATTCTTTTGGTATGGAGGTTGAGCTTAAAAATAAAGAGATACCTGAAGGATTAAAAGATACAATCATGAAGCTTCCGCAAATGTTTGGAAACTTGAATTTGATTGATGAGATTTATCCCAAAATACGAAATCAACGTTCGTTAAAGGCTTTAGATAATCTAAAGGATATATTTGGAATTCTAAAAGACTATGGCTATGAAAAATATATATCAATTGATCTTGCTATGGTTCAAAGTATTAATTACTATTCTGGTATGATTTTTAGAGGTTTGACACATGGAATTGGTTTTTCTTTATGCACAGGAGGCAGATATGATAATTTAATTAGTGAATTTGGAAGAGATATGCCTGCAACAGGAGGAGCCGTGGGTATCAACAGGCTGCTGCTTGCTCTTGACAGGCAGAATGTAAATATGGACCTGCCAATTGTTGAAACTTTAATTACATATGAACCTGACGGGAGAAAAACTGCAATTCAGATTGCTCAGGAATTAAGAAGGCAAGGCGTTTTAGTTGAATTGAATCTGGGTTCTTGTAAAACTGAGGATATAATTGATTATGCAAAAGACCGAAAGATAAAAGGCATAATTTTTGTTACAGATAAAGATAAAATAAGGATTCGTGATTTGATTGCTAACGTCGTTACAGAAACAACAATTAATGAATTACTAAAAAATCCTAAGGAGAAAATACAATGATTAACATCAAAAAAATATTAACAGCTTTTCTAGCTATTTCTTTATTAACCAGCTTGCTTACTTTTCCTTGTATGTTTGCATCTCCTGTTTCAAATGAAATAAATAGTAATATATCAGCAGATGAATCGGTTGACACCGGCGGTAATGGAACTTTCGATCCTAATGCAACAATAAATAACATTAAAGACTCAAAAGTAACAGTTGAATTCAATAATGAAGAAATTGAAAGACTAAAAAATAATATAAATACAGAAGCTACAACAAACATAAAATCAGTATCTGGAACTATATATAGATATGTAATGTTACTTTCTGCTGTTGTTCCACTCCTTATACTTGTAATTGTTCTAATAATATTCTTTGTTACTTTATCTAGAGCGGGAGAACATAAAAAAGAATGGTTTAAACGTAATTACTTAAAATATCTTATTATTGTATTAATAATTTTTGCTATATGGATTTTTGTGCCAATAGGTATGATGATATGGATCAAATCTGTAGTTGTGAGAGGTTTTTAATTGATGGATTCTAAAAAGAGTGAATAACAAAGTATATATCTTTTTAATTTAAAAAAGCATAATAAACATTATGCTTTTTTTGCTTTTATTGTGGTATAATGTTACAAATATTCAGGAAAAGGCTGGATGATAGATGGAATATATTACTTTTGCCCTTGCAAAAGGGCGGCTTGCGAATTTGACAATTGATTTGCTCGAATTGTCAGGTATTTCCTGCAAAGAGATAAGTAAGGATTCGAGGAAGCTCATATTTGTAAACGAGGAAGAGAAACTAAAATTTGTTCTCGTAAAACCTAGTGATGTTCCAACTTATGTTGAGTATGGAGCAGCTGATATTGGCGTTTCAGGAAGAGATACACTCCTTGAAGAAGGAAGAACCCTTTATGAGGTTGGAGACCTGGGCTTTGGAAAATGCAAAATGGTTGTTGCTGGACCAAAGGAATATATTGGAAATATTGACAAACTTAATAACAAGCGTGTTGCTACCAAATATCCGAGGATAGCAAGCGATTATTTTAATACAGTAAAACGAGAGACAATAGAGATAATTAAACTTAATGGCTCGGTTGAGCTTGCACCGCTGGTAGGTCTCTCAGAAGTAATTGTTGATATTGTTGAAAGTGGATCAACTCTGAAAGAAAACGGATTGGTTGTACTCGAAGAGATTTGCGATTTAAGTGCAAGGCTTATTGTTAATAGGGTTAGCATGAAAATGAAATCAGATAGAATTAGTGAAATTATAAAGAAAATAAAGACATACTTGGATAAGGGGGAAATAAATTGATAAGAATTCTTAACCTTGCAGATGGCAGGGATGAACTAATAAGAATGCTAAAGTCAAGAAATTCTGGCATATCTGAAGAACTAACACCGAAGGTTAGAGCGATTCTTGATGATGTTAAGCAAAATGGAGACGAGGCTGTGGCAAAATACACAGCCATGTTTGATTGGAGCTGTGCTTCACCTAATGAAATCAGAGTAACTCGTGAAGAGATTGATGAAGCTTACGGTATTATTGAAAAGGAATTTATTGAGACACTAAAGGTTTCAGTTGAAAGAGTGCGTAAGTTTCATATTAAGCAGAAGCAGAATTCCTGGTTCGATACAGAGGAACAGGGAGGAATGCTTGGACAGCTTGTTAGAGCACTTGATACTGTAGGTTTATACGTGCCAGGAGGCAAGGCTGCTTATCCTTCAAGTGTGATTATGACTGCTGTGCCTGCAAAATCTGCGGGCGTAAAAAGATTGATAATTACAACACCTCCAGGTAAAAACGGAAAGATTAATCCGGCAATTCTAGTTGCTGCAAACGAAGCTGGGGTTGACGAAATATACAAGGTCGGAGGTGCTCAAGCGATTGGAGCAATGGCATTTGGTACAAAAACCATTCCACAGGTTGATAAGATAGTAGGACCGGGGAATATTTTTGTGACGCTTGCGAAGAAACTGGTTTATGGAACTGTAGATATTGATATGATTGCCGGACCAAGTGAAATTCTGGTTATTGCAGATGATTCAGCTGTACCGGAATATGTTGCTGCAGACCTTCTGTCACAAGCGGAGCATGATGAGATGGCATCTGCAATTCTACTGACAGCATCAGAGAATATTGCGCAGCAGGTAAAAATTCATTTGGAAAAACAAATGGAGGAGCTTCCGCGTAAAGAAATTGTGCAAAAGTCTATTCGGGATTATGGTTGCATAGCTGTATGTTCAACATTAGAAGATGCAATAAAGACAGCAAATCTTGTTTCACCTGAACACTTGGAGTTATGCGTTGAAGAACCAACAAAATATCTCGGACTAATAAGAAATGCAGGAGCAATATTTATTGGGAATTTTTCGCCGGAACCTATTGGTGATTACATAGCAGGACCTAGCCACGTTCTACCAACTTCGGGCACAGCGAGATTTTATTCTCCGCTTTCAGTTGACCATTTTATGAAAAAAACCAGCTTGATATGGTTTGACCAAGAATCAATGAATTCACTTGCTGAGCATGTTATAAGATTCGCAGAGAAGGAAGAGTTTCAAGCACATGCAAATTCATTAAAGGTGAGGTTGAAAAATGATAGAGGAAATTGAGAAAAAAAGTTTAAAAAGTATTGAACCATATAAGTATATTAAAGCGGAATATGATATAAAGCTTGATGCAAACGAAAGTCAGTTCAACCTGTCTGAAACGGTTAGGGAAAAATTATACAAATATATAAATGATGAGTTTAATGCTAACTTTTATCCGAATTCTGACTGCGATTGCTTGCGTGAAGCAATTGCACAATATTGTAATGCAGCTGCGGATGATATTGTTGTAGGGGCAGGTTCAGACCAGCTTATAGATATAATCTATAAGGCTTTTCTAAACCTCGGTGAAAAAGTTGTTGTGCCATATCCAACGTTTTCAATGTACGAGCTGACAGCAAGGATTTATGGTGGAATACCAGTAAGGGTTGGATTAAAGGCTGGTGAAGAATATAAATATGATGTTCCTAAATTTATTCAAACAATAAAAACCGAGAAGGCTAAAATTGCATTTATTTGCAGTCCAAACAGCCCGACTGGTAATAACTTGAGCATTGAAGAGATAAAACAAATAATCAAATCATGTCCTGAAACCCTTATTGTTGTTGATGAAGCATATGGTGAGTTTACTAATCAAACAGCGATTCCATTGACTAAAGAATTTGATAATCTAATAATCTTAAAAACTTTTTCAAAAGCATTTGGAATTGCAGCAGCACGGGTAGGTTATTCTGTAAGCTGTAGTCAGACTGCAAATATTTTGAATAAAGTCAAACCTCCATATAATGTTGCAACTCTTTCACAAATTGTTGCTCAAAGTGTTATGGAGGATTATGCAGAAAATAATAAAAGGATTCAAGAAATAGTAAAACAGAGAGAATTGTTGTTTGCAGAGCTAAGTAAAATATCAGGAATAAAAGTTTTTCCATCAGAATCAAATTTCCTGCTTATTAAAGTTGAAGATTCAAAAAGAGTTTATAAGGCACTTTTGGACAATAGAATACTTGTAATTAATTTCGGAGAAAAAGAAGACCTTGAAAACTGCTTGAGAATTAGTGTAGGATTAGAGTGGCAAAACAGACTAATAGTTGATAGTTTACAGTTGACAGTTCACAGTTAAAAAATATTGGAGTCAGAATCCATCAGTCGGCAATGCCATGAAATGGCAGGAGTATTTTAATTTGTTTCAGTGAAAGGAATGTGGTGGTGTTATGAAGAGGATAGCAGAGTTTGGCAGAAAAACATCTGAAACGGATGTGAAGGTTACACTTCAGTTGGAAGGTGAAGGAAAGAGTAATATTTCTACAGGCGTAGGTTTTTTTGATCATATGCTGACTCTTTTGTGCTTGCATTCCATGACTGACCTTGATATTTCAACGGTGGGTGATTTACAGGTAGATTCTCATCATACAATTGAAGATACTGGGATTGTATTAGGACTGGCAATAGCTAAGGCTTTGGGAGATAAAAAATCAATTAATAGGTATGGACATTCATTTGTTCCAATGGATGAAGCTCTTGCGTTTGTATGTATAGACATAAGCGGAAGACCCTTTTTGAAGTTTGATGCGTCTTTTTCATCACAAACAGTAGGACAATTTGAAACTCAGATGGTTGAGGAGTTTTTCAGAGCTGTGGCAGTAAATGCAGGAATGACAATTCATATTAAAGTTGAGTATGGCACAAACGACCATCACAAGGTTGAGGCAATATTCAAGGCATTTGCCAGAGCTTTGAAGGAAGCTGTTGAGCTTGATAGCTCAATTAAAGGTGTAATGTCGACAAAGGGAACACTTTAATCAGCTCTCAGTTGACAGTGTACAGTTTACAGTTAAAAGCAAAAAATCAATAAATAAAAAATAAATTAATTTAGAGTTTGATTAGTGCCCAGTAAACAGTCACCAGTTTTAAAATTATTAAAAAGACTTTGACTTGTACTGGTAACTAACAAAAGGAGGAATAAATATGGCTAAAGTAATTGGAAATACCGAGTTTATGAATATACCTTTACTTAGCAAGGGTAAAGTTAGAGACTTATATGATTTCGGGGATAAAATGCTTATTGTTGTTACAGACAGAATATCTGCTTTTGATGTTGTTTTTCCGAATCTCATTCCTAACAAGGGGAGAGTATTAAATAAGATATCTGAATTTTGGTTTGACTACACAAAGGATATTGTACCAAATCACATGATTACTACAAATGTTGCAGAATTTCCCGGCGGTCTTTCGGCTTTTTCTGAAGAACTTAATGGAAGAGCTATGCTTGTTAAAAAGGCTGAAATGATTGAGATTGAATGTGTTGTAAGAGGGTATCTTGCCGGTTCAGGTCTTAAAGAATACAAGGCAAATGGTACAATTTGTGGAATAAAACTTCCGGTAGGTCTTGTCGAAGGTTCGAAATTACCTGAACCGATATTCACACCTGCGCATAAGGCACATACGGGTCATGATGAAAATATCAGCCATAAAATTATGGTTGATAAAATTGGCAGCGAGATTACTGAAAAGTTAAAAGAAATTAGTTTGAAACTCTATTTGGAAGCTAGTAAGAGAGCTGAAAAGGGTGGAATAATCCTTGCAGATACAAAGTTCGAATTTGGAATTATTGATGGAGTGATTAATCTTGGGGATGAAGCATTTACTCCAGATTCATCAAGATTTTGGAATGTGGACGAATATAAACCGGGAGGTCCACAAAAGAGCTTTGATAAGCAGTACATGAGAGATTATCTTGAAACAATCGATTGGGATAAAACACCTCCTGCACCCGAGCTTCCAGAAGAGGTTGTTAGGAATACGGAACTTAAGTATTTAGAGGCTTATGAGAGGATAGTGGAGAAACAGCTCATTTAATTTAAAATTTATGCCCCGATAAAATTCTTGGCATTAGATTTTATAAAAACACAACATTTATTGCCGCTTTTGACCGACCAAAATCGGCGGAAAAGTCGCCGCTCAGGTGCCGCGGAGGCTGCTAGGGTACAAGAAAAAACTTTTCTGTGTTTTTTCTAAACTATTACACTAGCGAGCAAGAGGAAATCTCCAAAGACATTATAGAAATTAAGGAGAAAATATGATTGCAATAATCGACTATGGTATGGGGAATCTGAAAAGTGTTGAAAAGGCCTTCAACTTTCTTGGCGGTGATACTTTTGTAACTGGTTCGCCAAAGGAAATCCTTGGGGCATCAAAGGTTGTGCTTCCTGGAGTTGGAGCTTTTGCCGAAGCTGTAAAATGTATAAAGGATACTGGCCTTGATCAGGTTATAAATGAAACAATTCGTAAAGGCAAGCCGTTTCTGGGTATATGTCTAGGTCTTCAGCTTATGTTTGATTATTCTGAAGAAAATGGTGGGTTTGAAGGATTGGGCATATTAAAAGGCAAAATAAAAAAGATTGATACTGGTCTTAAGATTCCTCACATGGGATGGAACAGCTTAAATATTAAAAAGGAAAATGCATTATTCAAGGGATTGTCAGATAATCCCTATGTTTATTTTGTGCATTCTTTTCACCTTGTTGCAGATGATAAAGAGATTGTTACTGCTACTACTGAATATGGTGAGGAAATAGAAGTCGCTGTAGAAAAGGATAATATATTTCTTACACAGTTTCATCCTGAAAAAAGTGGTAAAACAGGATTGAAGATGCTTGAAAATTTTATTGAATTGTAAATAATCTTTGAATATGATTTATAATTTTAGATTTTTTAATGTTAATTACTTAAAATGAAAAACGAATTTTCTTACAAAAATTTGATACCAACGTCAAATTATTTTGAAGTCCTTTCCGAAGTTGTCTATCACAAATGATTTGACTTAGGGGGATTCCTAATATGCCAAAAATTTTACTCATAAATTATTTATCTTAATTATTTATGAGTTAATTCTTAGAAGAAAGACTTATTCTTACTTTTACTCTAAAAAGAGAGGAAAGTCAGAAGAGAAAATTTGGAGGGTAGAAATTGCTTACTAAAAGAATTATTCCATGTTTGGATGTAAATGAAGGCAGAGTGGTTAAAGGAGTTAATTTCCTGAATTTAAAGGATGCCGGAGACCCTGTTGAGGTTGCACAAATTTATGATAAATCTGGTGCGGACGAACTGGTATTCTTAGATATAACCGCTTCATCTGATGCACGAAAAATATTGATAAATGTAGTTGAGCGTGTTGCACAGCAAATTTTTATTCCTTTTACTGTTGGTGGAGGTATAAGGACTGTTGATGATTTCAGGGAAATATTAAAAGCCGGAGCTGATAAGATATCAATAAATTCAGCAGCAATTAAGGAACCTAAGTTGATATCAGATGCTGCGTGGAAATTTGGAAACCAGTGTGTTGTTGTTGCAATAGATGCAAAGAAAAACTCTCTTGGGGGCTGGGATGTCTATTCCCATGGAGGGAGAATAAATACTGGGTTTGATGCAATAGAGTGGGCGATGAAAGCTGAAGAACTAGGAGCCGGAGAGATACTTCTTACAAGCATGGATTCTGATGGCACAAAAAATGGGTATGATATATATCTTACAAAGAATATTTGTGATAGAGTTAATATTCCAGTTATTGCTTCAGGAGGAGCAGGAACCAAGGAACACTTCAGGGATGTATTCTCGCAGGCTAAGGCAGATGCAGCTTTAGCGGCTTCATTGTTTCATTACAGGGAACTCGAAATTAGTGACTTAAAGAAATACTTGGCTGAACAAAATATTGAAATGAGGTTATAATATGGACTTTATTAAAAATTTAAAATATGATGATAATGGTTTGATTCCTGCAATTGCACAGGAGTATAAAACAGGTGAGGTATTAATGCTTGCTTACATGAATAAGGAATCATTAAAACTTACAGTTGAAACTGGAAAGGTTCATTATTTCAGTAGAAGTCGTCAAAAGCTTTGGCTGAAAGGTGAGACGTCAGGCAATTTTCAAGCATTGAAAAGCATTTCGTATGATTGTGATGGGGATACCCTTCTTTTAAAGGTTGATCAAACTGGTCCTGCATGCCATACCGGAAGTAAAAATTGCTTTTTTAACACACCGGTAGAT
>Ga0209340_1001350_pt1 | contig 18156 bp, 13 predicted proteins | sample EPASupsiteSAE323_FD_187266 | JGI IMG/M metagenome (GOLD analysis project Ga0209340, IMG submission 187266) | Bioremediated contaminated groundwater from EPA Superfund site, New Mexico - Sample SAE3-23 (SPAdes) (version 2) | ecosystem: Environmental > Aquatic > Deep subsurface > Groundwater >... | reverse complement strand
GCACCCGGAGAAGTTTTTGTGGATGTTTTTTCGGACAGGGGTTCGACACCCCTCGCCTCCACCATTAAAAAAGCTGTATTGGATTTTCCAATACAGCTTTTTTCTGTGAAATATTTTATTATCTATCTTATCTTTACTACCACTTTTTTACCAATAATACTTTCATTTGATGCATATTTGACAAACATTAATAACTCATCATGTGGTCCTTGAATAGTTGCAGTATACTTATAAAGACCTCCTGATTTTTCTTGAATTTTATCTTCTAATTCTGGAAACATCTTTTTAATCCTTACTAATTCTTTTTGAAATTTATCTTCATCTATTCTATATATTCTATTAAAATCATACTTGTAAGATGCACCGCAATAACTATCTTTACCATAAATATTGTCTGATGATTTAAAACTATTATCCGTTAGATTGATAAAGTTTCTATTATTTACTTCAAAGTCCATAGTCAATATAGTACTTTTACTAAAATATTCTCTTATGTTTTTAGGTGATTTTTCCCAACCGTTGTTATTATTATCTTTAATATCCATCGAAACAACAGTAAATTTGTTCCCTAAAAGATCGAATTTTTTAGGTAGTTCATTTTTATTAAATTTATATTCTTTGTTAACTTCTTGACTATATTGAATGCTAACTAAATCAATTTCAAGATTTTTTCCATTACTATAGATTATTGGAGCAAATTTCACATAACCAGCGTATTTTTCTGCGTTATCAAACCATACTGCGTCTTTTTTAGCAGCTTCTCTTTTATAATTGCTATCAGTATTATCACATCCGTAATTTTCATATATATCAAGTGTTTTGTCATGTGATTTAATCTGCAAATCTAAATTAATTGCACCGATATTTTTAGTGTTATTTGGTATGAATTTATAACTCAATTCAGACAACATTAAACCACATCTTAACTTTTCAAGTTTAAGAATACCAATGCTTGTTTTAAATTGCTTGTTTATAACTATTTCTTTTATGTTATTTCTTTTGATTGTAAGCGGTAATTCAATATCAATGTTTTTTGATAACTCTGGGTTTTGGGTATTGAACAATTTAGCTGATTTTATAATTACAGAATCTTGCTTAACTTTTGGGAAAAGAAGTATATTCTTATTTAATCCCTCATTTATATTTTTAATGCTATCAATATAGTATATTCCTTCATTTGAATTAAAGTTTTTGCAATTATCACCCTGACTCATAATAACATTTTTATCCTTGTCAAGAATTTGTATATCTTCTAAACTATATCCTTCTTTGCCAACGACATATGTAACTGCGGTACCTGTCTCATCAGCAACAAGATTTTCGAATTTTATATTTACTCCTTCAATGTTAAACTCTTTATCAATTTTTATACTATTATAATTTTGTATTGCTAAACTTACACCATTTTCTATGCTGCCTCCAAAAAATAGCCTTTGCGCCATACCAATTATTTCGTGATTAAATGATACAGAAATAATACAGAATGCTACGAATATTGGCAAAACGATATTTTTAATATTCTTCCTCTTTTTAACGTGCATTTTTAATCTGTTCTCCACATTTTTCATAAGCTCGTTGGCCAACTGTTTCTCATCATTTTCTCTCATATTTACACCTCCAATTTTTTATCTTTATTTACAGCCATTTCAATACGAAGTTTTTTCAAAGTCCTATATAGCATACTCTTTACAGTATTTTCTGGTATTTTCATGATGATTCCTATTTCTCTCAGTGTAAAACCTTCCAGATATTTTAGAACTAAAATATCCCTATTTCTTCCCTTCAAAGATGACATGATACTTTCAGCAATAAGCCTATCTTCAACATTTGTATATGATGCGAAATCTTGCGGCTCATATAATTCATCTTCAAGATAAATATTTTTACGTTTATTTCTGCAATAAGCCCTACATTTGTTTATCAGAATAGACATATACCATGTATAAAAGCTATCAATTTTTTTTAGCTGATGAAGCTTGTCAAATGCTGTGATTGTTGTATCTACTACGCAATCTTCAACATCATAATTGTTCTCAAGATAACTCCATGCAACTTTATAAATCATTTCTTGCTTAGGCTTTATTAAGTTAATAAAGCTGGCTATGTCTCCTTTTTTGCTTTTCTTTATTAAATAATCTATATCCGCCAAACCATCGTCTCCTTCCATGTAAATTAATTCCCATGGGTTATATATATTAGATAATTATAGCAATAAAATAGTTTCACTGATAAATTATTTTTTTGTCATAATCCCCTCCCGCAATTAGCTCCATCAAATCAAATAAATATTTACTCACATTATTTCATTTCTCCCCTGCGTGGTTAAAAACTCATATGGTTCGCCTCCACCATTAAAAAGAACGTACTGGAGAGTTTCCAGCACGTTCTTTTATAATTTTACTCTCTATTTTTAATCATTTTCACTCTCATACTAATTTCCATATTAAAACCTTAACATTTGTGTCATATGAATGGGGGTTACTTAATTTTTTATTATGGAATTGAGTACTTTATTTAAAGTTAATTCTATATTATTAATATCTCTGTGCAACTTTTCGAATATATACTTAATAACATTTTTAAGTTTGTTATTGCTTGTGTCTCCTTCGCCTATTACGAATAAAAACATTGGAAACTCTTCTGTTTTGCTAGGATATATGTAATCTATATCAACTTTTTTGGCATTGTTTTTTTGATAAAAATTTATTCTTCTCAATTGAATTTCTCTCTTTTTTCCTACTTGTTCAATGGGCATTTCAACTTCTATAAAGATATTTTTGCTTTTTGTTGTTTCTTGTAGTATTTTTATAAAATTAGATCCATATCCATTGTTCCTTAGATTTTCTTCGACAGCTAAATAATCTAACCACAATACTCCTTCATCTATTATCTGTACAACAACTGCATATCCTATCTCTAACTTTAGTTTGGTATCTTCTAATATAAATAACTTATAAATACCCTCCTGCAAAAGACTCTGCATAACATCAAAATCTTTAAGTTCTACTTCATCAAAATCCTTTTTCATCTTCATATATATTTTACAAAAATCATCTACACCCTTTTGCAAGGCAACAATCATTTTATATTCACCCTTTATTTTCGTTGTATTGAATAATCATATGGATTCCATGTACATTTCATTTGAACAGCTGCGATTTTTACTTTTCTCATATAAATAATCCTCTTATAAATTACAATTTTATATTTTCAAATATGTTTTGTGATACAGTGGATATTACCACCGCCAAGCAGTATTTCCCTAGAGTAAACTGGTATTATCTCTTTTTCTGGATAAATCTTCTTCATTTGTTCTATCGCTAGATTGTCATTGGGATCATCAAAAGTAGGTACTAAAACAAATTTGTTACTAATAAGCATATTCACATATGATGCAGCCATTCTGTTACCTTCTAATCTCGGTTGTGCTCCGCCTTCTCCAATATATCTACCATCTTCTTCTTCTTTTCTTATATATTGAACTGACGGTAGTAATAGTTTATGTACTTTAATTTTTCTTCCCGTCGCATCAATAGAATTTTCTAATATCTCGAGATTTTCTTTTGATATTTCATATTGAGGATCATTTTCATCATTTGTCCAAGCTAAAATGACTTCTGCTGGTCTTACAAAATTGCATATATTATCAACATGTCCATTGGTTTCGTCATTTTCTATTCCTCTGTTTAGCCATATAATCTTTTTAATCCCTAAAGACTCTTTTAATATTTCTTCCACTTTTTCTTTATCATATTTTGGATTTCTGTTTTTATTAAGCACACATTCTCTGGTAGTTATCAATGTCCCTTCTCCATCTGAAACTATTGCTCCACCTTCGAGGATAATATTAGTATAATCATAGTAATCCAATCTTGCTAGTTTGCATACTTCAAGTCCGATTTTCTTATCATTATACCATCTTTCATATAATGCTTCATCTATAGCGCCACCATAAGCATTAAAATCAAAAATACTAGCGCGTCTGACATTTTCTGCATTTTTAAGACTTATAGGTCCAGTATCTCGCATCCAACTATCATCATTTTTTATTATTTTAACTTTTACATTTTTATTATCATCAAATTGATTCGAAACTATAGCGAAAGCATCGTTATTGGTTCCTATGGTTATCTTCTCATATTCACTTATCTTTTTAATAATTTCGCTAAATTTCTTTTGTGCCGGTAATGCATCATATCTCCAATTATCCCTACGTTGCGGCCACAAAATATAATATTCATTATGTTCGTCAAAATCGGCCACTACAGTAAAACCGTCTTTCAGAGGAGTGCTGCTTAATCTTTTTGATTTATCACCTTCGTCATAATATTTAAAAAGCTTTTTATAATTAGAAGATTTTTCGAAACAGGTTGCATTAAATTCTCCAGTATAAATAGAAAAGTCACTATTCTTATATTTCAACACGTGTTTTACATTATAACTTTCAGCAAGCTCATTTGTATTTAAATTAACTGAATCTATTGTAAAGCTTTTGAACATACATCCTTTTGCTGCAAATTGGTAAATCAAATCTACAAGTGCCTCGTTTAATATTCTAAACACTTTTTTATTATGTAAGTTTTCATTTTCGGGGTCTACAAGTTGTTGACCTTGCATTTCTGGCAAAACTGCTGTCGACCAGATATAAAAGTTATAGAATCCAGGATTTTTTATAGTTAAAATATCTTTCTCCCTAAAGTTAATAGCCTCTATTTCACCATTTATGTATTTCTCTTTAGCTTCATCAGTTATTGCAAAAAAGCTTAAATATCCAATCACCGAATTTGTATTGTTATGAACTAAAGCTATATGCGTATTATGGCTCTTGGCAAACCATTCTACTTTTACATCGTCATCAGCCTCTATTTCATCAGCGAAGACTTTTTTATCTAAAACAAATGTTTTTTTGTATAATTTAGAATCCAATTCTTCTCCTACTAAAAGGCTATATTCTCCTAACTTTTTATACGTATTAATTAATTGTTTCTCAGGTTCAATATATTTCTTTAACCTTTCTTGATTATTATAATTTAGACATTCGATAATTTTTGTTATAGATTGAATCTTCGCTGCCACTTCATAAACCAATTTACCTCTTTCTTTATGGATAATTAGTTTACACCCTTCTGGAATCAAACAGTGATGTACTCCACCAACACCTGAAATCATTTGTTGATAAGCACCAACACCAAAGATGCCCAAATAAAGTGTTTGACCTTCTTTTATTTCTGGAAGCGGAATTCCTTCTTTGCTTTGTTGATGGTAATATACATCGTCAGGATCACATGTAATTCCACCCAACTTAACAATTTTAGAATCATTTTCCCATAAATTGATAGGCAAAATTATAAACTCTTGTTTTAGGGCCCATGCATCAGGCAACCTTCCCATAATACTCCCACTCAAGGTATACCAAATATTCTTTTCGCTATATTCTTTTGTGTAAATTACTTTTGCAATATTAAAGCCTTGATCTGCAGATGTATATCTTCCAAACTCCCCTATTATACTTGGAATCAGTACATTTATCTGCTTGCATTCATTATGCACTGCTTTAATTAATTTATCTGCAAAACTTTTATAATTGAAATTGAAGTTAAGGTTATATTGTACAGGAAGTCCTCCGCCAATATCGATTATTTCTAAATCTTTATGTTTTAATCTTAACTTTTTATAAAATTTTGAAATTAATGTTGTTACTAAAGATATGAAAAACTTTTCATGTCCTTCTATATGCCCAGCATGAAAATGCAAAAGTTTTAATTTTATATTTTGAGATTTCAAGATTCTATCTGACAATATGTCAACATCTCTCTCAATCAATCCAAATCTATCGGAAAAGTCTCTTAAAGTCTCGTTTAATTCTCCTAAATTTATTCTAAGTCCTAACTCATATTCTAAATCAGATTTCAAAAAAATATCCAGTTCTTCAACTGTTTCTATTGTTGGTATTATCCTTAAGCCGTCTAATTTCATGTCTTCAATACTTTCAACGTATCTTTCGGTCTTTGTCCCGTTACATATTATTGTCAGGTTTTTCTTTAATCCGCCTGCATTATATATTCGTTTCAACAACTCTAAATCATATGGTGAAGATGTTTCCAACATATCTGCGTAATTTGATGCAGATATTATTACTTCTGCATTATAATTAGCCTTTGTTGCATATGCATAGTAAAAAGATGCTGGATAACTGTTTTCCGCAATTGCGTTAGCCATATACTTTTGAAAATTCAATATTTTTTCTCTTATAGTATCGGTGTAACTAATTTCAAGTGTAGAACCAAATTCCCTAACTAAATGCATCAGATCAACGTCTTTATAATATAAAGCTCCATTTCTTACGCTAAGATATTCTGGTAGGTTTTCAGGTACTAACATATCAATTCTCCTTCTTCATGCAGCATATTTAAAATGTATAAGAAATAATAGCTAAATTTATTAATAATAAAATAACCGTGATGAACGTCTAGAACTGTCGAAATAAATTATTTTATGATATTATTATTTCAAAGGGACATATATTTGTCAAATGTTACCCTAGAATTACAAATCTTAAAAAACTGAACTTTTCACTTGAAATAAGGTTCGACACCCATGATCTTCACCTCTTGTAGGAAATCAAACCCCGAGAGGGCTCTTGGAAAATACTTTCATTCACCTGAACTATTGACTAAATATGAATATTTAAGTAAATAAACTCCCAAGGTGGTATTTCGCTGCAAAATCAACTGAAGATATTAGTCAACTAAAGCCTTTTATTGGTGAAGTTGAAGGTAAAGGATGGTTTTTTGCCTTTACTGATTCAAAGCATGCTATTGAATTTGCACAAATACAAAAATTTATTTATCCTGGCGGAAAGACATTGGTAATCGGTATGAAGCCTTTAGAAGCAGCCAATTTGAAGGGTTTAAACAAGATATATTGATTTGTTATTAAATAAGAAATAGGTACTTTTAACTGTACCTATTTCTTCTACTTTTTACTTAAAGAATTTCTTACAAATGAAACACAATATTTCCTTTGCCCCATCTGAAATATTTTGTTCTTTTAGGGCAATATTCGTTACTATTTTCTGACCAAAGTGAGGACTAGCTTCAGACTTAATAAAGTTTCTAAAACTCAATGGAATCTTTTCCTTATCCCGTTCCGATAATAGCATAATTATTTGATTAACTTCACTGACAGCTGCCTTATACTCCTTAATCATATATATAATCACTCTCCTAACGTTCCGTTAGTCTTTCCTTTTTCTGCTTTGGTAAGTAATTCCTTATAAGAACCCATTTTACTACTCATGTTTTGCTCCTCTTACGGAATCTTTTCCTTTGAGTCATTTCCCCCTAGCGATCCTTATTATCTTTTTCAGCTTCTCTTCCTTTTTCTGCATTGTCAAGCAACTTACCAACAATGTGTCCATCGGGCTTATATCCTTCAATAGCTGCTTCTATTTCTCCAACTTTTATTTTATCTGGCTCTATTCCCAAAACTTCTTTAGCCTCTTTTAGTGCAGCTTCTCTTGATTTTTCTGTAGGCTTATATGTATCATTAAATTCTTCGTTTTGAATGCCATAAATGTCTTTTTCCCCGGCAAGTATTAAATATCCACCAGCAGCTATATTCATTATTATATCTTTTTCCTCATCATCTTTCCAAGGTGCAACAAAAGAGATATCCTCGCTTATTTGAGTAGCTAATACAGGTTCTCCTTTGGGCTTATATTGACTATTATTTTCAGGGTCTAATTCATATTTTTTATTAAAGACTGAATCCTCAACAATATATTCTTCTCCTCCAGGATTAGTAACAATCCAACCTGGTTGTCCGGTTTTTTTATCAAGTTTTACAGTATTTCTAGTTTCTTCCAACCCATTCGCCATTTTTGTAACTACTTCCTGTCCCAACTCACCTTGCCTTGCATTTATTCTGGCAAACTTTGCAACTTCATCTACTGTAAACTCTCCACTTTCAATACCTTCCGTAACATACTCTAAAATATTATCAACTTTTTTAAATTCATTTCCCATTGTGACGACCTCCTTTTTATTTTTTAAATAATACTCACATAATTATTTTATCATTTTTTGATATTTTCTTCAATCGAAAATAAGTATAAATTTAGGTGCTTTCGAACCAGATTATATTACATTCCTCTTTCTTCTTGACTCTTACTAATGTCATCTCTATTATTTTTATTACCTTTACCATCAACAATTCTCAAATCCATTTCCATTCTTTTGATAACATCATCCAGATTCCAATTAACTCCTCCAAGATGTCCTGTTATTTGTTTATACCCTTCTAACTCTCTTCCTTCAAATCGCTTTTGTATTTCAGAAAGTTGCTCTATAGTTGTTTTTAATTCATCGGGTGTTATCGGATTCATTTTATTTCTTATTTGTTCAGGAACATGCTTAAAATTAAACTTCGGGGATACATTATTGCTCTCTCTATCCTCACTTATTACTTCGGTTGCAAACAAAACATGGGTTAAAACCTCATTCTTGTGTTCTTGCGGTAGTTTGTCATATGGAACATGTTTATCTGCATTTAATTCTCCTTTAGGATTCCTTTGCATCCAAGCTTCATGCATATAATATGCAGCATGTTCTATATTTAAATTGTTACCATAAAAGCATCCATAAAAAGCCTTAATTGCATCAATACCTGCCTCTAAATTTTCATTTTGAAGATCTGAAGATAAATCTTCAAATGATTTATTAGCAATATCCATCATTACTATACCATCTTTATGTTTTATTGTTTCAGTATCTTCAGTATGTTCAGAAATAAATTTTTCGTCTTTTACTTCTACAAACATCGGTTCGAACGTTTTATTGCCTTCTTGATCCACTTGTGCTCTGCTTTCTCGCCAAGCATCATGAAGTTTGGAACCAACCTTTTTACCCAAATTATTAATTTTTACTTTTCGTTCTTCTTCTTTTTCTTTATTTTGATTAGTGATATATTCATTGTAATTATTTTTTGCTTCTTCATATAAATTAAATATAACATCTGAAAATTCTTCAATCTCAGGTGGTTGTTCAATAGGTTTTTCTGTCTTAAAAAGCTTTCCAATCCTGCCAGCTATAGTTTTTTCTTTTTGAGCAATTTTCTCTTTTTCTTCTTGTTCTTTTGCAATATGTTCATCATGAACTTTTTCATATTCAGCTTCTAATTCACTTGGTTCTTTCCTTTTATCCAAATCAATTAGCTCAAAATTTATATCACCATCTAAACCAAGCTTACCTACAAAATCTTCATTTCTATCATAAATTTCGGCAGGACTCCGCCTACTATGTGCAAATCTAAATAATAGTTCTTTCTTACCATTATGATTTGTATCCATAAACACCTGGCTTGATGGTCCTGATTCCTTAGATTTCCTTGATAGCCATTCCATTACTGCTACAGCATCAGAAAAATTCCTATCAATACTCATATTTTCCTCCTTTGGTGATACAACCAAATTACTACTTAAGTTTAAAGATCAATAAAAAATTGTAATGCTATTTTAATTTAATTTTATCACTTTAATTAACAATATTCACCCTCTATTGCAATATATTTGCTATAATTTGCTATATATCTATTCATTTTACTCTACTATTCTTATTATTTCATAGCAGCGTGATATTTTTTTATTATCTATGAGAGGTTGCTCTTCTCACTAATATATTTAATTAGCTGCTGCTCCCAGCCTGATTCGGAACACCAATCCGGTGATTCATCTTGCTTTTCATATATAAAATTAAGGAGTACTGCAAGTTCCATTTTATCGAGTGCATCATATAGTTCAATGAACTCATCGTCCCAAAAACAGGTATTCAAAATTTCAACGCAATCGCACAGGCTATGGACTTGCTGTTTTAACATAGCAATTTTATCGGATAAATAACGGCAGTTACTCATTTCGTCAATAAACATTCGAAGTTTTTCATTATCCATCATCTCACCATCAACAAACTGAACACCTGAAGCCCCCATTTCTTCTGACTGAGAAAGAGACAAAAATATACCGTCCAGTTGGTTTGTCAGCAAAACTGTCTCTATTCTTGCATATAAATTTGCCGTCGCAGCTTTCAGGTATTCTTTCTCCGCAGGATCCATTATTTGCATGCAGCAACAAAGTTTCTCGGATGCCTGGCGTAGTGCTTCAACTGCCTCTTCTTTGGTCCATTTTCGAAACAGGTAAATCATCTGAATTCTATCTGAATCCGTAATATCAAGTGAAGCAATGTCACCGTCAAGTAATACGAGTCCGACGGCATTTGTGACTATCGGTTCATATATATTGATGAGAAGTCCTTTATAATCGAGGCAGTATCTTTTTAACAACACTTTAATTTTTTCAGTATTGAATCGTCTGCAAAGTTCGTTTTCTATAACAAACCGGCGTAGATACTCATTAATGTATTCGATACCCTGTAGTTCCTCGGGCACAGCTTGGCATAATTGGTAGTCGATATCACAAGGCATCTCATGAGCAAAGAATTTGTAGTCATATTTCTTAAAGAAGGCACTTATTTCTTGCAGGGTATCATTGTATGAGATATTTTCTATTGGTAAGACATTTGCTTTAGCCTTGCGCAGAAGTTCTTGCCCAGTTTCAATCTCTGTTTCGATTTTTGCCCATCCCAATTTTAATAGTGCCTCCATGTTCTCTTTCTTCAGTAGAGAGATGCTATCGTCGTTTGATTTGAGGTACATGCCAATAGAAAAGCAGATCGATTTTAACAGTTCCTGTGCGGTTTCGATTGGTATAGAACTGCTGTCGCCCATAGTAAAACGCTCTGTCCTATTCCCCAGCAAAATCCAGAGCCTACCTTGAATGTTCGTCAGCTCTTCCTCTGTCAATATCCCGTCTTGCAGGCTATTCTCCGATATGAACGATAAATAATTGCCACTATTTGCGTCCTCCATATACCCTCCTAAAACATATCTGTGTCATCTGTCTCATAACCGTATCGCGTGTTGCGGCAGAGCCCTTCAAGTGTCATGTCGCTTAAATATTCCAATGACCCTTGGCATATCCCATCGAAGTGGTGCTTCATAAAACTAATTAATTCTTCATCCGATATCATATCATTGGATTCATTCTTAAAGTAGTAAAAAGAGTCCTGAAGCTCGAGTATTGTATCCTCGTAATTTTCCTGTGTGATATATGGAGAATCACAAAACTCTATAATCAGCTTCTTCAGTATGCCCTGTCCAAACTCGATTCGGCCTGTATTTTTTAGAGCTTCAAATCGCTTTTCGACAAGACTTTGTATCTGCTGCTCAGAAAGGGATAATCCAAACTGTACTGTCAGTTCATTGCACTCACGAAGCTCCGCGGCTGTCTGCAATTTCTGCATATTCACAACAGTCATATCAAATCTTTTGTCCACCGATATCACCTCCAATCTATAGGATAACCGTATGTCAAGCGTAATACAAGGCTTGATATTTTACCCATTTTGTGGTAATATAATCATGGAAAAAGTACAATAAAACATTTAAAAAATTTGTACAGAACTTCGAATGGTTCCCCTCCACTAAAAAAAAAGAAAAGACCTTGAAATTCTTGCATATAGCAAGCTTCAGAGGTCTTTTTATTATAGCTTCTAGAATTCTTATTGTTTTATTGGTCTAAGTTTTTCCACCATCACTACTATAAAGCCGTTCACTTTTTACTTTTCCTGCCCATCATATCCCCTATTAGTCTTTCCTATGTCAATAGGATTATGAGAATGTGGTTTCTTGGGCAATTTATTATGATTTTCTTCTACTCTTAAACTCTTTATAAAAGCTTCTCTTGTGTCATCTTTTATTTGGGGCTCTTCATTTAAATGTGTATTTTTTACAATTTTTTTGCACTTATTATAATAAATATTTTTAAATAGTTTAGTTCTACTATGTTCAGCTTTTTCTATATTTTTATCAATACTATTCCACATATCATTATTATCAACTTTAATTCTTTCCATTTTTCTTATAATAGAAATAGGGTCAGTAAGAAATTGTATCAGAGTCTGATTCTTTCCAAATTTATCAAATAAATCACTTGCAAGTCCTACTTCCCTTGCATATCTATTATTATCAGGTGGATTGGTTTGATATCTATGTCTCCAAATTAATTTAGCTATATATTCTGTAAATCCTTCATTTAATGAATTATTATTACGAGCAACAATTCCATGAATACCAGACATTGCATGAGTTAACTCATGTATAAATGTATATTCTTTAAACTCATCTAAAACTTGAATTCCTTTTAATCCGTTAATCATAAAATATCGGTTCTTTAAATTATTGTTTTCAGGAGGGTTAATTTTTTCATCTTCAGAAAACCTTACTATGTCTATATTTGACAACAATTTATCGGCTACAGATTCTTTTGAAATTTCAGTACTTGTAATATCTTCTATTTGGTGTGCATATTTTATTATCTGCTCACTAACAAACCCTGGTTCCTCATAATCCTTTTCTTTACAAGCTTCATAAATTTTAGTTTCAAATTCATTCATATCTCACACCTCATTTAGCAACTCCAATATTAATGAATATGTGTTTACTCCTTATATTTTCTTATTTTAATCAAGGCACAAGTGATTTATCATCTTTAATAACAGTACGCCCCGGAGGTGGTTTCTTAGAATAATCTGGCATTCCGATTACAGAAGGAGATTTCCAAAAAGCTTCTCTCTCTTTATCAACAACTGGTTCTTGTTTATTTTGACTGTTATCTTTTGGACTCATATCTAAGCTTTCTTTTTTTGAATCTCTTCTAGGTATAAGCTTATTAATAATACTACTTAACCGACCTTTTTTGTCAGGTTTGCTAGTTTCTAAATTCTCACGACTTAAGTTTTCGAAGGCTGCTCGCAACTCTTTTTTATCCGGCTTGCCGTCTTTTACGCTAAATTCTCTAAGCTTATGGACAAGCTCACTATAAACTTTTTTTTCTTGTTCCCTTAGTTCATTATTTCTATAGATTTCGTTCTTATCAAATTTTTTATCAACTTTACCTTTGAATTTTTTTAACTGAGACCTCAAAAATCTATCACTTACATCAGCATTCCTTAATTGACTGATTCTCGCATCTTCCTCATGCCTTAAATCATTTTCCGGAATTGGATCTACACCACAATTTTCTCTGCATATTGACTCGTCTATCTCAATCAAAGGCAATCTCATGATTTTAGCGATTTTAACAGCTCTTTGATATTCTTTCGAATACAATTTATCTCCCATAGTTTTACAGAACACTGCAGATAATTCACTTTTGTCTGGCATCAATTCAATTTCATTATGAACATCCCTGTCAAGTATTTGACCATTTCCTCCAAAAACTACTTGAGTATTTTTTCTGCTTGTCTCCATATTTTCTTTTTCGATTTGCTTTGGGGTCATAAGTCTTGAAAGTTTCAAGGCGTAATAACTGTCAAATCCTTCATTTAACAATTGTTCCTTACTAACACGTCCTTCAGTATAGTTCCATTTATTAAATCCATTTACTTCATCCGAATTAATATTTTTATCACTTGCAACAACAATACCTCCTGTATTATAAACAAATCCAACTTTTCTATCCTCGTATGTTCCCAACTGTTGTTCAGTAATCAAACTAGTGGATAAGAATGTTTTATTGTCCCGTATATGTCTTTCTAAATCTGCTTTTTCCTCCACTAAAGGTGAAATTGCATGCACCAACAACTTGAAGCCTTTATTTTTGTCAAATTCACCTACACCAGTTAAATCATTTTCCCAAATCCTATTTGCAAAATTCGTACAATTATTTTCAATATCAAAAACTTGCAAACACGAATCCAAATATTCCTCCCGCATTTCCGACGTTTCAAAATCTACATTACTCATATTATGATACCCTGCAATATCGCTACCTCTACCATCTCTTTCTATCACTTTCATATTCGCAGTCTCTAATTTTTGCATTATTTCTGATACCTGCTCAACTTGCTCATTCAATTGCATTCGTTCTTCTTCAGAAAATAAATGTTCATAATCCTGCATAAAACTTTTTAGAGAATCTTCAACCGTTTTAATATGTATTCTATAATCAGCACATTCGTACATACTTTTTCACCACCAATACGTAATTTTTACAAATATACCTTTTGGTTATTTACTTTTTTTCTATTTTCTAATATCCACATATCTACTATTATTTTAACATAAAATCCAATTATACTCAATTTTTTGCTTGCTTATAAATTAAAGGAACAGTCTGCACCCGAAACTACTTAGAACTTTAAAACTGTAACCCCCAAAAAAAATTGATTATTACCAATTAAATGATATAATATAACCAATATTTTTGTAGGGGGTTTCAAATGAAAAAGCTTTATATTGTATTGCTTATTAGCTTAGTCTTACCCTGCTTTGCATATGCAGATGATACAAGTCTTGGAAGATATGGCGAATCCGTACGCCCAATCAATAACCCAAATGTACGAATGGAATCAGAGAAAGTTAATGTAAAAATGTACGAGGGTTATTCAACAACAACTTGCACTTTTAAATTTGTCAATCAGACAAAAAAAACTCAGAGCCTGTTAATGGGATTTCCTGATGGCTACGATTTTTCCACTAATGATGATATATCTCCTGAATCAAATGAAGGCATGAATATTGCAAAATTTTCAACTGTTATTGATGGAAAGAAAATTGGTGTAGTTCACAAAAAAGGTAAAATATTAAACGAAGAGACAAAAAAATTAGATTATCCCTATTGGTATACATGGGAAGTAACTTTCAAACCGGGAGAGTCTAAAACTGTTGTTAATACATATGAAACTCAAAATACAAATGATTCAATGGGTTATCATTATGCAGGCTATGTAATAACAACAGGTTCTCCATGGGCCGGAACTATAAAAGATGCGCAGATTGTATTTGATGTCAGTAACTTCGGATTATACAGTCTCGAGTCAGCAACACCTACAAATTATAAGTTCTATGGTGATAAACTTGTTTGGAATTTTAAGAATTTTGAACCAACAACGAATATTGAAGTAGTTGCAAATAAAGAATTGGGCAAAATATTAGCTTATAGTACTAATTGTAATGATGATGTAGTAAGTGAAGCTATAGATAATATTGATGAATTATTCTCAAAATGTGATTATCGTAGTACCATTAATGAAGCAGATAAAGTATTAGCTCATAGCAATATAACTACCTCAGCAATTAATTATTTTTTAACAAAAAAAGCAATAGCCAATATTAAGCTTGGCAAGATTAGTGATGGAGTTTCTAATCTTGAAAGAGTTGTGTCTTCAAGTCAAGGCGATATTACCGATATTGGTGATATCAAACCTGCGGCGTATTATCTTTTAAACTATTATAAAAAACATAACATACAAAAAGCCAAAAATATCTACCTAGCAAATATATTTATGAAGACGAATGGCGTATTACAAAAGTGGGTCAATGAACAAGTTCTAAATAGGAGCTCTAGCTTCTTTAAGCCTCAACTTACTAACTGTTTGATACAGAAGGATCAAGAGTACTTCACCATTCATGATCAAGATGATGATCTTAGATTTGCGAAAGTTTCTGTATGGTACACAGAAAATGGTAAAACTAAATATCTTATTAATGAAACTCGTGACAATTTTACACAATCTCACTATGAAATCGGCTTAAATTATGGTTACACTTTCCCATCAAATGTTAAAACACTATACTATAAAGTTTACGCAAAAGATTATAGCAATAACATCCTTGATACAGGAGTTAAAAAAGTTATAATTAAATAATCGAGCTTAGAATGGTTCGCCTCCATCAAATTATAACAAACTCAGGTTTATAAACCTGAGTTTGTTATTTGAAACTTTTTATCCTGTACTATTTCTAAAGTAACCCGCTAGATGTTCACTGAATTAGTGGATGAAGTACAGATGATGCTACTGATGTATCTCTGCTCTTTTAACGTTTACAAAGGTTAAAGTTCTTAAGCCTTCCATACAATACTTTATTATATTTAATCCAATCTGCGTAGCTTTGATTTTTTTGAAGATTTTTTATAAGTACTTTCCATACCTCAGGTTTTGCATATGATTTTTCCCATATTGCGACACCTGCCAGATTATATTTTTGAACTAAAGATGATTTCAGATTGATAGAATCTTCATTTTCCAGCCATATCTTATAAATAGCATTATCCTTGATGTATTGGGCATATAATTGCCCGCTTTCATCGTCCCAACGAACATTTGCATTATTGATTTTAACTTCACTTTTAGCACCATCCATTGAAAATACTTTATACTGGGTTACTTTTGTTGAACCACTGCTATCTAGCTCTTCCCTCCAACCTCTTGTATAGAATGGAAGACCTAATAAAAGTTTTGTTGAAGGTACTTCTTCCAATGTTGCCTGTAATTTATCCTCAACCCATGAATATTGTGCAACAGAACCACTGTATGGACAATTGCTCCAATGCTGGTCATAGGTCATTAAAGCAACGTAGTCTACAGCTTGTGAAAGAGCTTTGGCATCACAGCATCCCCAATTATTTTCGTTTCCGCTTGGCGCACCTACATCAACTGAAACAACTCTTCCTTCATCTCTTAAGATTGGCGCTAACTCCCTCACGAACTGAGTAAACACATCTCTATCTTTATTGCTCATATTTTCAAAATCTATATTAATACCATCCAAATCATATGTATTCGCATATGCGACAATTTGATTAATGACCTTATCCTTTAGCAACCCATCATTTAGTATACTTGAACTGATAATAGGACTAAAGCTGTTAGAGAACAAAGCCCATACTTTATACCCTTCCCTATGTGCTTTTTCAATGTAATTCTTCATATTATCTTCGCTGGCTTTACTCTTTACAGTACCATTTTTATCGCTGACATAAAACCAAAAAGGAGATAATATTTGCAGCCCATCTATTTTATTTATATTATCAACATTTAACATTTGATCCCAAGCAAGACTTATTTTTTCGGTATGTACACCTGTTTTTATTTTGGATTCTAAAGAAACAATAGGCATTAACTGAACGGATTGTTCTTCCATAAATCCAACTAATCCTTCCTTTGTTCTTACTTTATACCATCCTTTAGAAATATCAAAAACTTCTAATTCATCGTTCAACTTTGCTGCCTTGACTATCGGGCTTGAAACGAAATTATTTTTTCTTATGGGGGGGATTAATTGGGCTACTCTCCCTTGTTTATATGGTGATTGATTATAATCAATCATTACAACATTATAATCACTGTTAAATTTGACATTAATATCATAAACATTTTTTAAAAAGTTTATGGGTAAGTAAATTTTACCTCTTATTAATTTTGCAGGCACTCCGCATTTAAGGAGTTTGTTGTTTACTGATACTATATTGCTATTAAGCTTCATTTTTGCTACTTTATATTTACTAGTTGTTATAACTCTACTCATTTTTTCTTCCCACAACAAATTTGGGTCAAAATACTTCTTTACGATATCTATAGGCAGTAAGACCTCATCTTTTTTTATAATTGGCGGGGTATTTTTACAGTCAATTATATCTGCCTTAATAACTAAGGCAGTCGCATTATTACTTTGAACTATTTGTTGATTTGAAATAGTCAGAAAAAGTGTCATTAAAATTGATATTAGCACAATAAATCACCACATATTTATTTTATGTTTTTTCTTTTGTTAGTTATTTTAAAAAGCTAAATTATTTTGTCACTATATATATGATACAGCAAAATGTACTTAAAAACAAATCTGAAAAAGTCTGGAATAGATAGATAAATCAAAATAAGCATCCGAATTATTTACCTTAAGCCTTTTTATGTTTGTTCTACAAATTCTCAATAATGTGTACAAAACTTCAATTTGGCTTGCCTTCACCAAAAAAAGATTGTAGAATTATCTGTAGATAATTCTTTTAATGGGGGGCGCTTAGCATTAGCACAAATAAAACAAAAATAATTAACAAGAATGATTGTTCCGAGTATCCTGAAGTAAGAATATTTAAACCTCTAAATTTAAATAAGATGGGTAACCATAGTTTAAATGAAAGATTAACTCAATATATTGCAAATGTAATCCTTTTATTCTGCGGGCTGGCATTATACTGCAATAATAAATACTATACCGCATTGTTAAATCCTAACGCATTACTTATTTTAAAACTTTATG
>Ga0209340_1001343_pt1 | contig 18211 bp, 19 predicted proteins | sample EPASupsiteSAE323_FD_187266 | JGI IMG/M metagenome (GOLD analysis project Ga0209340, IMG submission 187266) | Bioremediated contaminated groundwater from EPA Superfund site, New Mexico - Sample SAE3-23 (SPAdes) (version 2) | ecosystem: Environmental > Aquatic > Deep subsurface > Groundwater >... | reverse complement strand
TGAATATGTATTGACCGGAGGAGAACTACCAGCGATGGTAATAATTGATGCGGTAACTAGGTTGTTACCAGGAGTTTTAGGGAAAGACAATTCGAGTCATGATGAGAGTTGGTCTGAAATTGAAATCGATGGTAAGAAAATTAGGACAAAAGAATATCCTCAATATACAAGACCACAGGAATTTATGGGATATAAAGTACCTGAAGTTTTAGTAAGCGGTGATCCAAAAAAAATAAAACAATGGCAGTTAGAAAAACGTACCGCTAAATAGGACTATTCCGAATAAAATAAAAACAAGATATTCAACAATTATTGAAAGGCTGAGATCTCCCCGGTGATAATGGTGATATAAGCTCCAAAAAAAATAACCAGCACCAAGAATTATAACAACAAATCGACGGTTGGAAGATGAAAGACCGGCAAAAAGATAAAAACAAATTCCTATAATAAAAAACAAGGCTAAAAAAATATATTCAAAAGGTTTTTTTTTGACTTCTGGAGGAATGATCATAGTGTTAGAAAATAGCTCCTTGTTGGCTAGTAATAATTAATAACAGAATTACTAAAAGAAAACCAATATGTCCAATATTTGACCCGGTTAATCTTAGGTGATTATTTTTTAAAGTAACGAAACCATCAATAAATAAAACGGTAATAATTAAAATAAAGAGAGTAATACTTATTATTTTGTTTAATAAAAGAGGATTAATAAGATTTTTTTCTTGTGACAAAACTTCTGGTGTCTGAGGCAAAGAAATTACTCCTTCATTATTTAAAATATCTGATTTGATAACTTCATCTGGTAATGTTACTTCTTCATTTTGATTGGAGTTGATTACTTTTTTAGTATCTGAAGCAATGGCTACTAGTGGAGTACCAAAGTGTTGGACTACTAAAGTAGTTTTAATACCACCCAAAACGCCATTGACCACACCAATACCAATTTCTTGATATTTTGAATTGACAATATTATCCCTGTGGGTTGGTGAATTCATCCAAGCTTTCATTAAAGAATCAGTATCATAAAAATCACGAGCTAAATTTTCTCCAGCAGCAGAATATTTATAATTAACTGATTTAATAAAATCCCAAGGGGTAGTACCTTTTGGAGAAGTATGAGCCCAATAATTATTGGCAAACATATCTTGAGCTTTTTTGGTAGCAGATTCTGATAAAAGTGAATTATATTTTAGAAGTGTAAGTCCAAGTTCTTGTCGTTTTTGATTGGTTTGATCTATAACTTTTTGGACAGTAATCTCTGAAGAATAACCAAGTATTCCCGGTTTGATAACACTAATAAATTTAATTAGTGAATGATTAAAAAGATAAAAAGCAATCAAAATCAACAAAGTGTTGGTTCGCAAAAGAGCTGAGCGATGATTATTTTTTTCTAAAGGTAAAAACCAATGTTTCCAAAAGTATTTCACAATTTAAGTATAGGCTTTTTTAATAAAAATTTAATAATTAAAAGACCCATGATAATTCCGGCTAAATCAAAAAAAGTATCTCTTATTCTAGCAGTACGACCTGGAACAAAATATTGATGAAATTCATCAGTAAAAGAGTAAAGATATGAAAATATAAATGAAAAATTAAACTTTTTTAGGGCAAAAAACCAAAGAATAAACAAAATTGCATATTCAATTAAATGAAAAGATTTGAGGATAGAAAACCTTAACCAATAAGAATCTCCGCCAATACCAGTAGTTTGACGTGAAGAAAAATAAAAGATAATACCCATCCATACTATGACTGGTAAAAACTTAAAAACTTTTTTCATGATCTCTTAAGTTTAGAGATTATCAACGGACTTAGCAAGAGAATTGCTCCACTAAATATTAAGATAACGGGTAAGAAATTTCGCTTTACTGTCTCAGAAGATTCTCCTAAGACTGAACCTGGATTTGATGACTCGGTTGAATTTTCTATTTTTTGGGTTGAACTAGGAAAATCGGTAATAATAGGAGTTGGTTCAATTGAAGGAGTTAATTCAGGCGTTACTGTTGCTGTTGGGGTTGGAGTAGAAGTTGGAGTATTACTAAGACATTGATAATTTGATTGACCCTTTGACAAAGTAGTAAGACACCAAATATTATCGTTTTTAGACCAAGCTTTTTCTAAATCAAATTTTCCTGAAGGGTATTGATAACTATCAATAATCTTTTGATTTTGATCATACAAAATCAATTTATCGCTTTCAGAATTATTTAAAAATGAAGAAAATTCAAAGACGGCATAATTTTTTGATTTGATTAGAAGCTCTGAAATATTTTTTGTATGAGCATTGTTATCTTCAATTTTCCAAGCAACTAATTTAACATCATAATCATTACTATTATAAAGTTCAATCCATTCAATATTTGAATAAGGCATAAATTCGGTTAACTTTATTCCCGAAGTAGGATTAACAATAGTTGGATCAACAGTTGGGGTTGGAGATGGAGTAAGTGTTGGCGTGGGACTATTAGTGGGGGTTGGAGTATTGGTTGGAATAAGACAAGTATTAGTACTACCAGGAGAAATTTGATTTTTACTTTCTGAATCAGAATATATTAATTGATCTATTAGTAGACCATTAGAATCATATAAATTTACAGTATCCCCATCATTATTTAAATAGCTGTTAAATTCAAATATTTGAGTTGAATTTCCAGAAATACAAATATTATTTATTGTTTTTATGGTATTAGCTAAATCTTTAAAATACCAACCATTTAAATTAATTGAGTTAGAATTAGTATTTTTAAGTTGAATCCATTCAGTTGAAGAATCTGATGAAAAATCGTTTATTTCAATTGATGATTCAGCAAAAACTGGACGAAATGAAAATAATATTAATAGTAATAAAACTAACACAATTTAGTGTAACAAAATTTATGATAATTTAGAGATAGCTAAATCTAATTTATGTAAAGTTTTTTCTTGACCTAAAGCTGGTAAACATTCTATTACTGGCGGAGTGAAAGCTGATCCGCAAATTGCCACTCTAAAGACCATGAAAAATTCACCTATATTCCAATTATTTTCTTGAATCAAATTAGTAATTTTATTTTGGATATCGGAAAAGTCTGAAAGTAATTCTTTGGATTTTGCCAACATATCTTTTGCTAGTTCTGGACTAGTCCCCTTTTTAAGTAGTAAATCTTTATCATATTCGACATTTTCAAATAAAAATTTAGTTTGAGAAATAAGATCTGAAAGTTTTACTATTCTTTCTTTTAAAACTGGAACTAAAATTTTAATTTGTTCATCTGAAGCATTTGGTAAAAATTTTTTGAAAAGTTCAAATAGTTGATCATCGGTTTTTTGACGAAGGTAATAACCATTTAAATAATCAAGTTTTTTTCGATTGAATATAGGAGATTTTTTGTGAAGATGTTTAATATCAAACTCTTGAACAAATTCATCTAAAGTAAAAAATTCTTTGTTGGTTCCTGGATTCCAGCCCAAAAACATAAGAAAATTGAGCATGGCTTCGGGTAAATAACCTTCGTCTAAAAAAGCACGGGCGTGAGTAGAACCAGTGCGTTTGCTTAATTTTCCTTTACCATCTTCATTTAATAAAACTGTAAGATGGGCAATAAGTGGAGCTTCCCATCCAAAATAACGATAAAGCAAAAGATGTTTTGGGGTGGAAGTGAGCCATTCTTCGCCTCGAAATACATGAGTAATTTTCATAAGATGATCATCAATAACGGCAGCAAAGTGATAGGTAGGAATTCCATTTGATTTAATTAAAACTTGATCGTCGATATCATTGGTATTAAATTTAATTTGACCACGAATTTGATCTTCAAAAATAATCGTTTCATTTTTTGGGATAACCATACGAATGGTATAAGGGATTTTATTATCAAGGTTTTTTTGAATATCTTCTTTTGATAAATGAAAACAATGTTGATCATATTTTGGAACTTGACCAGCGGCTTTTTGAGTAGCACGAAGATTGTCTAAACGTTCTTGGGTACAGAAACAATAGTAAGCAAAACCTTTATCAATTAATTCTTTTATATATTTTTGATAAATTTCTAGTCTTTCACTTTGAATATATGGACCATAAGGACCATTGATATCAGGACCTTCATCCCAATTTAAACCATAATCTTTGATAACTTGTAAAATTCTCTCTTTAGATCCTTCTACTAATCTTTTTTGATCAGTATCTTCAATTCTTAAAATAAATTGACCATTATTTTTTTTGGCTAAAGCATAATCATATAGTAAAGTTCGTAATCCACCAATATGTAATTCACCGGTAGGACTAGGAGCCATGCGGGTTCGAATAATTTTATTATCTAGCATGGCTAATTTTACCATTTAGTGTAGAATATTTTTATGTCTCTTACTCATACTGCTTTCATGAGCCGAAATATTATTAAATATGGCGGAATAGGTGTAATTTTTTTTGTGTTTTTGTGGATGTCAATTACTACGGGATATAAAATATATAGAGCTAGTCATCCTGTATATGTAGCACCAACACAAAGATATGGAGTCTTACCAACAATTGTATTTCCTGAAAAAGAGAAAACTACAAAAAGTTTTTCTTTTGAATTTGCTAATGATACAGTTCCGCAATTTAGTGATCAGGCTAGAGTATATGTAATATATAGATCGAGTAGTAGTATTATGGCTTTGGAAAAAGATAAAGAAACAGCAAAGAAATTTGAATTTACTGAAGAACCAAGTGAAATTAAGACAGGTGTTTATGAATTTAAAAATAGTAGTTCAAATAAAACATTAACCATGAATGTGTTAAATGGAAGTTTTACTTTGACATATCCATACATGTCTGATCAATTGTTACTTACTTCAACTAATATGCCATCTAAAAATGAAGCAATTGAAATTGCGTCATCATATTTAGAACGTGGCGATAAAATGGCTGACGATTTAAAAAATGGAGAAAAAAAAGTAAGTTATTGGAAAATTCAAAATGGTTCCTTGATTGCTGCTGATTCACAATCAGAGGCTAATATGGCTAGAGTAGATTTTTATAGATCAAAATTAAATGAAATTGAAGTACTTTCAGAAAATGTTGGAAAAGCATCAGTGTCGGTTTTGGTTTCTGGGTCTGAAGTGGCAGATAAAGAAGTATTGGAAGTTAATTATAAAGATTTAAATATTGATAGTGAATCATATTCAACTTATCCAATTAAAAAAGCAGAAGAAGCAGTAGAAGATTTGAAGACTGGTAATTACTGGCCAGCTTCAGATGTCACTGCCAGCCAGGTAGTAATTAGAAATATGTATTTGGCTTATTTTGAACCGGTTAGTTTAACCAATTATTTACAACCTATTTTTGTTTTTGAAGGTGATAATAATTTTGTGGCTTACGTATCAGCAGTAAGCAGTAAATAGGTTTACCAGAAAACATTTTGTTTGGCCCAATCAAGAATATTTTTAGTATCTTGAAAACGATCATCGCTTTGAGCAACAACACTAATGAGATAATGACCATTAAGATTAATAAGTCCAACAAAACAACCTTTGGCCTCAGGTGTCCAACCAGTTTTTAATCCTTCAATTTCTGGAGTTGTTTTTAACAATTCATCTGTAGAGGTTAAATAATGTTGAATGGAACCATCAATATTGGAAACTGTAAGTTGTTGATTTTTAACGGTATCTTTTAGAATATTGTTTTGAACAGCAATACGTCCAATTTGAGAAAGATCGTAAACAGTGGAATAATGATTCTCATTTTGAAGTCCATCAACATTGACAAAATTAGTATTTTTTAAATTATATTTTTGGACTAAAAGATTCATTTGTTTTACGAAACCATTTAATCCCTGTGGATGATGTTTGGCAAGTGTGTATGCGGCGTCATTGGCAGAATAAACAAGGAGAGCTGAAACCAAAGATTTAACAGTTATTTTTTCATTCAATTTTAGACCCATATTTTGACCTTCTGAATATTCCTCATCAATAGTGATTACCTCATCAAGTGGATAAATATTTAAAGCTGTTAAAGCAGTAACTAATTTTGTTGTAGAGGCTGGATAAACTTTATCTTCAGAATTTTTTGAAGTTAATATTTTGTTAGTAACAACATCTACTAAAATATAGTTTTGGGCTGTAGTTTCTGGTTTGGTAACTAATTTAATAACTGGAGTTGATGGAATTTGAAATTGAGAAATTTGGTTTTTTGAAATTGACTGATCTAAACCATAAGTACTCCAATGAGAAATTGATGGTAACCAAAACAAATTTAAAACTAAAATGAGAAAAATAATAACTAAATCAATCCAATTATTCTTTAGAATTTTTAGCATCTTTTTTTAGCATTAAACCTACATCATCAAGTTGTTTTTGATCAACTTCACTTGGCGCATTCATAAGTAAGTCAACTCCATTTGAATTGAGAGGGAATGCATAAACGTCTCGAATGTTTGGTTCATCTAGAAGTAACATTAAAAATCGATCTAAACCAATAGCCCAACCGCCGTGTGGTGGAGCACCGTAGTGAAAAGCACTATACATGCCACCAAATTTTCTTAAGACTTCTTCTCGACCATAGCCAATAACTTCGAAAGCTTTAACTAAGGTTTCAGGTTCATGATTTCTAATAGATCCTGAGGCAAGCTCGTAACCATTTAAGGTTAAATCATATTGAAAAGATTCAATTTCTAGAGGAGATTTGTTTACAAGAGATTCCATCCCGCCTTGAGGCATAGAAAATGGGTTGTGTCCAAAATCAAGTTTTCCTTCATCGGTCATTTCATAAAAAGGAAAACCAGTGATCCAATTGAAACTTAAAATATTTGGATCACGAAGATTTAAAGTATCGCCAATACTTAAACGAAGATGACCTAAAACTTTGTTGGCAATTTCTAATTTGTCAGCAACGAAAAATATCATATCTCCTGATTTTGCCTTAGTTTCCTTTATTATTTCTTGTTGAAGTTGTTCATTAAAAAATCGAGCCACACCAGTATCTAAAGTGTTATCTAAAACTTTTGTGTAAGCTAGACCTTTGGCTCCCTTTTCCTTGGCTAATTTTTCTAATTTTTCAATTTGAGTTTTACTAAATTCAGCACAACCTGGAGCCACAATACACTTGATAGCATCAGCACTATTAAAGACATTGAATTCGCTTTTATTTTTAATAATTTCAGTTACATCTTGGAGGTAAACTTCAAAACGAGTATCTGGCTTGTCACTACCAAATTTATTCATAGCCTCTTTGTAAGGAATTCGAGGAAATGGGAAATTAACTATTTTCTTTTGTGGAGCTACAGTTTGATAAGTATCTTTAATTAAATTTTCAGCCGTAGCAAAAATTTTATCAATAGTTGGAAAACTGATTTCAATATCGATTTGATAAAAGGCTCCGGCATGACGATCAGCCCTGGGATCTTCATCTCGCATACAAGGAGCGATTTGAAAATATTTATCGACACCACCAACCATTAATAATTGTTTAAATTGTTGCGGAGCTTGAGGTAAAACAAAAAATTTACCTTTGTGGATACGAGAAGGAACTAAAAAATCTCGAGCACCTTCTGGTGATGAAGTAGTTAAAAGCGGAGTCATGACTTCAGTAAAACCGTTTTGATCAAACCAATTTCGAACAGCCAAAATATACTTACTTTTATCTCTCATAATCTTGGCTAAACGAGGACGGCGTAAATCAAGATAACGATATTTAAGTCTAAGTGATTCATCAAGTTCGGTACCATCAGTGTCTAATGGAAAAGGAATAGTATCACTTTTACTTAAAACAGTTAAATTTTGACAATGAACTTCAATCTCGCCAGTAGTGATATTTTTATTAGTAGCTTTTGATTCTCTTTTAGCAACTTCACCCTCAACACTAACGACCCATTCCATACCTAAAGTTGAAGCATTTTTAAAAATTTCAGCGTTATCTTTAGCATTAACAACAACTTGAATAATTCCACTCCAGTCACGAAGATCAATAAAAATTAGTTGACCATGATCACGAATATTACTAACCCAACCTTGTAATAAAACTTTTTCTCCAATTTTTTGGAGACATTCTTTTGTTAGTATTCTTTCCATAGATACATTTTATAATAATAATAAAAAAAATCCCGACATGTGTCGGGACAACAAAACTCGATTTACTTTCGTGCTCTGTTTCCAGTGTGACACACGGGGCTTAATTTTACAGTTTGGCTTCTGTAGGGTTCTAGTAAGTGTTTAACTTTTCTTCCCTCAGCTTCCTCCGTTGTTTGCGGAGTCAAATGCTTTATGGGGTTATTATACCCCTTAATATTAATAAATATCAAGTTATCTATAATGCACTATTACAAGATTCCCAAGAATCTTTTTGGGTAATTAATTCAACTTCACCATTGTTACAATCATAAAGGTACCAAAGGCCATATTTACCACTGCTACACCATTTTTCTCCACTTTTTTTACCATTTGTACAATTACCATCACAATCACCATGTATATAATTTTTAACTTCAAGTTTACCATTAGAGCATTTAACTAATTCGGTATCATGATCTGATGACATTGCTGCAAAACATTTGGATTCACCATTAGAAAGAACAGAATTATTATAAACACACTCACCTTCAGCAGGTTTTTTGCAATTATAATATTTATATTTTTCAACTACTACTTTTTTACCTTCAATGCATTTAATCATGATCGATTGGATACCACCAAAAAACGATTCAAACCCATTAGTATCATTGCTGCATTCAGTATCTCCATTTCTTAAATATGTATTAGCCTCTTTTGAACCACAATCTGCGGTAATATCTACTTTAGGTACACAAGTCTTTGCTTGAGTTTCCCAATAACAACCAGCGCTGTTACAAGTAGAATCAGATATACAAACACCACAATTTGTCAAAGAACAAGACATCGTGGAAGTCGGAGAGAGTGCTGGGTGTGCTTTTTCGCAATCAACTAAAGATCCATAGCAAGCACTTCTTACATTACCTTTACAAAGACTCGGAGTAGCATAAGAATCTCCAGTTTGAACACACTTTGTACCATTATAAAAATAATATTTTTGATTACTACTTTTTTTTACTGGTGTTGCTGTTGGCGATGTGGTTTTTGATAATGTACATGTCCATTTACCGCCAGCTTTAGAACATAAATTGGAACTATCATAACCAGATTTTGAACATTTACAAGTTTGTTTTGGTGCGGCGGCATTACTTCTATTCTCTTGATTCTTTTGAACCATTTGAGTTCCATAAACTAATCCACCACCAAGCACTAAAGCCATTACTAGAAACTTACCAATTCCAAATTTTTTAACTTTTTTCAAACCTTTTATTTTTTTCACTTTAATTTTAAAAAATTAATAATCTATAAAAATAGTATTATTTCCCTAAAAATTGTCAAGAACTTAAAAAAAACTGAAAAAAATTATCACTATAAAATATCTTTGATTACCAGTTGTGGTGAGGTATTTCCATTCCAAATATTTAGATTGAGACGAGCGGTAAAAGAAATTAAATCACCTATTTTTAGACTTTTATCCAAATCCCCTTTTTTAAAAGCAATAGTATCGATATTATCCAATTTTAATTTAAGATGTTCTTGTTTTTGACCAAGAAGTCTTTTTTGAGTTATTTCTATATTTTTGAACAAAAAATTTGGTTCTGGATTTTCAATTCCAAAAGGTTGGAGTTTTTCAACTAATTTACAATTTTTAATGGTCACGGCTGATAACTTCATCTCGGCATCAATATAAACTGATGGTTTTAATTCAATGTCTTTTAACTTTTCATTAATAATTTTAGTAATATCTTTTTGAAATTTAGGAATATTTTCTGATTTTAAACTAAATCCAGCAGCACCAGCATGACCACCTAGTTCAACAAGTAGGGGCGAGGCATGCCTTGCCCCTACATATCTTAATACTTCAATAATATTTAATTCTTTGATAGAACGACAAGAACCTTTGGCAATTTTGTCGCCAATACTAATTACAATTGAAGGCAGATAATATTGTTCGGTAAGTCGCCCGGAAATAAGACCAATTACTCCTGGATGAAAAGATTTATCAGCCACAAAAATTAATTTATCTTTTATATTTTTAGAGATTTTATTTTTGGCTAAAGTAATACTTTCTTGTTGTAGATTTTGACGATCTTTGTTGAATGAATCTAAAATTTGAGAATATTTTGAAGCTTGAATTGAAGACGAGCAACAAAGTAAACGAAGAGCATCTGTCGGATTGGCTAAACGACCAACAGCATTGATTCGAGGTCCCAATACAAAACCTAAATCGTACGTAGAAATAGATTCTGGCTTAATTCCACTTACTTCAATCAATTTTTTAATTCCACAATTTGGATTTAAACGAAGGCTTTGGAGACCATGAAAAACAATATTGCGATTAATGTCGTTTAGAGGTAAACAATCAGCCACAGTGCCAAGCGATGCCAATCCAATATCAGCATTTTTGTCAAATTGTTTGGCTAATACCCACGAAAGAGCAGATCCAGAGACTTTGGTTGAATGAATTGTGGTAATTAATGAAGATAATTTTTTATCAGCAACATGATGATCGACTACTATAACTTTGACTCCTGAATCTATAATTTTCTTTAATTCATCGTTGGCAACAATTCCATTATCGACAGTAATCAGAAGATCAAATTTAATATTTTTTTGTTTTTGAAATTCGAAAAATGATTTTGACCGAATACCATAACCATCAGCTTCTCTATCAGGCACAAAAGGAGTTACTAAAGCACCTTGATCATGTAAAACTTGCCAAAGAATGGCAGTGGCAGTAATACCATCAACGTCATAATCACCATAAATAAGGATATTTTTTTTATCTTCGATATATTCTTTTATAATCTTAACTGCCTTAAGTAAGGCTTTACTGTTAACTCCAAACTCTGACTCTGGGAGGGTTAAAGGATTGGTTGGTTTTAAAAATTCATCAACATCTTTTGGATCAATATGACGATTTTTGAGAAGAATATCCAATATCTCGAGCTCTGAAGTAGTTTTATCGATTATTTTCATTTAAGTAGCTAATTTTACACATTTTGTTGATTTTGTTATACTACTAGTTAGTCAATTAAGGTAGCCATCCTTTTTTGATAAGGTTAAAACCTGTTATATATTATATAAAGTATTAAGGAGTTTTAAAAAACAATGGCAAACAAATTATTTGTAGGCAATCTTCCTTTTGCAATGACAGATGCCAATTTAGGAGAAATTTTCTCCGCTTATGGTAATGTAGTTGCGGCAAACATTGTCATCGATAAATTTTCCAAACGAAGTAAAGGATTTGGATTCGTCGAATATGAAAATGCAGAAGATGCTGCTAAAGCTATGGAAGCTTTGAATAATTCTGAACAGATGGGTAGAAATATCGCTGTGAAGGAAGCTTTACCAAAGCCAGATCGTGTATAAATAAATTAAAAACGATTTTGAAACCCTCCGGGAAACTGGAGGGTTTTTTGATGACGAAACAAGGCCCAATCTCCCCCCTTCCCCCTCTTTGACAAGAGGGGGTGGACAAGCTCAGGACATTTACCTTAAAAAGGGCAACTTTAAATGAGGTAAAATACAAATAGAATGGAAATCCCAGAGAAGGTCATAAAAATTATAAATAAATTTACCGAAAGTAAGGCTGAAATTTATATTGTCGGCGGAGCTGTTCGTGATCTTTTACTTGATCGACCAGTTAAAGATTGGGATTTTACAACTAATTTAACACCGGAGGAAATGAAAAAATTATTTCCTAAAAATAGTTTTTGTAATAATGTTTTTGGAACATTTAGTATTTTGAACGGCCAAGAAATATTTGAAGTAACTACTTTTAGAACTGAAAGAGGTTATAGTGATAATCGTCATCCTGATGAAGTGGCTTGGGGAAAAACTTTGGAAGAAGATTTACAAAGAAGAGATTTTACAATAAATGCGATGGCAATTAAATTACAAAACCCACCTACCCTTTGGGTATCCTCCCTTGAAAAGGGAGGCCTTAAGGCTGTAGAAATTAAAATAATTGATTTATATAATGGACAAGAAGACTTAAAAAATAAATTGATCAGAACTGTAGGTAACCCAGATGAGAGATTTAGTGAAGATGCTTTAAGATTAATGAGAGCGGTGCGAATTGCTGGACAAATTGGATTTAAAATTGAAGAAAAAACTTTAAAGTCGATTCAAAAAAATGCTCATCTGATTAATAATGTGGCCGGAGAAAGAATTAGAGATGAATTATTTAAAATATTATTATCCCCAATTCCATCAAAAGGAATTGAAATATTAAAAGACTCTGGGTTGTTGAAAGAAATAATGCCAGAATTGTTGGTTGGGGAAAATGTAGCTCAAAAAGGTCACCATATAGATGATGTTTGGACTCACAATTTAAAAACTTTAGATAATTGTCAAACTTGTAGCCCAATAACTAAATTGGCGGCTTTATTACATGATGTGGGCAAGCCAGCAGTAATGATTGGTGATGGCGAAGCAAGAACCTTTCATAATCATGAAGTAAAAGGATCGAGAATCGCTTTGGCTATTGGTAAAAAATTAAGATTATCAAATAAAGAATTAGAGCAACTTTTTAAATTGGTGAGGTGGCATATGTTTACAGTTCAAGAAACTCAAACTGATAAGGCAGTGAGACGATTTATACGAAATGTAACATTGGATTATATTGATGAAATGATAGCTTTAAGAAGAGCTGATAGATTGGGTAGTGGTTCAAAAGAAACCAGTTGGAGGTGGGAATTATTTAAGAAAAGAATTGTTGAAGTTCAAAAACAACCGTTTGCAATTAAGGATCTAAAAATTGACGGTAAAGATGTAATGGAAATCTTAAACATTAAACCTAGTAAAAAAGTAGGCGAAGTTTTAAAAGCAATTTTTGATCAAGTGGAACAAAAACCAGAAATGAATGAAAGAGAAATCTTATTAGAAGAAATAAAAAAGTTTAAATAAACTTATTTTTTTTGGAGTGCTTTTTGAAAAAGAGAACGAGAGGGATGGCGACGCCGGTGGAAGAATAGGTACCACAAATTACACCAACTAGAAGGGCGGTAGCAAACCATTTAGTAGTAGAACCACCAAGTAACACTAATGAAGTTAACATGATAATAATGGTCATAGAATTATTGATAGAACGGTTTAAAGTTTCAGTGACGGCTTGATTGGCTAATTGAACCCAATCAATTTTGTAGTTTTGACGTTTGAGTTCTCGAATACGATCAAAAGTTACCACAGTATCATGAACAGAGGCAGACAAAGTAGTAAGTAGAGCAGTAACAAAAAGAGAATCTAACTCAGCTCCAAAAAAATGACCAAAAATAGCAAAGCTACCAATTAGAATAAAAGTGTCATGAAACATGGCTAAAATAGCACTAGCTCCAAATGAAAAATCACGAAAACGACGACCAATAAATAAAAATAAAAACAAAGAAGAAAGAATCACGGCAGTAATAGTTTTTTGAAGTAATTCTCTACCTAAAACTGGACCAATAGACTCATATTTTAATTCTTTAAAATCTGGAAAATTTTCTTTTAGAGATAAAGTTAAATCATTTTTCTTAGTGATATTAATATCAGCAAACTTGAGAGAATAATTTTGATCACCTAAAGAGTTAATTTCTTTAATTTCTAAATTATTTTTTGAAAAAATTTGTTTAACTTTTTCTTCTGAATACTTTGGAATATTTAAATTCCAAGTGGTACCACCGGTGAAATCAATAGATAAATTAAATTTCCAAAATATTATAGAAAAAAGTGAAACTAATAATAAGATGGTGGAAAAGACCAAGAAAAATGGTCTTAGTTTCATAACATTCATATTTTTTTCTCCCTAATAAAAACACGTAAAAGATTTCTAGTGACAAAAACTCCTGTAAAAATACCAATAAAAATACCTAAGATTAGAGTAACAGCAAAACCTCGAATCATCCCTGAAGTGCTTAAAAATGACCAATTTAAAGGATTAAATAAAATAAATCCAGTGATAATAGTACAAGTATTAGCATCTTTTATAGAATCCCAAGCCCGACCAAAAGCAGACTCAAGGGCCATTTTTAAATCCTTACCCTTTCGGGTTTCTTCCTTTAATCTTTCAAAAATTAAAATATTACTATCAACGGCCATACCAATTGAAAGAATAAAACCAACAATACCAGGAAAAGTGAGAGTTACAGGAATAAGACGATATAAACTAAGAGTAATAAGACCATAAATAATTAAACCGATGTCAGCAATTAAACCAAATCGACCATAATTGGCAATCATAAAAAGACAAACCAAAATTAAACCAACAACACCAGCAAAAATACCTTTATTGAGTGAATCTTTGCCTAAAGTGGCACCAATTTGTGATGGTTGAATTAAAGTAATTGGTAAAGGTAGGGCTCCAGCGTTTAATTGTACTGATAAATTTTTTGCCGATTGAGAATCAAAACTACCACTTATAGAAGCTTTACCTTCAGTAATAACACTATTAACTACTGGAGCGGTTAAAATTTGTCCATCTAATAAAATAGCAATTCGTTTGCTTAAGAATTCTTTTGTAGCTTGGGCAAAAATTTTAGCACCCTCTTCATTAAATTCCAAAGATACTTCTGGTTGAGAATCGTTGGGATTTATAGTTGCAGAAGATAATCTAAGATGAGAACCATTTAGACCAATATCTTTTACTGATTTTTGAAAATCAGCTGAACTAGTGGCAGTTTCAAATAAATTATCATCTATGACTCCGTAAAAATTTAATTGAGCAGTGGTACCAATAAGTTCTATAGCATTATTTATATCTTCAACTCCAGGTAGATCCACCTGAAGACGATATTTGTCTTGTTGTTTGTTTATCTTTACAGTAGTTTCACTAACTCCGAACAAATTAATTCGGCGTTCGATTTTTAATTTAAGTGATTCTAGAGCTGTGGGTAAATTTTCTGACGAAACAGAAGAAGTATCAATGTCAAAAAGAAGAGATGAACCACCGGCCAAATCTAGTCCATACTTTAAATCAATATTTTTTTTGACTTCTTTCGAACCAAGTTTAAAGTTAATTTCAGGACGATAAAAATCGTGTTGCCAATTGAATTTGCCTAAATGAATATTTACAGGTAATTTTTTGGGCATGTTTAGAACTAGACAAATCAAGGTCATGCCAACAATAGTCCAAAAAATACGAAAAGTTTTTTTACGATTAGTCATAAATTAATTTTTTGGTGAACTCATCAAAGAAAGTTGACGTGGATGACCTGAAAAAGTATATCTAATCGAAACTTTGGTTCGATTGACAGACAAACTAACAGGATCACCTTCTTTGATATTAAAATCCTTGATTGCCTTTGAAGGGATAGTAATAGCTAGGCTATTCCCTGTTTTAATAACTTTTCGAATTTGAGTCATTTATTAAAAATTAATAGCTTCTTTAAGATCACCTATTATAGCAATTGGACAGTTAAGAAAAAAATCGATAATAAATTGATCTCTTTTTTGTTTTCGTAAAACAAATTCATTTTTATCCATCACCATGTAATTAATTTCATGACCACGAATTTTTTCTTCTTGTTGAATATAATTTTCTATTTCATTAAATGAAATATCACCAACAATGATAATATCGATATCATCGACATTTTTTTTGTTATTGATTAAAAAATTATAAGTATAGAAAACTAATTTCAAATTGCCTAAATTTTCATTTTTTGCTTGTAGCTTCAAACCTAAACCAGAATTTTGATTGGCAATAGTAAGAAGATTGGTAAAAAGAGGTGATCCTTGATTGGCCCAATAATATAATCGATTACCACGCCATTCAAAGTTTATTAAACCAGCTTTTTTTAAATTCTCTAACTCTCGACGGACTGAATTAATTTCTTCATCAACAAGTCGAACTAATTGACGAACATAAAAAATTTCTTGTGGCGAGTAAAACAAAACATTAATTATTTTAAGTCTTGTTTGAGAAACAAACAGATATTTTAAACTTGTTTGTATTTTCATAACTAATTAAAAGAAACTTTGGTGTCTAAAGATAAAATTTCGACCCAAATATTGCCAGGGATAAAATTGATTTCCTTACCATTTTTATCTTTGTAAATAGTCCGAGAAACTCGATTAGTTTTTGCCCAAGTAATATCGGTTTGGACGCCGTTTTGAATAAGAACACCAGTACCATTGCCAATAAGTCCGTAAAGATTGTGACCATGTTCATCAACTGATCTAGTTTCTTTGGCAAATTGAATAACTATATTTTTTGCAGTAATGGTTTTTTGAGTGTTGAAGTCGACATGCTCATTTCCACCGTTATAACGAATGTAATTGTTGTTTATAGCATCATATTTCCAAGAAACAGAATAATCTTTATAACCAGACCAGAAATCAAATGAAACATTTGAAGTGGTAGGAGTTGCACTGGCTTTGTCTTCTTGTTTAAATGACCAAGCTCGATAGCTTTTATCCCATGAAGTTTTTTTAGCTTCTGTTTTATTGGTTAAACCACGACTGGCAGCAATATTGTAAAGTTCTTTTGATGAACAATACATGGTATGTTCAGTAGCCACGACTTTACCAGTCCTTTCTGGTTCTCGTCGACAAACTTTATAAGAAAGAGAAAATTGACTCAAATCACCCCAAGTACCTTTATCATTCCAACCATAACTAGCTATTTGTTCTACAGCTTGAGCTTTTTTGTTGGTAGTACATGGACCACCAGATGTAGCGGCACTACAATTAGCACCACCTACATGGGTATAAAGAGGATAATCAGAGTATTCAGAGGCTAAATCAAGAAAATAAGTTCGAGCTGATCGGACCGGTCCAAGGTCATATTTATTGCTTTCAGCTTCAGCTATAACACCACAATAAAAAACACCCATAAATCGAGTAATTCCACCCTCAGCAATGGTCTCGTAAACGATATCAGCTCCTTGAAGACCAGATTGTGGTCGAGAATCTTCGTGATTTTCAATCATAACCATTAAAGGGCGGCGAGTTGACCAAATAGCTTTTTCTTCTTTGGTATAAAGTTTGCCATTAATAGGACAAGCTTCGGTTTTTGGACCGGAATAGATAGAATCAGACTTTGTTTCTGATTTTTCCTCAGTTTTTTTTGTATTATTTTTAATTGAAGTTAAAAATGAATGACTGGAAGCTGGAATAAGGCGATCAAACAAAAGATACGAAATTCCAGTAAATATAAAAAATAGCCCTATGTATCCTGATATTTTTATTAATCTAGAGTTCATTGAAATATTAACTTTTAATAGTTTTAACTATAGCTGATTTTTCTTCTTTTGACAAAGTGATATTATCACCTTCTCCATCTTTTACAGCCTTGGCATAGATTCTGGTAATGTCTCTATTGTGAAGTGAAGTGATAATAGCGCCTGTATTATTTTGATCTAAGATGGTAAGAATAAAACTTTGATCTCCACCTAAATCATTAAATGGATTAAAACGGGTAATGTTTATTTTGAGGCCAGTAGAAGTTTGTATTTGATCATTTTTTGAAAAAGATTTCCTCTTATAAAGAAAATAAAAAAGATAAATAGACCACAAAAAATTTATAAAGACTAAAAAATAAACTATAAAATTCATAGACAACTAATTGTAGCAAGAATTTTTATGCTATACTCCGGTATGAACACGTTTGAGAATGAAAATATGCGTTTTTTGAAGAAGGATTTAACAAAGAGCTTGATTTTAAGTCTGCTTTCGATTATGGTGATAGTTGTTATCTATTTATTTATTAAATTTTGAGGGGGTGAAGTTTTAAAATGCCAACTATTAAATTTTACAATGTGAAATCACGCAAAGCAGTTGAAGTCGACGTCAGCAAAGTTAAGAAAGTTACTCTTAAGAATGGTCGACCAGCAGCAGAAACAATCGATCCAGAAACCGGCGTTAAAATGTTCAAAATTTTATCAGCCGCTGATGCAGCTTTGCTTTAATTGAATTTTTAAGGATAAAATCCTGAAGAAACTGAAGGACCTGTTCCGATTTATCGGAAAGGAAAGTCCGGACTACAAAAAGCACAAGACCTGAATATGTAGGGATTCGAGCAATCGAATGGCAATGCTAAAGAGACGAGTAATCCGCCAGCTGGCGGACGACGTGAAACGGGCATCCTCTTGGTGGAAATTTTAAGTTGAGGCGTTAATATCTAGCTTTTGAGAGCCTCAGGTAAAAAGAGAAGATAGATGGTCCATAAACAGAATCCGGCTTAACAGTTTCTTCGGGATTTTTTAGTGTTTACTGATTATTTTTTGAC
>Ga0209340_1001342_pt1 | contig 18235 bp, 15 predicted proteins | sample EPASupsiteSAE323_FD_187266 | JGI IMG/M metagenome (GOLD analysis project Ga0209340, IMG submission 187266) | Bioremediated contaminated groundwater from EPA Superfund site, New Mexico - Sample SAE3-23 (SPAdes) (version 2) | ecosystem: Environmental > Aquatic > Deep subsurface > Groundwater >... | reverse complement strand
CACCTCCATGATGAAGCGCGTTGACGTCGCGGCCTATGACGTCTGCAAACTCACGATGGACGGCAAGTTCCCCGGTGGCCAGACTAACGTCTACTCCATCGCGAACAAGGGCGTCGGCATCCCCGACAAGAATCCCAACCTTTCCGCCGAAATTATCGCGAAGGTAAGGGAATTCGAAGCGCAGATCGCGTCCGGCAAGCTCAAGGTTTCCGAGATCCCCGCGAAGTAATTGCGATTCCATTCGCTGTGATCGGGCCGTCCCCCAGGGGGCGGCCTTTTTTTTGCCCTTTCTTTTTTGCCTCCCTGTCCTTGTCGGCCTCGTCGTAAAAGTCGCGTGTTTCGCATGCTCCAGGGCATCGCCCACCGGGGGAATGTGGTTGCCGAAGCCCGCCGGAATCGTGATATACTGAACCATTCAACGGAACTGGGGGCGCACGGTGGGTTTTGTCATCGAGATGCTCGGCATCACCAAAGATTTTCCCGGCATCAGGGCGAACGATGACGTCACCCTGCAAGTCGAGGAACGGAGCATCCACGCTCTTTTGGGCGAAAACGGAGCGGGCAAGTCCACGCTCATGAGTATTCTTTTCGGACTGTACCTACCGGACTCAGGATCGATCCGCATCCGCGGCAAGGAAGTCCATATCACCGATCCGAACGCGGCCACCGCCCTCGGCATCGGCATGGTACATCAACATTTTAAGCTGGTGCATAACTTTACGGTTACCGAAAATATCATCCTCGGCCAGGAGCCGGCCAAAGGTCCGCTCATCGACATCCGCAAAGCTGAAATGAAGGTCGAGAACATTTCCAGGCTGTACGGCCTGGCCGTAGATCCGCGCGCCAAGATCGAAGACATTTCGGTGGGCATGCAGCAGCGTGTAGAGATTCTGAAAATGCTGTATCGCGATGCGGAAATCCTCATTTTCGATGAGCCGACAGCCGTCCTCACTCCCCAGGAGATTCGCGAACTCATACAGATCATGCGCAGGCTCACGGCCGAGGGGAAGACGATCATCCTCATCACGCACAAGCTGAAGGAAATCAAGGAAGTCGCCGACGTCTGCACGGTCTTGAGGCGCGGAAAATGCATCGGCACGGTCAATGTCGCCGATACATCCGAAGAACGGATGGCTGAAATGATGGTCGGTCGCGAAGTCAATTTTCACGTCGAAAAAGGCCCGGCGAAACCCGGCGAAGTGCTGCTTCGCATCGAGAACCTGAACGTCAAGAACCAGAAAGGCGTGCTCGGCGTCAAGAATTTTTCACTGGAAGTGCGTGCAGGCGAAGTGCTGGGTCTCTGCGGCATCGACGGCAACGGCCAGACGGAACTGGTCCATGCGATCACCGGCCTCGACAGGGTGGAGTCAGGCCGCATTTTGCTTCGCGACCGCGACATCACCAATCTCTCCATCAAGGAGCGCAGCGATCTCGGCCTGGGGCATATTCCCGAAGACCGCCATCGACATGGTTTGATCCTCGATTTCAACCTCGACGAAAACCTCATCGTTCATAATTACTACAAGAAACCCTATGCCCACTTCGGTTTCATGGATAAAAAGGCGATCCGCCGGAATGCGGAGCGCCTGATCCGCGAATTCGACGTACGCTCCGGCGAGGGGCCGGCGACGCCGACCCGCTCGATGTCGGGCGGAAATCAGCAAAAAGCCATTGTCGCCCGCGAAGTGGACCTTTCGTCCGATGTATTCGTCATCGCCCAGCCGACGCGGGGGCTGGATGTCGGCGCCATCGAGTATATCCACAAGCGCATCATCGCCGAACGCGATAAAGGGAAGGCGATCCTGCTCGTATCGCTGGAACTGGACGAAATCATGGACGTATCGGATCGCATAGCCGTAATACACGGTGGAGAAATCGTGGGCATCGTGGAAGCGCAGGGTGCGGACGAGAACGAGCTCGGCCTTATGATGTCGGGTTCCCTGAGGAAAACCGCGAAACGGAAAGAGACCGCGGCGACAGGAGGCCGGCAATGACCAAGCGCAGCGAAAAGATCGTTCTGCCCCTGATTTCCGTCTTCCTCGGATTCTTTATCGGCTCGATCATCATCATCGCCACGGGAAGATCGCCTGCAGTGATGTTCACTGCGATGATACGCGGCATTTCAGGCCTGGACATCAAGGGTGAACTTCCGTTCAACCCCCGCTATATCGGCGAATTCGTCGTCCAGTCCATGCCGATCATACTCACCGGCCTTTCCTTCGCCTTTGCGGCTCGGACCGGCCTTTTCAGCATCGGAGCCGAAGGCCAGCTCATGGCCGGGTCGCTCGCGGCCACCGCGGTCGCCCTCCTGGTCCATGCGCCGAAGTTCATCCATCTTCCCCTCGTGCTGCTTGCGGGCATCGTGGCCGGGGCGCTCTGGGGCGCGATTCCCGGTCTTCTGAAGGCGAAATACAACGTGAGCGAAGTCGTCGTGACGATCATGCTCAATTACGTCGCGCTTCACCTCAATAACTACACGATCCTCAACATTTTCGGTTCAGTGGACAGGGTCAAGACTGCCGAGTTCTCCGAAACCGCGCTTTTGCACAGCCCCTTCCTGGAGAGCATTACACGGAATTCGCGCCTCAACTGGGGCTTCATACCGGTCATCATCGCGCTGGTCATATACTCCCTTGTCATCAACAAAACAACATTCGGGTACTCGCTTCGGGCGGTGGGCTTCAACAAGGAAGCCGCGCGTTACGCGGGCATGAAAGTGAACCGGAATACCGTGTTGTCGTTGACCATAGCGGGGGCCTTCGCCGGACTCGCGGGCGCGATCATCACTACGGGAACCTTCAACTTCGGACGGGCCATGTCCGCCGCTGAGGGGTACGGCTTCGACGGCATCGCCGTGGCTCTCGTGGGCGGCAACGAAGCGATCGGAATTTTATTCTCGGGCATGCTTTTCGGCATGCTCAAAGCCGCGCAGCCCCTGATGCAGTCGCAGGGGATACCGCGCGAAATAACCGGAATCATCCAGGCTTCGATCGTGCTTTTCGTCGCGATGCAGTTCGGTATAAAGATGGTCATCGACAAGCTGAAGGGCCATAAAGCCAAACCCGAGTCGGTCGGAGAAGGAGCGGCGACATGAGCTTCAGCCTGTTGCTCGAAATGATACCCATCGCCCTCATGTTCGCCACGCCTATCATCATCGCGGCGTTGGGCGGGCTTTTCAGCGAAAGATCGGGCATCGTAAACATCGCGCTCGAAGGCACGATGCAGATCGGAGCTTTCGCCGCCGCCACAGTAACCGTCCTCTTGGAGCCGACCACACCGGGCGCCGCCTGGATAGGTCTGGGGGTAGCTGTCCTCGCGGGCATTCTGTTCAGCTCCCTGCATGCGTTCGCCAGCATCAATCTTAAAGCGAATCAGACGATCTCGGGCACCGCCCTCAACATTCTTGCGGGCGGACTCACCGTTTATCTCTGTCAGATCATTTTCCACCAGCAGAGGACACGGGCCTTTTCCAACGGGATGCAGAAGATCACGGTTCCTTACCTTTCCGATATTCCTGTTTTGGGAAAGATGCTGTTCTTCGAAAATTACCCGACTTTCTTCGTGGCCATCGGCCTCGTTCTGCTGACCTGGTTTCTCGTCTACAAAACGCCTTTCGGTCTGCGCCTTCGCGCCTGCGGCGAAAACCCGCAGGCGGCCGCCAGCATGGGTGTCAGTGTGAAGGGCATGCGGTATTTCGGCGTTCTCGCTTCGGGCGCGCTCGCCGGGCTTGCGGGCGGCGTCATGGTGCTTACCGCGGATATCCAGTACACATTGTCGTCCATTCACGGTACGGGCTTCATCGCCATGGCGTCGTTGGTGTTCGGCAAGTGGAATCCCTTCGGCGTTCTCGGCGCGGGCCTTTTCTTCGGATTCTCGACCGCGTTGTCGTTGTATGCGAAGGACATCGTTTTTCTCGCCGCTTTGCCGCAGGAGTTTTTCTACCTTCTGCCCTATGTATTGACCATCATCGCCTTGTGGATGTTCGCCGGCAAATATGTCGGACCGAAGGCTTCCGGGGAAATTTACGACGCCGGCAAGCGCTGAAATCCGTATTCCGGCCGGCGGGAGGGCGCCCTAATGTCCTACCCGATCGAGGACAAGATCGTCATTGCGATCGCATCCTCCGCCCTGTTCGATCTCTCCGAATCCGATTCGGTGTTCAAAGCCGAAGGAGAGGCCGCATACAGGGCGTGGATGTATTCGCGGAGGGACGAACCCCTCGATCCGGGCATGGCCTATCCTTTCATCAGGCGCTTCCTTGCGCTGAATAGGGGCTATCCGGCGGGGGAAGGCCCTGCCGAGGTGGTTCTCCTTTCCAAAAACGATCCCGAAGCAGGCTTGCGCGTTTTCCGTTCCATCAAGGAACTCGGACTCGACATCATACGGGCGGCGTTCCTGGATGGCCGTTCTCCGTATGCCTATCTGCCCGCGTTCAACGCTTCGCTCTTTCTTTCGGCCGATCCCCGGGATGTCGAAGCGGCCATCGCCGCTGGTTCGCCCGCCGGTCGGGTTCTTTCGCCCGGCCCCGACGCCGATTCGGCGACCGATTCCGAAGACGACGAGCTACGCATTGCGTTCGATTTCGACGGTGTGGTGGCCGACGATGAAGCCGAGCGGGTATACCGCTCGGCGGGAGGACTTGCGGCCTTTTCCGAATCGGAAGTTTCCAAGGCGGCTTTGCCGCTGGACCCGGGGCCGCTCAAGGATTTTTTCGTGAAATTGGCCGCACTGCAGCGGCATGATGAAGCGATACGCAGTCCTGACGCTGCACCCCGGGTGCGCACCGCGCTTGTCACTGCCCGCAACGCGCCCGCACACGAGCGGGTGGTCACATCCCTTGCCTCCTGGGGGCTTCGCGCAGACGAGACATTTTTCCTCGGTGGCATCGAAAAGCGCCGGATCCTCGAAGTATTCAAGCCACACCTCTTTTTCGACGACCAGATGTCGCATCTTGCCGCAGCCTGGGGTTCCGCCGTCTGCGTGCATGTGCCATTCGGGATCGCGAACCGCTGATTTCCGTTGCGTCCTTCGCCAATCGATAGTACAACCCATATATACTGGCATATTTAGGGGAGGGCGCGGTCATGATAGATTCGAGTTCGCTCCAGAAGTATTCACTGTTCGGCGGGGTGCTTCCGGAACAGATCGAAAAGATCAAACCGCTTTTCGGCACCCAGTTTTTCGAAAAAGGTCAGTCGGCGATGCGCGAAGGCGAGCCCAACGACCGGATTTTTTTCATAATGAGCGGCAAAGTGGAGATAACCCGTCAGGGAGTGTCGATCGTCACCCTCGGAGAGGGCGAAACCTTCGGAGAAATGGAACTTCTGGACACCATGCCTGCCATCGCCACGGTAAGAGTGCTCGAACCGAGCGAAACCGTGACAATTACCAACCGCGCGGTCTATGAAATCTTCAAGATCGATCCCAAGGCGTTCTCGCTCATCATCATGAATCTTGCCCGGGATCTCTCGCGACGCTTAAGGCACATGGACGAGTTGGCCTGCAAGGAGCCCAGGGGCGGCGCGTAGCGAGCGATATCCCGGCCGCGCGTCGCCCGCCTCAAGCCGGGTTTTTTGCGAAATGTTTCCGGATTTCCATCCATGAGGTGGCAAGTACTGCGATCAGGGCGATGACCATCAGGGTTCCGATCCCGATGGGGGCCAGATTCAGGTATTGGCCGATCCCCGGCACACTGATCGCCAGGCCGATGAAAACCACAATCGCAATCATCCAGACATTGAAAGGCCTGCTCGAAAACACGCCGATTTTCGTCAGCGGAACCTTGCTCGTACGCATGTTGAGCGCCAAACCGACATGGCCGAACAGCCAGCTCGCAAAGGCCCAGGTCCGGGCAATGGCCAGATCGCCGGTCGTGAACCAGGAATAAAAGTTGACGCCGAGTACCAGCACTGCAAGCGTTATGCCGCCTGAAAAAATACCGGTCATCATCGACCTGTTCATGAAATTTCCGCCGGGCTCGCCGGATTTTCTGGGCTTCCGTTTCAGCAGATCGATTTCGGCGGGTTCGGCTACGAAGGAGGTGGATGCCGCCAGATCCATGAAGATCTCAAGGATGATGATCTGCACAGGAGAGAAAGGCATAGGCAGGTTGATGAGCACAGGCACGAGGAAAGACAGGATCAGACCGACTTTGCAGGCCAGATAGTATTTTACGCACTTCGAAAGGTTGTCGTAGAGCCTTCTTCCTTCGCGTATCGCGCCGACAATGGAAGTGAAGCTGTCATCGGTCAGGATCATGTCCGCGGCTTCCTTGGCCACATCGGTTCCCGAAACGCCCATCGCGATGCCGATATCCGCCGCTTTCAACGCAGGCGCATCGTTGATCCCGTCTCCCGTCACCGCGACGACCTCACCGTTTTCCCTCAGCGCTCCGACGATCTTCAGCTTCTGCTCCGGCGATATCCTGGCGAACACATTGCAGCGCCTGACGGCGGATTTGAGCGCGTCGCCGGACAGTTTGTCCAGTTCCGCGCCCGTGATGACACCGGACAGTCCGATGCCGGCGTTGGCCGCCACCCGCCTGGCGGTGTCGGCATGGTCACCGGTGATCATGATGACCCTTACGCCGGCGCCCGAGCATTCGGCAATGGCATCTTTCACGCCTTCACGGATCGGATCATCGAAACTGATGATGCCCACGTTTCCATAGACGCTTTCCGCTTCGTCCTTTCGGGCCACGGCGATTGTCCTGTATCCGGTCGACATCGCCGTTTCGAGACTTTTTTCCATCGCGGCATTGGGGGCCGACATGGCGAATACGCTTTCGGGCGCGCCTTTTATGACGGAAATCCGCCTTCCGTCATGGAGAAAGGTCGATTCGAAAATTCTTTTCGTTTCATCGAAACCGGATTCGTTCACGGGAACGAATGCTGCGCGAAGCTCCGTGCGGTCGATTCCGAGCTCTTTCGCCCTGCCCAGGACGGCGCTGTCCATGGGATCGCCGAGAAAACCGCCAGCGCCGTCGAATTCGATATCCGCCATAAGCGAGCCCATGGAAAAGAGCATTTTTTCATCAGCCCCCGCCCATGACGCGATGCGCATTTTGTTTTCGGTGAGCGTACCGGTCTTGTCCGTAGCGATGACCGTGACGCTGCCGAGGGTCTCGGCCGCCTTGGTCCTTCGGATCAGGACATTTTTTCTGGAAAGATTGATGGAACCGAGACCGAGCAGCATGGTCACGAGGATCGGCATCTCTTCGGGAATCGTGGCGAAGGAAAGGGAGAGACCCGTAAGTATCATTTCCTTGAGCGGCTTGCCCTGCAGAAGCCCGATTACGGGAATGAGGACACTGAACGCGACCGCGATCCAGACAAGATTTTTGGACAACTCTTTCATGGATTTCTGCAGAGGCGTCTTGGGTTCTCCCGCTTCCTGCGTGAGTCCGGCTATTTTGCCGAGCTCGGTATCCATGCCCGTGGCTATGACGATCGCAGCGCCCTTGCCTCTGAGAATGACGCTCCCCATGTGGAGCATGTTGTTCCTGTCGCTTAAGCCTGAATCGACGGCGATCGGATCGGCAATCTTGGGAATGCCCATCGACTCGCCCGTCAATTGGGATTCATCCGCCTCCAGGCCATGAGAAATAAGGACACGAGCATCCGCGCCTATCCTGACTCCGCTTTTCAGGATCAGGATATCGCCGGGAACCAGAAGTCCGGTCGATACTTCGAGGGGCTTGCCGTCCCGCACGACCCACGTGGTGGGCTGGGCGAGTTCCTTCAGTGCTTCGATGCTTTTTTTCGCTTTGTATTCGGTGAAGACTTCCACCAGGGAGACAGCCATGACGACCAGGACGATGGTAACCGTGTCGCCGATCTTTCCCCATATTCCGTAGATCAAGCCTATGGCGAGAAGGAGGATGATCATCGGCTCCTTGACTTCTTCCTTCAGGATATCGAAGAAAGTCAGACGACGAAACTGCTTTATTTTGTTTTCGCCGTATTCCTTGAGCCGTTTTCCCGCCTCGAATGCCGCGAGCCCCTTATTCTCGTCCGTCTTGTATGCGCGGATGAGTGTCGCTCTGTCCGCCGACCATGGGGCTTCCATTCTTTGCATCCATTACCTCCGGAATATTAACAAACACCTGTTGCATTTACATTACGGAAAACGGGCAATTCGGTCAAGAGCGGCGGAATGCAGGGTAAATTGAGGGCATAGGTATGAAGGTGTTTCGGGCAGGGAAGACAATCGCGAAAAAGTGCGCGGCGATCGCAGGTCCGCAGCAATCCATTTTTCGTTCTTGCGCGGAAATTGCCGGAGACGGGCATCGAACCCGCACGGCCCTCGCGGGCCAAGGGATTTTAAGTCCCTGGTGTCTACCGATTCCACCACCCCGGCATAAAGAGGCGCGTCCCGCGTCAAGCCGCGGCGGCTTTCAGCGGACCGAATCGATGATAGTCGTCCCGTAACGATGGGTCAAGGCAAATGGGTCAAGGCAAGGGGAAACCGAAAAAATCGGCGAGCCAGACCGCTACGCCATCCTCGCCGACAGAAGGAGCGGTCCTGCCGACTCGCGCCTTCATGTCGTCGGGAGCATTGCCCATCGCGACACCGATGCCCGCCGCAAGCAGCATGTCTTCGTCGTTTTCCGCGTCGCCGAAAGCGATCGTTTCGGCGAGACTGCCGCCGAGGCCGACCAGGCATTCGGCGAGTCCCTGCGATTTGGAAATGCCGGGCGCCATCACTTCCAGCATGAAGGGAGCGGAATAGACTGCGCGGACGGACGGTCCGAAGGTTCTTGCGATTTCCGTTTCGATGGGACGAAGGCGTTCGGGATCGTCCATGAAAATGCATTTCGTGAAACCGAGTACAGGCATGGAATCGAAATCGCTCGCGATCCCTGCGTAACCGGAACGCGCTTCATACCGGAATGTAAACGGAGTCTCGCGTTCATAATGCCACGCGTCTCCGATAAATCCGTGGAAATGTGAATCGAAGCGGCGAGAAAGCGCGATGAGAGACCTGCTCACTTTTTCGTCCAGATGGTGGGCAGTTATGCGCGTTCCCGAGCCGTCGAACACATCGGCGCCGTTCGAGCAGACATAGCCGTCCGCGCCGCCGAATTTGCGTGCATGCGGGAGCGCCGATGCATATACGCGCCCGGTGGATACCACAATTTTTCTGCCCGTTTCCCTCGCGGCCGCAAGGGCGGCAACGACCTTCGGAGAGACATGGTATGTCGAATCGAGGACAGTGCCGTCGAGGTCGAGGGCGATATAGCGGTACGCTTCTTTTTTCGGCATCGGGATCTCCTGTCGGGCTGCGTCGGGGCGCGTGCGGACGCGGGCTTTATGCTAGCAGAAAGGCGGCAGGAGCGTCCACGGCGGAGAATGTATCGGCATACTGGACACGGAACATCCGTCCGGACACAATCGTGCCATGTCAGGCGCCTCGTTTCTGCTCTCGGGGGTGGACGTAGCCCTTCCGGATCGCATGGCCCGGGGCGCGAGCCTTGCGGTGAGCGATGGCCGCTATGCGAACCTGCGGGACCATTACGGGAATGTGCTGTTTTCCGACGGCAGGCTTTCCGACGCGGATCTTCGCGCGCTGCCCGTGGAAGAAGCTGCGGGGCTCATCGCCGCGCCGCGTCTGGTTGAAATGCACATTCATGGCGCCGGAGGCTGCGGGTTCGAAAGCCTGCATTCCGGCGCCGAGCTGCGCGATGTTGCCGACTTTCTGGAGCGGCGCGGCATCGGTTGCTTCGTTCCTACCATCCTCTGGGACGAAGGAGCCGTTTCAAACCTGATACATTCGATCGAAGAATCGGATTTGGCCCCGGGGCGAATCCCGGGAATCCATATCGAAGGGCCTTTCGTCAATTCCAGACGGAAAGGCGGCATTCCCGCGCATCGCATCGCCGTTCCCGATCACGGACTCCTCGAGAAAATCCTCGAAGTCTGCCGGGGCAGGTTGAAAATCATGACCCTCGCTCCCGAATTGCCGGGCGTCGCCGGCCTCTATGTCCGGCTCAGGGAGGCGGGAGTGATGATTTCGCTTGGGCACTCCGACTGTACACTCGATACCGCTGTCCTGCCCGATGCTCCCTATTCGATTACACACCTCTTCAATGCGATGAGCGGTATCGACCATCGCGGCTCGGGCGGCCTCGCCAACCTTCCGTTCGTCGACGGCCGGTCCTGGGTCGAGATGAACGCCGACGGCGTGCACGTCAACGCCGCCTGCATGCGTCTGGCGGGTATGGGTATCGCCGCGGACCGCCTGATCCTCACATCGGACGCAACCGCTCCGGCGGGCTTGCCTTACGGTGAGTATCGATACTTCGACAGGAAAGTCCGGTCCGGCGCCGACGGCGTGCGGTATGAGGACGAAGGTACTCTCATCGGTTCCAACAAACTGGGCGGCGGCATTATTTCGAGCTTTATCGCGGCTTCCGGACTTCCTCCGGATCGCGCCATCCGCGCCATGAGCGCAAACCCTTCGGCCGCCCTCGGTTTAGGCGGCGGGGGAGGGGAAATCGCCGTCGGCGCTCCGGCCGACCTTTTCCTTTGGACTGCCGATTTTGCCACAGTGAAAAGGCCCGAGGGATTCTCCCGTCCGGCCGCTCCGGAGGCGGAGGCATGAGCACTTTGAAACCACGGGCTGTCTATGCGGAAATCGATCTGGACGCCATCCAGCGCAACCTGCGGCGCGTGAAGGCCATGACCGGCGGCAGGGCGGTATGCGCAGTGGTCAAGGCCGATGCATACGGTCATGGTGCGTTGCCGGTTTCGAAAGCGCTCGTAGCCGCCGGGGCCGACATGCTCGCGGTCGCGATTCCGGAGGAAGCCCTGGAATTGCGCGAAGCCGGCATAGACGCGCCGATCCTCGTCCTCGGCCATACCGACCCGTCCAATGCCGGCATCGCGATTGAATATCGCATAACGCACACGGTGTACGATCGCCCGCTCGCCGTCGCTCTTTCCGATGCGGCCCTGCGCGCGGGTAAAACCGCTTCGGTCCACGTCAAGATCGACACGGGGATGAATCGCCTCGGGCTCAGGCCTTCCGATTCAGGAAGCTACGCGCGCTTTCTCGGCGGACTGCCTGGCCTGCGCGTCGAAGGTATCTACTCGCATTTCGCGGATGCCGATGTGCCGGGAAGTCCGTTTGCACGGGAACAGTTCGCACGGTTCCGCGAAGCGCTGGATGCGTTCCGGAGGGAGGGCGTCGATCCGGGAATCAGACATATCGCTTCATCGGGTGCCGTGCTGGAGTTTCCCGAAGCATACATGGACATGGTCAGAACCGGTATTCTTCTCTACGGTCTGTCGCCCTCCGGCGCGCGCGAGTCTCCGGAAGGATTCACGCCCGCGATGCGTCTCCATGCCGGAATCACGCTGCTGAAGACGGTTCCCGCGGGCGAATCGGTAAGCTACGGGCGCACTTATCGGACATCGAGGGAGTCGCGGATCGCGACGCTTCCCATAGGCTATGCCGACGGCTATTCGCGCGCGCTTTCCAACCGGGCTTTCGCGTCGCTGCACGGAAAGCGCGTACCCGTAGTGGGACGAGTCTGCATGGATCAGTGCATGCTGGACGTGACCGACGTGCCCGAAGCGCGCGAGGGCGACGAAGTCCTTCTGTTCGGCGGCCCCGCCATGCCAGTAGGTGAAATCGCCGGTCTCCTCGGCACGATCGATTACGAAGTCGTGTGCATGGTGAAAAAACGCGTACCCAGAGTCTATCCCGGGAGAAGCGAAGGATGAACGGCGACACTTCGATTCCGCATTTCCACAAATATCAGGCGCTCGGCAATGATTATCTTGTCATCGACCCTTCCGAATTTCCCCTTGATCCCGCGCCGGATCGGGTTCGTGCGATATGCGACCGCAATCGCGGCGCGGGCTCCGACGGGATACTTCTCGGGCCATTGACGGATCCCGGCGGAAGCGCGGCTCCGTTCGTGCGCATATTCAATCCCGACGGCTCGGAGGCCGAGAAAAGCGGAAACGGTGTACGTATTTTTGCCCGGTATCTTGTCGATAAAGGGTTCGCCGGAAACGCCGCTTTTCCCCTTCTCACCAAGGGAGGTCCGGTTTCCGCGCGGCTGGTCGACGCCGAGGCGGGCCTTTTCGAAATCGACATGGGCGCAGCTTCATTTTCCGCGGCGTCGCACGGTTTGTTCTGGGAGGGCGGCCAATTCGTGAACGAGCCCCTGTCCGTCGGCGGAGAAACTTTCACGGCCACTTTCGTATCCATGGGAAACCCGCACTGTGTCATCATCGTGCGATGTGCGACCCGGGAAATCGCTGAACGGTACGGACCCCTCGTGGAGAGGCACCCGATGTTTCCCGAACGTACCAACGTGCAATTCATGGAGATCCTCGACCGCGATTCCGTCAAGATCGAAATTTGGGAGCGCGGTGCGGGCTATACGCTCGCTTCCGGTTCCTCTTCCTGCGCCGCGGCGAGCGCCGCGCGCCGGCTGGGCCTCGTCGACGACGAGGTGCGCGTCTTTATGCCCGGCGGCTTTCTCGACATCGAGATGTCGGATGACAGAGTCCTCATGACGGGGCCGGTGCGCAACGTGTTCGAAGGCCGGTTTTCGCCGGACTTCCTGCGCGGTATCGGAATGGAAGGAGTCTGAAATGGCGCCGAAAATCCCCGCGCTGTTGCGCGCAACGCGCTTCGAAGTCGATCTCGACCGGCTCGAAACGAATTTCCTTGATGTACGAAAGATCCTTGATCGCAGGCCCGGGAAGAGGACGAAAATCGCCGTCGTGCTCAAAGCGGACGCATACGGGCATGGAGCGGCTGCCGTGGCGCCCGTTCTGCTCGATTCGGGCGCGGATGCGATCGCCGTCGCCACGCTTTCCGAAGCCATCGAATTGCGGCGTGTCCGCAGCGGCGCCGAAATCATCGTTATGGGACATACGCCCGTCGAATTCGCCGCCGCGGCGGTTTCGAATCGCATAACCTGCACGGTGTTCGACCTTGCCCAGGCGGAAGCACTTTCCGGCGCTGCGGAGAAATGCCATACCACGGCCCGGGTCCAGATCAAGATCGACACGGGCATGAACCGCTTGGGCATCAAGCCCGCCGACGATCCTGTGCGCATCATCGCCGCGATCGCGGACTTGCCGTCCATCTGCGTGGAGGGCCTGTTTACGCACCTGGCGCTGAGAAGCAGGGAATCGGACGCGGCGCAATTCGAGGCTTTCTCGCGCGTCGCGGATGGAGCGGCGAAGGCGGGCCTGCGCGATATGGACCTGCACATATGCGACAGCATCGGTATGATGCGGTATCCCGAATACCGGCTCGACATGGTGCGCGTCGGCGCCGCCCTTTTCGGTGTGCGTCCGATGCGCGTCGGATCGGAGTATGACGCGTATCCGTTTCCGCCGCCCGGTCGTTTTGTCACCGAAATATCGCGGATCCGCCGTCTCGAAGCCGGCGAAATGGTTTCGTACGACGATTCATGGAAAGCCCCATCGGGCGGGACGCGCATCGCAACCCTGCCCGTAGGCTATGCGGACGGCTATCCCCGGCGCTTTTCCAACAAGGCGCATGTCGCGTTGCGCGGCGCGAAAGCGCCGGTAGTCGGGTTGATTTGCATGGATCAGACAATGATTGACGTCGGAACGATTCCCGAAGCGAAAGAAGGCGATGAAGTCGTTCTTCTTGGCGGCGGTCCGGATGGTATAGGATTTGCCGAAGCGACGGAATGGGGCGGCGGCAACCGCAATGAACTTATCGCCTCGATCGGAAGGCGGGTACCGCGCGTGTACTTCAGAAAAGGGAAACCGGAATCGGTATGGGATCGGCTGCTCGACCCGGCGCCGATAAACGTTCCGGAGTCCCTGCCTTCTGGCCGGGCGGAAGCGCGAAATGACGGGAAGGGAGAACAGCCATGATCGAACGCGATGAACCAATGAAAGCGGCGATGGAAATGCGCGATTGGCTCTCGCGCGTACGAAGGACGCTGCATGCCGTTCCCGAACCGGGGGATGAGGAAAAGCTTACTTCCGATGCGATATGCGGCTTCCTTGACGGCCTTGGCGTTCCCTACGAACGAAAACGGACTTCGGTCGTGGCTCTCGTCGAAGGAGCGGGGAAAGGTCCCGTGGTCGCGATCAGAGCCGATATCGACGCGCTTCCGGTGAGGGAACCGGCGGACCGGCCTTACGCATCGAAGCGGGAAGGCTTCATGCATGCATGCGGCCACGATGCGCACATGGCCGCGGCTCTGGGCGCCGCGCGCTTTTTCGCCGAAAGGCGCGATCGCCTCGAAGGCTCGGTGAAATTTCTTTTCCAGCCGGCCGAAGAGACATCGGGCGGCGCGGCTCCCATGATCGCCGACGGTTGCCTCGAAAATCCGCATGTCGATTATGTGATAGGGCTGCATGTCATGCCGGATGTTCCCGTCGGGAAAGTGGAACTCAAACACGGAGCGCTCAACGCATCATCGGATTATCTGGCCGTGACTGTGCGCGGGAAAGGTGCGCACGCCGCATATCCAGACCGGGGTATCGATGCGATCATGATCGCGTCGAAGGTCGTCGACGGTCTGCATTCCATCGTATCGCGCAACGTTTCGCCCCTGTCGGAAGCGGTCATCACGCTCGGGACTATCCAGGGCGGTATCCGGAACAACATAATCGCCGATGAAGTGCGCATGACCGGTACTATCCGCACCACGGATCCGGCAGTCCGCGCCATGGTAGCCGAACGCATACGCGCCGTAGTGGGCGGAGTGAGCGCCGCCTTCGGTGGTTCCGGAGAAACCCTCATCAAACCGGGCTATCCTGCACTCATCAATCACGATCCCATTGTCGATCGCATCGCCGAAGTCGCCAAGGCCGTACTCGGCGAAAATTCGATCGTGCTCCGCACCAAGCCCAGTCTGGGTGTCGAAGATTTTTCGTACTTTCTCATGAAAAGACCGGGTGCCTTTTTCCATCTCGGTTGCGGCAACCCCGAAAAAGGCATCGATGCCCCCCTGCATAGCGAGCGATTCGATATCGATGAAGAATGCCTGCCCCTGGGCGTCGCGATGCACGCTTCCATCGTGCTCGACCTGATGGCGTCAAAACCTTGATCGCATCGCGCGCCATATGCGCATCGCATACAGTTCGTACGCGGAGGAACCCGTGAAAAAAATTTACTTGAGCGCCGACATCGAAGGTACCTGCGGCATCGCCGACTGGAAAGAGACCGAACTCGGGGACGCGCAGAGTTCGTATTTCCGCACACAGATGACGAAAGAAGTCGCCGCCGCTTGTCGCGGAGCGCTTCTGTCCGGCGCTTCCGAGATTCTTGTGAAGGACGCGCACAGTTCGGGCAGGAATATCGACCCCTCGGCCTTGCCTGAGGAAGTCCGCATTCTGCGCTCCTGGACCCGCGATCCGTTGGTGATGATGGGCGGTCTCGACCCGAGTTTCGATGGGGTTCTTTTCACCGGATACCATTCCGCCGCGGGCACGGACGGCAATCCGCTCGCCCACACCATGAATGGCGCCAACGTATGGGTTCGCGTCAACGGCGAACCTGCGAGCGAATTCCTCATCAATGCCTATACCGCGGCTTCCTTTGGTGTTCCTGTCTTTTTCCTCTCGGGCGACGAAGCCCTCTGCGCGCGCGCCGAATCCATGGGCTGGGGCATCAAAACCGCTCCCGTGAGCAGAGGAATCGGAAACGCTTCCGTATCGGTGCATCCGGAAGTCGCACAACGCATGATCTTCGATTCGGTCGCTGCGGCCGTGGCCTCGCCTCCCGGAAAAAATGCGCAGACGCTGCCCGATCGTTTCGGCGTCGAAATCCGTTTCAAGGAACATTATCTGGCCTATCGCGCATCTTTCTTTCCCGGCGCCGAGAAAAAGGGCAGCCATGAAGTCGAATATCGCTCCAAAAGCTGGAACGACATTCTGGTTTTCCTTTTCTTCGTACTCTGAAGGCCGGCCCGATGCATGCGGAAGCTAAAGTTCACGCCCTCAAGCGTGGCGACAGAATCTCGCTCATCGCACCTTCGGGAGCTGCGGCGGATCCGGACCGGGCGGTTTCGGCCGCCCGCGCCCTGCGTTCGCTCGGGTTCGATGTAGCCGTCGCTCCGGGTTGCACGCAGGCATACGGATATCTCGCTGGTTCCGATGCGCAGCGGGCATCCGACTTCCAGGCGGCCTTCGCGGATCCCGAAACGCGCGGCGTCGTGTGCCTGAAAGGCGGCTACGGTACTCCGCGAATGCTTGACCGGATCGACTGGAGCGTCGTCGCGCGCAATCCCAAGCCTTTTGCCGGTTACAGCGACATCACCGGCCTCCATCTTGCCATCGCCCGCACATGCGGTTTCCCGAGCTTCCACGCTCCGATGCCGTCGTCGGACATGCTTCCCGATTTCGATCCCGATTCGAGGGCTTCGTTTCTGCGTGCGTTATGCGCCACGGAACCGCTGGGCGTTTTCGTCAATCCCGACGGGGCGGAGATCTCGGCCCTGCGCGGCGGCAGGGCCGAAGGCGTGCTCGCGGGCGGCAATCTTTCGCTCGTCGCGGCATGCATGGGCACGCCATGGGAGCTTGACGCGAGAGGAAAAATACTGTTTTTCGAAGACATCGACGAAGCTCCGTATCGGGTAGACAGAATGCTCACGCAGTTGCGACTCGCCGGAAAATTCGACGACTGCGCGGGAATAGTCTTGGGAGCATGGACGAATTGCGTCGCGCCCGAGGGGCGCCGAACCCTTAGTCTCGAGCGGGTGTTCGACGACATTTTTCCGCGCGACAAACCCGTTCTTGCAGGCTTGCAGGTCGGGCATTGCGCGCCGACACTTACCCTTCCGTTGGGCGTGCGCTGTCGCATCGACGCCGAATCCGGCATTTTCGAAGCGCTCGAGTCCGCCTGCGTGCCCTGAAGCCCGTCTCGGACAGGCCTTTCCATTCACCGGTCAGCGATGCGCCGCAAATTCTTCGGCGGCATGTACGAATGCGCGGAAAATCCCCAGAAAATGCGGGTATCGTCGCGTGAGACTTTCGGGATGGAATTGGATGCCCATGATGAAGCGGCTGGATCCGGATGATTCGAACGCTTCGTTCACGCCATCGGGAGCGACGGCGGTCTGCTCACTTACCCGGCAATTGAAAAACTATTGGAGCGTCTGGAATGGGCCGCTACGGCTAAGCCCATTCCAGACGAAGCGGTTTCTTTTTAATTGCCGGGCAAGTAGGTCCCGGCGCCAGAAGCTTCACCGCCTGATGATGGAAACTGTTCACCCGAATCGAATCCATTCCGAGTACGGAAGCGAGCAGTGAATCATGATCCGTAATTTCAACCGAATGGTAGAGTTCTTCCACCGGGAAATCCTGCGGCGCATGCCCCAAACAGTCTTTTCTCTGTGCCCATAAATCCTGGTACAGTGTTCCGCCCATGGCCACGTTGATAAGCTGGTGTCCCCTGCAGATTCCCAACACCGGAATACCCCGCTCGCCCGCAGCCCTGAACAGCGCAAGCTCCCATTCGTCGCGGATTGAATCGAAGGCGCCGATTTCACGGATTGGCTCTTCGCCATATCGCCATGGTGCGAGATCCTTTCCCCCGCTCAGCAGAAGTCCATCGATGCGCGCCACCGTCTCGACGGCAATATTCAGATCTGTACACACCGGAATATTGAGCGGAATGCCTCCCGCTTCACGAACCGACCTCGGATAGTGCGCGCTCAATGCGATATAATCCGCGCGCGGTTGCGGGTCGACGAAAGAACTCAGGCCGATGAGCGGTTTCATGGCGATCCTCCGGAACGTAGCGGCGACATCATGCCAAGCTTCCCGTCGAATCCTACACGAGACGCATTCCATATGCTACACTTTGAAGCCGCAGGAGCAGGGGGACAACATGAACGGGATCAATGGAATCGAAGTGCGCAACGGCGGACTGTATTTCGACGGCAACGATCTCGTCGGCCTGGCGAAATACTACGGCACGCCTCTTTACGTCATGTCGGAAACCATCATTCGCGATCGCTGCCGCATGATCAAAAGCGAATTCACTGACAAGTACCCGGATGTCGCTGCGGTGTTCGCGAGCAAAGCGTTCCAGACTCTCGACATGTGTCGAATAGTTCAATCCGAAGGGCTCGGCATGGACGTAGTGTCCGGGGGAGAACTGTATTGCGCCCTCAAGGCGGGGTTTCCTCCCGAGCGACTTGTGTTCCACGGAAATTCGAAGACGGTAGCCGAGATGGAATACGCCGTCGAATCGGGTGTCGGGCGAATCGTGGCCGACAGCC
>Ga0209340_1001341_pt1 | contig 18242 bp, 22 predicted proteins | sample EPASupsiteSAE323_FD_187266 | JGI IMG/M metagenome (GOLD analysis project Ga0209340, IMG submission 187266) | Bioremediated contaminated groundwater from EPA Superfund site, New Mexico - Sample SAE3-23 (SPAdes) (version 2) | ecosystem: Environmental > Aquatic > Deep subsurface > Groundwater >... | reverse complement strand
CGTAAGGAGTAGTAGTAAAAATATAATCGAGAATATCGCCGGTAATGGAAACTCGAGGAGAAGCGGCAGTATAAGTAACTCCATTAATAATAATTTCAACACTATTAATATCAACACCATAACTAGCATTACTAATTTCAACTACGATATCAGCATCAGAAGGAACGCCGGTTTGACCATTAACTGGTGTAATAAAAGAAATGGTTGGTGGATTATTTGTAGCAATAGAAGCCGTAATATTGGTGTCAGCAGCGTAGATATTAGAGGGAAAAATTAAACTAAATAATAAAAATAAAAACCACATAAATAAGTGTAACAAGTTTTGATTTAATTTAAATTTTTCGTTACAAATTTTTCCACTGGAAAATCAATGTGGTCGCCCACGTTGAAACACGTTCCAAAATTGTAACTTCAAAATTTATCTAATCGTGGCAAATTCTCTTTATTGGTCTTTATACTTTTTCTTAAGTTCTTCGAGTTCTTTCTCTAATTCAGCAACTTCGTTAGTTGGTAATCTTTTATTAGGTCTTTTTTTAGAAATAATGATAAGAGTGACAACTATGGAAATAGCAGCGACAATTAGGATAATGAGTCTCCAAGGAATGACCCAAAAGAAGAGAGTGGAAGTAATTAAACCGCCGTTACTACCATAAACTGCTTGTAAAGTAGCTTGATAACGACCAAATAACCATTTTTTATTGAGAGTATTTTGAAAATCTCGAGTAGTGTAAGGGAAAATATTAACAGTGTCATTTTCTGGTTGAAGTGAAAGACGAGAAGTTTGTCGACCAAACCAGTTTTTGATAGTAATAGCTCCAACTGGTTGGATATGAATATCAGAAAGATTTTTGATGGTAGTAGAAAAATTGATTGGTCCGAATTCAGAAAATTTAGGAGCAGTAAAACTTTGAACTAAAGCATTTTGGTTAATTTCACCAGGAATAGTTATATAAATTAAAGTACCAACTTGGGTTTTAACCGAAGCTCCAGTAGAGGAGACAGAAGAAATTCCTTCCGGAGTATGAAGAACCATAGCATAATGACCACCAGGAAGAGCATTAGCAGGAGCCATAACAGTGAGAACTAAAGATTTGGTTTCGCCTGGTTTTAAAATAACACTACTGGGAGAGACTTGAACCCAATTACTAGCAGCCCAACGATTACTTGATTCATCAGAAGAGGAAATTATTGTAGGAGTACCTTTATTGTCAGTAACAATAATATCTTTGATTTCAACAGTAACTGTTTTTGATTCTTTAGATTCATTTCTAACCTTGATAGTTTGACTTGAAACACCATCTGGTTGAACAGTAACTTCTAAACGAGGTGGAATAGCCGAAAGACCAGCAGCAGATTGGGCAATTAGGGGTTTAGTAAGTAGTAAATAGCTGGTAGCAATCAATAAGCAACTAATTGTTTGTAGTGATTTAGAGATTTTGGCAGGTTTCATTTTTTTAGAAGGTGGCAGTAGCCACAAAATTAATAGAATTTTGATAAGTACCAGCTTCTTGATAATTGTTAGCGGTAATACGGTAACAAATATAAGCTTGATCAATAGTGGATGGGGTAGTAGCTCGGCTCATAATAGTTTGAGCATTAGCAGATCCAACTCCGAAAGGTTTGGCTTTAAAAACATTAGTATGTTCAAAAGCGACACCAGAGCTACTAATTGATTCGAGAGAATAACCAAATTCTGATCTATTAGTACCAACATCGGTATCCCAATCGTTGCTAGTAGAGGTACTACAGACGGCATCATCGTCACAGTCGGTATCAGGAATAGTAGTACCAGTATTAAAATTAGTTAATGGACTATTTTCATAAACTTGAACTATGTAACCATTTTTGGCGTTGGTAGTACAAGAAAATCTTTGGGCTAAGGTATTAAAAGAACCAAGACTTAAAGTTCCAAAAGCAACTGAAGTAGGAGTGGTTTGGTTGGCTTGACTACCAAGAGTAGTACCGCAACGAGTCATATTTGGAGTACTAGTACCAATACTATCTATATAAAAAGTAATAGTTGGATCGATAACAGCGGTAACCCTGACATTTTCAACAACAGCAATTTTACCAATGGTAGTATCACCATTGATAATGGTGGCACCGTCACTATCAAGATGTCGAACAATTATAGTATAGGTATCAGCACCGCTATCGGCTCGACCAGAAACATGACTAAGACCTGGAGCTGGATTAATAAGTTTATGAGTTCCCCCGATAGTAATAGTACCGGTATCATTGATAGGATTAGTAATACCAGTATCTAGAGCACAGGTAATAATATGATAAGGTCCAGTAGACCCAAGACCAACTCCTGAAGTGATTATGGTAGTAGTACCAACAGATGCAGTTCCACCCCAAGGACAGGTAATATCACCATCAACAAGAGCACCAAGATCAAAACCGCCTTGATCAGGCATGCCATCATTAGCAGTTTCACCAGAACGACCAGTGGCTTTGATAAGGACTTGCCAATCTCCACCAGCAACTGAAGTTTGAGGTTTAAAAGAAACTGTATGAGTAGCCGAACGAGTAGCAATGACATAATTTCCATTGGAAATATTATTAGCCCCAATACCTGTAGAAAGAGAGATATTAGCAGTATTGCCAATATCACTAATTATATAAAGATCACTACCACCATCAGCACTGTCAGCTATAGCGATAGTATCTCCAATAAAAAGATTATCAGTGCTATTTGAAGGGTTGGTTCCACCAACAACATTAATGGTTATTAAAGAATCACCAGCAGCATTACCAGCAGCTAAACGACCAAAATATGAAAGTTGGGCAGTAGAAAGAATGTCTTTTAATTCAGTGACAGGAGCAGATCTTAAAGTGTTAATTTTGGCATAACCAATAAAAGTGGTAATTAAAATAAGGATAATTGGTAAAATACTGATTTTTATATGTTTTTTGTTCATTACAAGATCAATTAAATGACAATCTAATTTAAGATTAAGGATTTAATGAAATAATGTCAAGTTGCTGGTTACTATACTATATATATTAATATTTATTTTTTGCTTTGACGGTTGAAAAAGAGCGAGCTTTATATTAAAGTATAAGGCACTAAATTAGTTAGTAATTAATAATTAAAAATTAAGGAAATATATGAAAAAATACGTCTATTTTTTCGGAAACGGAAAAGCTGAAGGCGACAAAGATATGAAATATATCCTTGGTGGAAAGGGAGCTAATTTGGCCGAAATGACCAATATTGGAATTCCAGTACCTCCAGGTGTAACTATTTCTACTGAAGTCTGCCAATACTATTATAATAATGGGAATAAATACCCATCAGAATTACAATCTCAGATTGATGAGGGATTAAAAGAATTAGAAAAAGCCACTGGTAAGAAATTTGGTGATGCCAAAAATCCACTTTTAGTATCAGTTAGATCTGGGGCTGCAGCTTCAATGCCAGGAATGATGGATACTATTTTAAACCTTGGTTTAAACGAAGAAGTGGTTAAAGGTATCGTTGAAAAAACTGGTAATGCTCGTTTTGCTTGGGATTCTTACCGAAGATTTATTCAAATGTACTGCAATGTGGTTGAAAGCATGGAACACGAAAAACTTGAGGCAGTAATTGATTCGGTCAAAGCTAAAAAAGGAATTAAAGAAGATACTAAAATGACAGCTGAAGACTGGCAAGAGGTAGTTAAGGGTTACAAGGAAATTTATAAAATCGAAAAAGGTCGAGATTTTCCAAGTGATGCAACAGAACAACTTCAAGGATCTATCAATGCTGTTTTTGGTTCTTGGAATAATCCAAGAGCTTGTGTATATCGCACTTTGAACAAAATTGATGAAACCAAAATTTTTGGAACTGCAGTAAACATCCAATCAATGGTTTTTGGAAACATGGGTGATGACTGTGGAACTGGTGTGGCTTTTACACGAAATCCTTCTACTGGTGAAAAACAAGTTTTGGGTGAATATTTAATGAATGCCCAAGGTGAAGATGTGGTGGCAGGTATTCGTACTCCAAAACATTTGGAATCTTTAAAAGAAGATAATGAAACAGTTTACAAAGAGTTGATTGCTATTTTTGATAAGCTCGAAGAACATTATCGAGATATGCAAGATGTCGAGTTTACTATTGAAAATGGAAAACTCTATATTCTTCAAACTCGAAATGCCAAGAGAACTGCTCCAGCAATGGTAAAAATTGCAGTTGATTTGGTTAAAGAAAAAATGATTGATGAAAAAACTGCTTTGACTCGTGTTGAAGCTGATAAACTCGATCAATTACTTCATCCAACTCTTGATCCAAAAGAAAAAGCTAAATTTACCGCTATTGCTAAAGGTTTACCAGCATCCCCAGGTGCTGCTTATGGACAAGTAGTATTCAATGCTGAAACTGCCGTTGAATGGGTAGAAAATGGTAAAAAAGTAATTTTGGTAAGAGCTGAAACTTCTCCTGAAGATATCTCTGGTATGAATGCTGCTAGTGGTATTTTGACCGCTCGAGGTGGTATGACAAGTCACGCAGCTGTCGTTGCCCGAGGTATGGGTCGATGCTGTGTAGCTGGTTGTGAGTCAATCGTAGTATTAGAAGAAGCCAAAATCTTTAAAGTTGGTGAAACCGAAGTTAAAGAAGGTGATTTTATTACTTTAGACGGTTCAACTGGTGAAGTTTTCTTGGGACAAGTCAACACCATGGAAGCAACCCTAAGCGGTGACTTTGCTACATTAATGAAATGGGCTGATGAAACCAGAAAATTGGGAGTTAGAACCAATGCTGATACTCCAAAAGATGCTCGAGTTGCTCGAGAATTTGGAGCTGAGGGTATAGGTCTTTGCCGAACTGAGCACATGTTCTTTGAAGAAGATAAAATCTTTGCCATCCGACAAATGATTATTTCTGACACTGTAGAACAAAGAGAAGCTGCTTTGGCAAAAATTTTCCCAATGCAAAAAAATGATTTCAAACAATTATTTGAAATTATGAAAGGTCTTCCTGTCAAAATCCGTTTATTAGATCCACCTCTACATGAATTCGTACCTCATGAAGATAAAGACATTGAAGCTTTAGCTAAAGAAATGGGAATTTCTTTTGAAAAACTCAAAGAAAAAGTCGAATCTCTTCACGAAGCCAATCCAATGATGGGTCACAGAGGATGCCGACTTGGAGTAACTTTCCCAGAAATCAACCAAATGCAAGTAAAAGCAATTATGTCTGCTGCTTGCGAATTGGCCAAAGAAACTGGTGAAAAAATAGTTCCAGAAATTATGATTCCATTAGTTGGAGATGTTGAAGAATTAAAATGGTTAAAAGCTAAATTAATTCCAGTCATCGAAGAAACTATGAAATCTTATGGTGTAACTTTGAAATATGAAATTGGAACCATGATCGAAATCCCAAGAGCAGCTGTAACTGCTGATGAGATTGGAGCAGAAGCTGAATTCTTCTCTTTTGGAACCAACGATTTGACTCAAATGACTTATGGATTCTCCCGCGATGATGCAGGTAAATTCATCAAAGATTATTTGGCTCAAAAAATATTGACCGAAGATCCATTCAAGAGTGTTGACCAAAAAGGTGTTGGTAAACTCATGGAAATGGCAGTAAAACTTGGTCGAGCAGGTAATCCAAAACTTAATATTGGTATCTGTGGAGAACAGGGTGGAGATCCAGAAACAGTTAAATTCTGTCACAGAATTGGACTAAATTATGTATCTTGCTCACCTTACCGAGTACCAATTGCAAGATTAGCAGCAGCACAAGCAGCTGTAGAAGAAATGAAGAAATAATATTTCTTTGTTAAAAAACTTAAGCCCCTCCGAAAGGAGGGGTTTTTGGTAGAATTTAGCTTTGAATTATTCCTATAATATTGATTATAAGTGTAAAAAATGATATAATGGCGGATATTTAGTGAGCAAAGCGTTTACTAAATGTACTTTTAAAATAAGGGGTTACGAAATCAAACGAAAGCTAAAAGTAGATAAACTTTGTCTATTTCTAGCTTTCGTTTGAAAGTAAATTGAAGGGAGGCTTTTTAAAATGGAATGGAATTTAGAACTAGACAGACTGGCTGAAATTATCGACGGATTCATGAAGGGTAGAGAAAAAAGCAAGTGCTGGGAAAAGCATTTGATCTATAATCCTAGATTTTCTACTTTACAATGTGTTTGGCGAGATTTTGCCGACAATGCGACTTTTGGTAGATCTTCACATATCATAGATATTGAATTTAGATATGTGAAGAATGTATTACTCTCGGTATCTATCACTGGTATCCCTGGATGGAAACCAAACAAGCGCGACAGAGATTACATCGTAAAAACATATCTGACTCCTCTGTTTGTCGAGTTAAAGCCATTTATTGGCTTGCCGATGTATGAACTGGTTACCCGTCATCAAGTTGACGAATCTACTCAAGTTGACAACATTGAACTTGAATGGATGGACGACAATGCGGCTTTTTATACCAACGCTTTTACGTTTATCCAAATTTCCAGAACAGTTTTAAACCGGTTTCGATTTAAAGAATAAGAAGGAAAGGTGTAAGTACCTATGTGTTATCTTTTAATTGCTGATGAGCCTCAGTTGTCGCTTATAATATTGGCAGGAAGTGAGAATACAAGTCTCAAATTTGATCAAGTTATTTCACATTATGAAATTGGCCGAGGTACTTACGGTAATTATGTTCATGGATGTGATACAGAAACAGGGGAAACCTTTCTTGTTCATCAGCGTTTTCATTCTGATCGTTATTATAGAAAAGAGAGTGGAGAAGTACACTTCTGCATTGTCAATGAAGACGGCGATGCAATGTCAGAAAAATTTATCACTCTTATCTCTGAGAGATTAGGCGTTTTGCCTGTTGTTGTTCAAGAGGTTACAAAGGAATATTCTTGGTATTTTAATATCGCTTGGGCTCGCAAATTCTGGCTTTATGTTTGGAATGTAAAATCTCAAGACTGTTAGAAGAAACCTTGAATTTCTAAGTCAGTAGATTACTGACTATTCAATTTTCATAACCCCCGCAAAACACCCACAGCTGGGAAAGAAGTCGAGAGTCGTCTCTCTTCTTTCCCTGGTTGTGTTGTTTATATAGATATAATCGCTATACTGATGAGTCCCAAAGGACGAAAAACAACAAAAGGGAAGATCAAAAGGCCCCTCTGAGTGAGGGGTTTTTGGTGGAATATCTTTGTAAAGTATATTTTTAAAAACTTAAATGGTATAACATGGGGATTTAAAAAAACAGAGCGTTTTTTTAAAAAACGTACTTTAAAAATAGGGGTTATGATTTCAAGCGAAAGCTAAAAGTAGATAAACTTTGTCTATTTCTAGCTTTCGTTTGGAGAGTGAATAAAGACAGGAGGATTTATTAATGGAATTGAAACTGACTACTGAAGAGGTTTCTGAAAAACTCGGTGAGTTTTTTAGAAAAAATGGGGTAACAAATATTCCTAACGAGTGGGACAGATTTTTTGCAAGCTACAAAGTTGCTATGTGGCGCTGGGGTGATCATGTTGAAGGTGGTTATTCTCGATCCAACGCTATGTATGTGGAGGTGAAGTATCTGATTGGTGTCGTACTTCTGATATCGGTCAGAAGCGGTGGAGCAGGATGGATTCCTAAAGATCGGGAATATATCCTGAATTATCTTAAGCCCTTGATCGACCTCCTTGGAGTTGGTGAACCGGAAAAAATTTGGAATAAGTCTGTTGGAGCAAAAAGTAGTAGCGCAAGTGTTTTGAATCTCAGATGGTCTGATGGATATTCCGAATCTTTGGTTGATGCTATTGCCTGCGTTCTTGAAAGTTAATATGAGAAAAGGAGGAGTTATTAGATGCAACTGAACGTGGAATATTACGACATCGATTGTATGCTTGTCAATTTTTTGAATGCAAAAAAAATTGAAACAAGACGTCTGTTCAAAGAAAAAGACACTATCAACGGAACAACCATCCACAGATGGCATTGGCGAGATCTAAGCGACAGACCCCACTTTGGGTCATTTGGTAAATCAGATTTTGTTATTCTTGGCGCTATGGATATTGAGGTTCGGTATGTGAAAAATGTATTTTTTTCCATATCAGTCAAAGGCGACCATGACTGGACGGTCAATGAGGTAGATAGAGATTATTTTCTCAATAAATATTTGAAATCTGTATTTGCTGAATTGGAACCTCATATCGGACAACCACAAAAAGAACCGACAGTTTGGAATCCCATACGAGACACACGGGTGAACTATATTGAATTTGAGTGGAGAGATGAGCGAGCATCAAAAATTTTGGACGCTTTTTTGCTTATTTCTGCTCCCAGAATTGGTCTGGTTTATCCAGATGGTTATTACTTTTAGAAATATTCCTCGTAACCCCCCCGCATTCTACCCACAACTGGGAAAGAGTCGAGAGTCGTCTCTCTTCTTTCCCTGGTTGTGTGGTTGTCTTACTATAGATAAAAATTTCTATACTGATGAGTCCGGAAGGACGAATAAGACAAAAGGAAAGAACAAAAACCCCGTATTTGCGGGGCTTTTTGGTGGTAGTTACTGTATTAATAATGAATTTGTTTTATAATTCATTTGTGACATATTTTAATGATGCACCAAAACCAAAGATTTTATTAATAAATTTTTTGGAAAAGGATAAAAAAATTTTTGAAGATGCTGGTTATTTTGTTGATTTGGGATATCTTGGTGGTTTGAATTATTTTCAAGGAAATGTAATTTCAGCTGATTATTACCATATGCCTCATCCTTCATATGAATACGATATTTTTATTTTTAGCACAGATTTACCTGAAGATGGTAAGAAATATAAAATAGTTGATCCAAATGAAAAAAGACGTGCAAAGAAAGATTTATCTGATATTAGGGATAAAATTAATAAAACAAATAGTTATCTTATTTGTTTTATTGGTAATGAAAATGTTGAAAATAATGATTTATCAATTATCGGTTTTGCAGATATAAAATTACGATTAGCAGACAAACGTGATTCTAAATTAGAATATCATCAGTCTAATACTTTTGTGGTTAAGGAATTAAATGATGTACTTTTTAGGTTTAAAGATAAATTAAAAGAAGTTAATAGATATATTGTTTATGAAAATAGATATACTGATTTAAATTTATGGGGCATTCCTGTATTTAAGAATCAAAAAGGAGAGGTAGTTTGTCAATATTGTTCCTATTTTTTAGAAAAGATTGGAAGTTTACCTAGCTTAATATTATTACCTGAATTTGAAGATGATCCTAAAGTTGCTGTTAAAATAGTTAATTGTCTGGCGGATATAATCCCCAATGTTTATTCAAATTCAGTCAATAATAAAATTTGGATAGAAGATCCTGTTTTTGTGCCTCAAGAAGTATTTCATTTAAAGAGTGAAATAATTTCTAAAAAGAATGAATTTAAATTATTCAAAAAGAATAAATTAGATGAAATTAAACAAGAGAAAGAAAAATGGGGATTTATGACGCAGATATTAACTGCAGATGATGAAAATTTTGATGGTGATGAAAGATTGTCAGTGAACATAAAAAAATCTTTTGAGTATTTAGGTTTTAAGGTTTTAATTGAGAATGAAAATCAAGGGGGAAAAAGAAATGAAGATTTAATTATTGAAGATGAGAATGACAACTATGAAGCACTTATTGAAGTTAAAGGTACAATTTCTCAGAATCCACCTGAATCTTATTACTCCCAAATTTTAAAGCACTTAAAAAAATCGAATAATTCTAATGCTAGAGGGTTGTTAATTATTAATTTTGATTATAATAAACACCCATTTGAAAGAGGAATGGTATACGCTGATTCAGCTGATTTATTTTCTGATGATCCTGATGATATCGGAGTTCTTTCAACGGTTGAATTATTTAAAATATTGAAGGCAGTTAAGGATAAATTATTGTCTAAAGAAGAAGCTCGTAAAATTATTAAACAACCAAACAGGATTTTATTTAAAAGTGAAAAATGATATTTAACATTCAATATTTGAAACAATTTATAGTAGAAGCCAATCGGAAGGGGTATGCGAGTGGGGAGAAGACGACAATCAACGAAACAGATGGGTCAAAGACTGTAAAATACGAAAATGGTGAATGGAAAATGGTAGACAATTATGTGGGCGGAGAACCCTATAGTGGAATGACAAAAATATTTTTCCAAGACAAAGTTATTTGGTCGATGGTTTATTATGGAACAGTTGCTGATGAAATAAATGTTTTTGGAGAGGTTTATAAATTTTTAAAAAAGGCACTTTTGAAAATGCCTAGTGATTTTCCTTTTCGTGGTCCAAAAGAATTTATTGAGGGAAATTGGAAATATATAAATGAATGGAATGGAGAAGTGGAACAATTTAATGGGGAAGAAAAAATTTATTTAGATGAAAAAGTAATTTTTTGGACAAAGTATTTGGGTGGAGTGGTGAATGAGAGGAGCGAATAAATATTTCTGTTATACTCCATTATATGAGCGAAATACCTTCTTCAGAAATGGGAATTGTTCCTAATTTACATGATAACTTAGCAGATAAACACCAACTTGATGTTGTAAAAAATAACATATCATCTACTATAGATGATCATTTGGGTATTGTTATGGGTGAAGTAAGTGAACCTAGAAGTAAATCTGTTGCTGGATGGTTTTTGACGGGTAAAATGCAAATGGGAGGATTTGTTCTTTTTAATAATCATAAAAGTGTACTTATTTTAGTTAATGAATTTAGTAAAGAAGATAAAGATTTTTTAGAAAATACACTTAATGGATGGGGTGAAACATACACTTGTTCTTTAGATAAAAAAATTGGTTTACCAACTAAATTACCAAAGACAGGCGATTTTAGTTTTGATAAAGTTAGACAAGCAGTTTTGGGTAATCAAATGCTTGGAGGTGTAGTAGGGAATTTGAATCCTTATCAATAATCCTATAATATTGACTCTTGAGAGATTTTAAAGTATAATTGTGGCTATAAATCGACAATTTTTAAATTAAAGCAATTTATAAATTATCGATTTGAACCTTAAAATTATTCAAACGGAAGCTAAGAGGGAATAAATTTTATTTCTTGTTAGTTTCCGTTTGGAAATGAATAAAAGAAAGGAAAGGTAAGAACAGTCATGAAAGGGTTTTTAGTTTCAGATGAGACCTCTCTTTCACAGAGATGTTATTTAAGCGAAGGAGGGAGGATGTTTAACTTCGAAGAAGGCGCTGCGCATTATGAATTTGGCGAAGCTATTTACGGTCATTATCTTTATGGGTATGACAGTGAAGCAGGAGTGAAATTCGTTATCCATCACCATTTTGAATTTGTGAAGGGTGCAAAAACAGTACATCTTTACATGTTTAATGAGGGTGGTGAAGCAGTATCCGAGAAATTGATCAGATATATATCTGAAATTCTTGGAGTTTCGCCCGTTTTTCGTGAAGTTACGGACCAATACGATGGTTGCCATCACGAACTCACTTGGGGTCATAAAGCCTATCGTTACATTTGGGTTGATGATCCTGAAGCAGGCATGGACCAATTAAGAACGATGCTTGAAAGCAGAAAGAAATCGGGCAAAACAAACGAAACGTCGGAGTTCTTGTACCAAGAATAGAACATTACGGGAGGAAATATTGATAAGATGCATCACGATCTGGTTATGATTACACCTTGGTATGTATGGCTTACTTTCGCTTTACTGATTTCAATAATATTGGGTGGTTCGTTCTGGTTTGTATGGAGTATTTATCGCCCAAAGATGAAAGAAGGAGAAGTGGTTGATAAGTTCTATTGCCCGGCTCACTACCAGCCAATGATTACAGTCATACCAATGGGTAAGACAGTAATGCCGTTTGTTAGCAATATTTATTATGGAGAAAGTTGGAATATTACCATCGAAGGAGTTTTTCGAGGGAAAACACGTCAGGAAACTTATTCTGTTTCTGAAAGCCAATATAAGGAAATAAAAAAAGGTTCGTATGTTGACTTTAGCAAAGACAATTAAACTATTTCTCTAAAAAGAAGGAGGATATATGAGTTTTTCTACAGAAAATAAACCCTGGGGTGAAGTTCCAGAAAAAAGTTTATCATCTACTGAAATGATGACACTCATGGAACTGTGTCACGGGGCAAGTGAAGGAAGGGTGGACTATTTAGTTCGTCTGTACAATGAAAGATCGTCAAGTTTGCAACGAGTGGAGGCTCATTTTGTGGCAAGATATGCTGCAAGAAGAGGCTACACCCAAACAACTGACGACAAAGGTCGAACAATTTTTTCAAAAACTTAAGTAGACTTAGCTGGTGGATGGTTTGATGAGATATAAGCGCGAGCTTCTCATCGAATCATCTGCCGGCATTTTTTTGGAAAAATATCGTTGAAGTAATTGATGAGAGAAGTGATTAAATAATTTTCTGCTATAATTGGTCCAAAATTGGAAATTCATAATTGCATGGATTTTTCCATTTGAACCTTAAAATAATTCAAACGGAAGCTAAGAGGAAATAAATATTATTTCTTGCTAGCTTTCGTTTGGGGAAGTAAATAAAAAGAATGGAGTTATAAAAACATGTGGCCAGAATTGAAACTTATTTTTGTAGCTATTGGAATCGTACTGCTGATTGCCGGATTAAATTATATTGTAAAAAAACGGCGATCGAAAAAAGTTAAAGCATCTGTTTTGGACGATTTTCAAAAACCAAACCCTTTGGTTTTGAAAGAGTCCAAAGAGAGAATAGATAAACTCTTCTCTCAACTTGGTTTTTTCCGAGATACGTATACGCAATTTTTTGGTGAAGATCGAGAGCTTGCAGGTAAGGGTTATATGTATGCTTTGATGAATATAACTGAGAAAGGATATAAAATTATTGTTATCTTTTATCCCAATTCCAACTATAACTTGGTGAGAATGTCATATGATCGAAATACTCCTTGGTATTTGATTGAAGAAATCAAGGATGAAATCGCTAAATTCTATGAATTTGATGGAGAGTTTCACAATAAAGGTAGTGGTTATCCAAGCATCGTTTGGGATCCAAATTTAAATTTTAATTTGGATTTCTTAAAACAAGATTTGTTTGATGCGGCACAAAAGAACTCGTTTTGGGAAGAAATATTTTAAGAAAGGAGGAGAAGATAATGAAGAATTTGCTAACCAATACGGTTTGTAGTGTTCCTGAATTAACAATAGTGATAACACCGAATCACATTGATATTTCACGGAAGACATTGCAAGGGGCTTTTCGTGATGCTAATTCAGATGTTTCAGCTTGGTGGTTGGTTTTTTATGCCCAGCGATTAGGGTTTGGATGGAATCGATTTTCTAAAAAAGGAATCGATAATCTTTATCTAAACGATGAGTTGGGATACCACGTCAACAATGGTGGATTTCAATTTTATTCGTTAATCACCGATGGCTGGATTACTGAAGAAGCCGGTGTTTACAGTTTCACTGTGGGATTTATCATGCGGTGTTATGAGACAAATCCCAAAATATTTCCAAAAACGACTGCTTTGGCATCTCAAGGAACAATAACTGTTGGTTGTCATAGTGACGAACCTGATTGACAAGAAGTGATCATTTGGATCGACAATTTAAAAAATTGCCGGTCCTTTTTTTGTCAAAATTCGATTACTTAATATAGTGTATAATTTGGCAGTTTCGTTTTTTGCAATTTAAAATATATAATTATGGAGGTAAGAAAAATGGATTGGACAAGTTTAGGAAAAATGGTTGAGAAAAAGTATGAAACTCTACTGAAATCAGATGAAAGGATAAATCCCGGTTTTGCTCATTTTCGGCTTCGTCCTCCAGGAATGACAATTCCTTTGGATCCTTGTTTGACTTGTATTAACGGTCTTATGGTAATGGTCGTTGATTTCAACGGCGACAAAGGAGTTTTGGAAAAATATTTTCCAGAATTGGTTGAAGATGTTAAACAAGCATTTGGTAAATCGGAAGTGGTAAAAGCAAAAACCAGAGATTGCCTGGTGTTTGTATTTCACAACGAAGGGGAAGAAGATCTTGCCGAAAATACCATAAAAAAATATCTTCGTTAAGACGAAACTACCGAAAATTGATAATGCTTTTGGCATTTTTTGATTTTCGGTTCCCTCAAAATTTACGAACCCGCTTTGGCGGGTTTTTGGTGAAATTATTACCAATTAAAAGCCGAAAGTAATATAATCCCAAAAAAGGACCACATAGCTTTCGGCTAAATAAAAAAGAAGGGGAGGAGCTAGGGATTAAAAGGTTTTAACAGGATTCTCTGCATTTTGGAGCGTTTGGGGTATTACCTTCCAATCGGCCTTGATTCTTATGTATTTGTTTGAAAAGAGTTGGATTTGCCCAAACTGGATAAGCTTTTTCCAAGATGATGGTTCCTCCATTTGTATCTTTAATTTCATAAAAATGGACTAAAGCATCATCTCGGTCAGTATAGAGAACATAAAATTCTCCATCGCTGTCTCTGTAGGTTTGACAAAAGACTTCCAGTTTTGGAATTGTTTCTTGAGTAGCTGTCTGAGGCATGGTCATGTTAATGGTCCTCCTTTCAAAAAAAATAGACGTTTTTCCCCTTCTTTAATACTTTTTAAAAGTACCACGTATCACCAATAATAACATGAGGATTGACGACGGATCAAAATATTTTTGATGCTATAATTTTGTTTATGGATAGGATTAAATTAATCAAACCAACTTTAGAATATAAAGAAAAGGCATGGGAATTCAGAAATGAATGTCTACAGGAGAGTGAAGAAATTCACGGAGATGGAGGTTTAGATAAATCAAATAATTTTGAGGAATGGTTGGAAAATTTAAAAAAAGAATCAAGTAAAGATACTTGTGGTGAAAAATGGGTATCAGCAACAACTTGGTTGGCAGTTAGAGAATCTGATGGAAAAGTTATTGGATCGATCCAATTAAGACATGAATTAAATGATTTTTTGTTAAATAGAGGTGGACATATTGGATATGAAGTTAGACCAAGTGAACGACGACTTGGTTATGCCACTGAAATGCTGAGATTGGTTTTAATTGAATGTAAAAAAATGAAAATAAATAAAGTTTTGGTATCTTGTACAAAATCAAATTTAGCATCAGCGAAAACAATTATAAAAAACGGTGGAGTATTGGAAGATGAAAGAACTTGGACAGATGGGAGTATTTATCAGAGATATTGGATTGATTTAAAATAATTTATGGAAATAAAAGTAGGGCAATTATATCGTCATTACAAAGATCATGTTTGCAAGGTAATTGGAATTGGAAGGCATACAGAAACTTTGGAAGAGTTAGTTTTCTATGTCCAGTTAGGTGACAATCCAAAATTCGGAAAAGATTCTGTTTGGGCGAGACCAAAAGATATGTGGTTTAAGAAAGTAGAATGGCAAGGAAAAAAAGTAACTAGGTTTGTGTTGATAGAAAAATGAGGTAGAATACCGACATGCAAGCAAAAGGCTGTTTGCTGTAATTAACAGAGTAAAGGAGATAGGGTAAGATGCTTTGGTTAAGATTGATCGAGGAAATTTTGGGTTTGGATATTATCCAAAATGATGTCTGTTCAAAACATAACGAAAACAGAACATCAGTCGATTTCCTGACGACAGGTAAACTACGTTTTACCGTAGAAGTGGTTGATGGCGAAGTGACCCTAGTTTTTAGAGAATACGGGGCGGAGGCGATCAAGTCTTCCAAGAATGGAAAAATTCGATCAATTTCGATCCGTGGCCAGGAAAAAAGGGTCATCGACAGAATCAGCAAGATTCTAAGAGCAAAAAGAATGTTTATTTCTTTTGAAGAGATAAACAACAAAGAACTGGTTGCAAACCATGAAAGAAAGCTGGTTTGGAACTAAAAACTTTGGCCGAGAAGGTTGCTTAAAAAACAATCGTCTCGGCTATTTTTTTAGTTTTAAAATAATTTGTTAGAATGAGTTATGATAAAAACTTTTATAGATGATAAAGATTTGTTAAATTGGCAAGAAAAAGTAAGCGAAGTTCATAAAAAAATTAATGATAAAACAGGTGAAGGATCGGAATTTTTAGGATGGGTCGATTTGCCAATTAATTATGACAGAGAGGAATTTGAAAGAATAAAGTTAGTAGCGGAAAAAATTAAAAATAATTCTCAGATTTTAGTGGTGATTGGAATTGGGGGATCGTATTTAGGATCAAAAGCAGTAATTGAAGCTTTAGGTAATGACTCAAAAGTAAAAATATTATTTGCCGGAAATAATTTAAGCTCAAAATATTTAAAAAATATTTTAAAACAAATTGAAGGTAAAGAAGTATCTTTAAATGTAATTTCTAAATCGGGGACAACTACAGAACCGGCTTTGGTTTTTCGAGTTTTAAGAGAATGGATGGAAAATAAATATGGCCAAAAAGCTAATGAAAGAATTTATGCAACTACGGATAAGGAAAAAGGAGTTTTAAAAAATTTAGCGACTAAAAAAGGTTATGAAACTTTTGTGGTGCCCAATGATATTGGAGGTCGATATTCAGTATTAACAGCAGTGGGATTATTGCCAATAGCGGTGGCTGGAATTAATATTGATGAATTGATGAACGGAGCAAAACAAGCAATGATAAATTTTGATGAAGAAAATATTTTAAAAAATGAAGCTTATAAATATGCAGCGGCTCGAAATATTTATTATAATTCTGGAAAATTGGTGGAAATTTTGGCTAATTACGAACCATCACTTCATTATTTAAGTGAATGGTGGAAACAATTATTTGGAGAAAGTGAGGGAAAGAATAAGAAAGGTATATTTCCTGCATCAGTTGATTTGACGACTGATTTACATTCAATGGGACAATTTATTCAAGATGGAAATAGAATTTTATTTGAGACAGTTTTAAATATTGAAGAAGATAAAGAAAATTTAGTAATTAATGAAGAAGAAAATGATAGTGATGGATTAAATTTCTTGGCTGGAAACACACTAGATTTTGTAAATAAAAAAGCCATGGAAGGGACGATACAGGCTCATATTGATGGGGGAACATCAAATATAATAATAAATTTACCTCGATTAGATGAATATAATTTAGGATATCTTTTATATTTCTGGCAAAAAGCTTGTGCTATGAGTGGATATTTATTGGGAGTGAATCCGTTTGATCAACCAGGAGTAGAGGTCTACAAGAAAAATATGTTTAAGCTTTTGGGAAAAACTTCTTAAATTTGGTAATAAAGATTATTAGGCCAGTAATTAAAAGTAAAAATAATATTGGAGAAAATGGAAATACAAAAAAGGAGATTGATTGACTAGGAATTTTTAGATTTTGATCGAATGAAAGCGTGGCGGTGTAGCGCCCAGGCCAAAATGGTCCTTTGAGAGTACAATTTTTTAAATCTTGACAATCAATTTGACGATAATAATTAGCCAAAACATTTAGAGGTTGAAGTTTAATTTCTTTTAAAGTTTGATCATTTTTAGTTAAAGTAATTTGACCAGAAGTTTTTAAAAAATAATTAGAATCATTTTTGACTTCTCCAGAGAATTGAAGACGACTGAAAAAAACGTCTTTAATTTTTGGAGTTATTTTGAAAATACTAATACTACCTTTATTAAAAATATTTTCTGTATTAGTAACGCTAAGTAAAATATGAGAACCAATTTTTCCACTAGCTTGAGGGAAATTAGCATTATTTTGTTTTTGAACCTGAGAGACAAAAAAAGTGTAATAGGAATCAGTAAGTGAAGTATTATTTAAGGTTTTTATTTTTAAAACTAATTGTTGTTTAGAATTGGCTTTTAGTAAAAATGGTTGACCTAAAATTAAATCAGAATTGTTGAGGGAAAAATTAATATTGGGATTGACAGGAATATTTTGATAAATGACTGACCCAGAATTACCTTGAGGTAAAAAGGGTAAAACTTCAGAATTAAGATAAATATCTTGATTAGAATTATTATTAATTTCGTAAGCTTGAATAATAGTGGCGTTGGGTTTGATTAAATATTCAATTTGAGCTGGACTAATAGTAATATTAAAATCTGACATATTTAGTATTTGGGAACGGCAGTAAAATTAATATTGTTTTGATAAGAACCTTCAGGTTGGAGAGAAGAAACATTGATTTTATAGGTAATTTTTGCAGAATGGTTTTTGACAGGATTATTCTCTGACATAAAAATTTGAGGTGGTTCACCGGTTTGCTGATTGGCAAATTGACGAAAATAAGTAGAGTCGACAAAATAATTAGAAGTACCATTGCCGGTGGCGTTGAAACCAAATCCATAAGTATTATTATTAGTCCAAACACCTGAAGTAGTTTGG
>Ga0209340_1001340_pt1 | contig 18260 bp, 18 predicted proteins | sample EPASupsiteSAE323_FD_187266 | JGI IMG/M metagenome (GOLD analysis project Ga0209340, IMG submission 187266) | Bioremediated contaminated groundwater from EPA Superfund site, New Mexico - Sample SAE3-23 (SPAdes) (version 2) | ecosystem: Environmental > Aquatic > Deep subsurface > Groundwater >... | reverse complement strand
CGTCTTCGACAATCTCAAATCCCTCGATCAGATCGGTATAAGGGAACACTTCCCGATCATGCAGAAGCTCGATTATTTCTCGGACTTTCCCTTTGTTTGACGTTGCCAAAACGATTTTCATCTCATTCCTTACAATAGACTTTAACGTTCAGTGTTTACCCGATGTTTCATCTAAGGGTGTAATATAATACTGAAAATTTTAACGTATCTAAGGTTGCACGGTGTTTAAAACGGTTCTCCCACTCTCCGCGATTCTATCGCTTCGATTCTTCGGTCTATTTCTCGTTCTTCCGGTTCTCTCTGCTTATGCCCTGGGTCTCGAAGGCGCTACCCCGTTTCTTATCGGTGTCATCGTCGGCGGATATGCTCTGACACAGGCTATTTTCCAGGTACCGTTCGGAGTCATGAGCGATAAAATCGGCCGCAAACCGACTCTGCTGATCGGATTGGTAATCTTTTTGGTCGGATCGATCATCTGTGCGGTGAGCACCGATATCTACACCCTTATGGCGGGACGCTTTTTACAGGGTGCCGGAGCCATCGGTGCAGTCATCCCCGCCATGATCAGCGATCTGGTCAATGAAGAGTCGCGCGGAAAAGCGATGGCTCTCATGGGAGGAACCATCGCGATGAGCTTTGCCGCTGCTATGGCATTAGGGCCTGTTATTGCCGCAGGATTCGGATTCTCGTCTTTGTTTTGGATCGCAGCTGTTTTATCGATTGTATCGATGATCGTCCTCTTTACCAAGGTACCGACCCCTCCGCGCATCCGTCATATCTACCACTCATCCACTACCACGAAAGATATCCTGAAAGATCCGAATCTCCTTAGCATGATTATCACCAACGGGATGCAAAAAGGGTTGATGACCGTCTCTTTCGTCCTTATCCCTATTCTTCTTATCAAGCCCGAATACGGCTTTTTGTGGGACAAAAAAGATCTCTGGCAGGCGTTTATACCGGCAATGGTTATGGGTCTTTTGGCGATGGGGCCTGCCGCAGTTTTCGGAGAAAAGTACAATAAGCCGCGTGAAATCTTTTTGATTTCGATCATCCTTTTTATCGTAGCCTTTACCCTTATGGGATTCGCAACCAAGAGCTGGGAATTTGTCGCAGGGGTTGTCAGTTTTTTCATGGCGTTTAACATGATGGAGCCGCTGGTGCAATCGATGATCTCCAAATTTGCCAAAGTACACCAAAAAGGTGCGGCACTCGGTATCGCCAACGGCTTTGCCTACTTTATGACGTTTGTCGGCGGAGCCGTCGCCGGTATCGCATTGCAGTATTCAAACCGTGAAACACTGGCTATCGGACTGATTATTGTGAGTGCGTTGTGGCTGTTATGGACCTTTAAAATGTCCAACCCTCACCGCTATTCCCATCTGTACATCTCGATGGATCACGTGGACATGGAGAAATTAAACACACTGGAACATGAACATATCGCGGAATGGTTTATCAATGAAACCGAGAACATCGTTGCAGTCAAGTACCGTAAATCGCTGATTGAAGAAGAGGCGATTAAAGCACAAATTGCAAAATAATTCTTATCGTCATCCTAGAGCGGATGACGCTTCTATTCTTCCCCCATATTCATCTATCGAAGCTATAATACTCTTTTAAAAACGGAGCAAAATTGTGATTCATAATATGGCCTATTTCGGAGTCGGTTTAATTACACTGATGTTTCTCATTTTTGTAATGAACCGAAGAAACAAATCCATTCAAGAATTAGCCCCGGGTATTTTGATCACTACCGGAATTTTTTTTACGTTTGTAGGGATTGCTATCGGTTTAGTGAACTTTAATGCCGATAATGTCGACGACAGCTTGCCTACACTCCTCAACGGGATAAAAACAGCATTTTGGGCATCGGCAACCGGTGTATTTTTTGCTTTAATCATCAAAATTTTGGACATTTTTGATTTAACTCGTACCAATGAATCTTCCGCTGTCGAGGGGATGAGCATTGATGATATCGTCACCTATCAAGCCAAACAAACCGATGTATTAGTCGAAATCCTCAGAAGCATCAAGAATATGCACTCTTCGATTGCCGCGCAGGACGACTCTTCCCTCGTGAGCCAAATCGCTTTGTTACGGGATGACTCAAATAAAAAAAGCGACGCTTTGCGTCAAGAGTTTCGCGATTTCGCTGCGACCATGGCAGAAAACAATTCAAAAATATTTATCGAAGCGCTCAAAGACGTTATAAAAGATTTCAACGACAAAATAAGCGAACAGTTCGGAGATAATTTTAAGCAGTTGAATCAAGCCGTTGAAAAAACGGTGATATGGCAGGAAAATTATAGAAATCAAATGGCACAATCGATCGAAACGATGACTTTAATCGCCTCTATGTTGGAATCTCAAGCTCACGATTACAGTATCATCGTCTCGAACAGTGCCGAATTCGAGTCGCATGTCTCGGCTATGGGACGTTCATTAGAAGAGATAACTTTCCAGCGTGAACAGCTCCAGAGTATGATCCATTCCCTCGTCAATTTTCTGGAATCCGCGTCCGATTCACTCCCGCTTATCGGTCAAAAAGTTGACGATATGACGGAGCGTTTGGTCAAAGGGATGAATGAGGCTACAGAAGAGGTCCAAAAACAGGTGACGATCCTTGATCATGAGCTTGAAATTGCCCTCAAGCGATCATTGGAAGGTTTAGGACAGCAATTGGCATCCCTTTCAAACAAATTTGTGCAGGACTATACACCGCTGACCGAGAAATTGCGAGAAGTGGTAGCATTAGCGGCTAAACAGCGATGAACGGATTAAATGGATGAGCAGCCTACCGCAAAAAAAACACCACCACAAAGAAGATTACTGGATCAGTCTGAGCGATATGATGACTTCGCTGATGATGCTCTTTTTACTGATCTCCGTCATCTATATGATCAAAGTCCAAGATAGCGTTAAAGTTCCCCAAATCTATAAAGAGACGACCCAGGGACTTAATCATGCCCTCAAAAAAGAGTTCGATAAAGATCTGATGCAATGGGGAGCCGTCATCGACAAGGATTTGACGGTACGTTTTCAACAGCCTGATATCCTCTTTGCAACCGGATCATCCGCCCTCACCCCAAGATTCAAGGAAATCTTGGATGATTTTTTTATCCGATATCTGAAAATAATGATGTCAAAACCATTTATCAACAATATTGAAGAGATCAGGATTGAGGGGCATACCTCCTCTATGTGGGAGGGTGAACCCGACCGGGGAAAAGCCTATTTTAAAAACATGACCCTTTCTCAAGAACGGACACGGGCTACTTTGGAATACATCATGACGTCCGATAAAATCAATCTAACGGGAGAGCAAAAAGAGTGGCTGATGAGACATTTCAGCGCTATCGGATTTTCTTCGGGTCACCCTTTAACCAACAAAGGGACATACCTTGTTGATGGAGAAAGCGAAGATTCTCAGTTATCCCAAAGGGTAGAATTCAGAGTTCGGACCAACATTGAACGTAAAGTCGCCGATATAGTAGAAAAATAATGAAGCTCATCAATTTTTTGGACTTTAAACCGCTCGAAAATCTCCGAACCGAAATGAAAGCTCCGTTAGTCAAACCGATTTTTATCCACCCTTTTCACAGTCACAGTAAACCGGTTAAAAGTGATCGAATAGAGATTGAATCTCTTGACGCATTGACGATTCATCCCGACGGAACACTCATCTTCGACAATACCCGCATCATTCTTTACATTGCAGATAATACTTTACTGCATCTCTATGAGGCCCCGATTATCTCAGAATTTCATATCAGTTCCTGCCCTACGATACAAGAGCTTGTTACCAGAGGTCGCCGCCTGCGCTATTTTGTCACCGCTGCCGATGACGAACAATTTGTAGTAGATGATACCAATGAGGTTAAAAAGTTAACGGTCTGCAAAGATTGCTTATTATTTCTCAATTGGTCGCAATTCGCTGATGTCGATCAAAAAAGGAAAAAAGAGATAGTTGCAACATTTACCGTCTCGTCTTTTTTTGAAAAATATCCGAGGCATCTGTAACCATCGCAGCCCTGAATTCAGAGCAGAACGGGAATTACAGCTTGATAACTCTAACGAGTGTCCCCGCTTCCAAATCTCCGTCCTCTTCACCGCAGATCATCAACCCGGCATTTCCGAGCAGGTTGGTCAAAATCGCGGAACTTCCCGTCTTTTTCCCCTCAAAATCGACCCAGTAACGCCCCTCTTCAAACGTTAGATTGCACGCAGTAAACTCGCTCTTGTTGGAGCGCTTCGCAAACGGAACTTTGAGCGTCGCTTCGATTACGTCGTATGGATTTTCAACCCCTAGCATACGGGCAATAAGCGGTGCGGCATAAAGGATGAAAGTGACGGTTGAGGAGTAGGCAAACCCCGGCAGAGAGACGATAAATTTCGATCCCCGCTGTGCCACCATCACGTGCTGCCCCGGTTTGATGTTGACCCCTTTAAAGATCACTTCGGCACCCAGTTTGGGGACGATATGTTTGACGAAATCGTAATCGCCGACACTCACCCCTCCGGTACTCACCACGATGTCGCATGAATGGATTGCTTCTTCGAACCGCTCCATTATGGCCGCTTTGTCATCCCCGACAATCCCCATCTGGACACTCTCTGCGCCGAGCTGATCGGCTAGTGCCTGCAGGGTATAGCTGTTGGAGCTTCGGATCTGTCCGGCGTGGCGTGCGACTTCTCCGATATCGAGAATTTCGCTCCCCGTTGCGATAATCGCAACGCGGGGGCGCTGAGCGACAGACACCATAACACGGTTGATTCCCGCCAAAACACCGATCTGGGCAAAGCCGAGTTTTGTCCCTTTGGCAATGAGCACTTCCCCCTCGCGGTAGCTCTCACCGACCGGACGGACGGCGAAACCGTTAGAGACCGGTTTTTCGATAATGATTACGGATCCCTCTACACGGACATTCTCGATCGGGATAAGGGTATCGGCTCCCTTAGGCATGAGTGAGCCGGTAAACGTCTTGATGCACGCTCCGCTCATAACCCCGCCGACTTCATCGGCACCGGCGGGGTTATCACCCAAAATCTCTAACGATTCATACGCTTCCTGATCGCTGTGAAGGATCGCATAACCGTCCATAGCCGAGGTCGGATGGCTCGGATAATCACCGTCAGCAACGATATCTTCCGCTAAAATCCGCCCCAATGCCTGGGTCAAAAAAATCCGTTCGCTTCGGACATCCCCGAGACCGAGAAGACTGATCATGTTTTGAGAGGTTTCATACGAAATCATTTATCGCTCCCCAATAATCCCGCACCTTGTATTGCCGTTGAACGATCCGCAGCATAAAGGCGATGACCGTCTTTGAGATCGTATTTCCAAATCGGAGCGGAGGCTTTGAAATCTTCCACAAACTTCTCGATCGTCTCCAGTGCTACGCGCCGCTTTGGTGAGAATACTGCCGCTATATAAGAGCTTTGATGTACTAATACATCGCCTCGGCTGTGTGCCATTTTGAGCTTTGCACCCAAAGGTTCTACCTTGGCTTGCCACGATTCAAACCATGCGTTTAAAATCGGCTCATACACATCGAAACTCAGTCCCTCAATCCCGTCTTCTTCCCGCACGGTACCGATAAAGGGGATATACGCGCCGTAATTGTAATCGCTCTCCTGTGCATACCAGCGGGTTATGATTTCAGGGACATTGAGTGCGCCCTCATAGAGTTCCAGCATACTCATCCGCCGCATACCGGAGGGAGAAGTGAAACTTTGTCCCCTGCTTGAAGTGTTGTATCGAGAGAAGATACAAGAGTGTCATTGACCGCGACCGCACAGTTTTCGATCCACTGCCCCATTTCCGGGTCTTCTTTTAATACTCTTGCGACATCGCGCAGCGATGAAGCTTCCAACGTTAACGGAGCCTTTTGAATCGGTCCTAAAAATTCGATTGTCACCATGACAATTCCCCTTTTTTGGGTAGTTATATTGGGGCAAATTATAGCGAAAGAGAGCTAACAGTCCCTTGTCAGGGATCAATTAGTATAATTCATTTTATTTTAGAACGCCAAAGAAATAAAATCCCTTTGGCTACGCTCGCCGCTATGGCGCTAAAGCTTGCCTTCTACGAGGCAGAAGTTTAATGCAGAAAGGAAATAGTTTGATTTTTGGAAAAATAGATTTTTTAAATCTCCTCCCCTTTCATGTTTTTATCAAACGTTATGCCCGCACTACACGGTTTCACCAAAGCCTCCATTACCACAAGGGTGTCCCCTCGGCTCTGAACAGAGAATTCGCCATGCGCCGGATCGATGCGGCATTTATCTCCAGCATCACCGCCAAAAACTGCCGCCATTTCGGGGTAGGAATCGTCGCACAGCGCGAAGTGCTCAGTGTTATCTCCCTTCCTGCCCCCGATAAAGCGGATGCCGATTCGGCAACCTCCAATCTACTCTCCAAAATCCTCGATATTAACGGGGAAGTATTGATCGGCGACAAGGCACTGCGATACTATTACGGCGGAGGCGAGCATACCGATCTGGGAGAACTCTGGTACGAGCGTACAGGATTACCGTTTGTTTTTGCCTTGCTGTGCACCCATCACCACAGTGACGAACTTCGCCGTCTCAGCCGTGCGTTTGTTTCCAAAAAGGTGAAAATCCCTCACTATATTCTGATGGAAGCGTCCCGCCGTAGCGGACTTAGCCCTGAACAAATCACCCATTATCTAAAGTTTATCAGTTATAAGGTGGGCGTTAAAGAGGAGCGGGGGTATAAACGGTTTGTAAAAGAGGCAAAAAAGAGAGGGCTAAACCCCTCTCTCGGAAAAATCAGGTATTGATCTCCCGTATCTGAGAGATGCGGGTAGCTTTAGGGGGTTGTAGGGACATTTGTCCCTGCCACTTTGCGGGCTTTGCCCGAAAAGTGCATAACATCAGTTAAATACTTAAAAGCGCTTCAATCCGCGCCAATGTCTCATCGACCCCGATAATCGCCATGACGGTATCCAACCCAGGCCCTGAGAGTTTCCCCATTAGCGCGATACGAAGAGGCTGACCGATTTTCCCGAAACCGATTTCCAACTGTGCGACTACCGATTCCATCACATGGTGATAGTCGCTCGGCAAGTGAAGTTCCCCTCCGTTTTTAAGCGCTTCGGCAAACGTTTGGAGGATTGCTTTGGACTCTTCTTTGTACCCTTTTTTGAGCGCCGCTTCATCAAATCCGCTAGGACGTACCAAAATCTCATTGATCTGATTGGCCATCTCGACCAACGTTTTAGAACGCTCTTTCAATGCATCGAGCAGGATTTCACGTTTATCGTGGCTCACGAGGATAACGCCGTGGAACTCCAACAGTTCGCACAACTTGTCGTTGGACATATTTTTGATGTAGTGGCTGTTGAGCCAATCGAGTTTCTCGACGTTGTACACCGAAGCGGAGCGGTTGATATCGCTCGGATCGAAAAGCTCCAACATCTCTTTCATCGAGAATATCTCCTGATCGCCGTGGCTCCATCCCAAACGGACAAGGAAATTGAGAAGCGCTTCAGGGGTATACCCGAGCGTTTTATACGCCATAACGTCGGTCGCGCCGTCACGTTTAGAGAGTTTTTTCCCCTCATGGTTGTGGATCATCGGGACGTGGAAAAAACGGGGGATCGGAAATCCGAGCGCTTCATACACGACAATCTGTTTCGGGGTATTGGAGAGGTGATCGTCTCCTCGGATGACATCGGTGACCCCCATCAACGCGTCATCGACGGCAACAACGAAGTTATACGTCGGCGTGCCGTCGGCACGGGCGATGATAAAATCATCCAAAATATCAGCGACGTTGAATACAACGTCCCCTTTGACCCCGTCATGTACCGTGATGGAGCCTTCCAACGGCGCTTTGATACGGATAACCGCTTCGCGTCCTTCCGGTGCAGCACCGCTAAAATCGCGGTAGCGGTTATCGTATTTCGGACGCTCTTTGCGAGCCGTCTGCTCTTCGCGAAGCGCTTCGAGCTCCTCTTTGGACATATAGCATTTGTACGCTTTACCGCTATCGAGCAACTTTTGGGCGTACTCTTGATAGATCGCCAATCGGCTTGATTGGTACTCGATTGTCCCGTCATGCTCCAAACCGACCCATTTGAACGCTTCGACGATCGCGCGTGCCGCAGCCTCATCGTTACGGCTAAAATCGGTATCTTCGATACGGAGCAAAAATTTTCCGCCGTTGCGGCGTGCCCATAGATAACTGAGGAGTGCTGTACGCAATCCGCCGATATGTAAATATCCCGTCGGGCTTGGGGCAAATCTGGTTACGACCATGGTAAAAATCCTTTTTGGATGCAATTGCGCAATTTTAGTTAAGGCTATGTTAAAAGCGGGTAAAATAGAAAACTTTGACTCAGGAGCATCAATGCGTTTGATCACCCTTTCGACTTTATTAGCCGCCTATTTATGGAGTGCCCCGATCGGCGGGGTAGCCGTATTGGTCAAAAACACTCCGATCACCCTTTTTGAAATCCAGGAGGAGATGAAACAAAGCGGCACCAACGCTAATCAAAGTGCCGATACGTTAATCCGTAAAAAGCTTGAACAGCTTGAAGCTCAAGAGAAAAAAATCACAGTCAGTTCAGCCGAAATCAATGAAGAACTAGCACGTATGGCGGCGCAAAATAAACTTTCCATGGAGCAGTTTTTAAACGCGATGCAAACGGTTCGCGGTTTGAGCGAAAAAGATTTGAGAGCAAGAGTAGAGGAGAGTATTAAAGGGCAAAAGCTTTACAGCTCTATAGCATTTTCTAAAATGGGTCAGCCGACTGCCGAAGAGGAGAATGAATACTATCAACTCCATATGGATGAGTTTTCCCGTCCGGAGAGTTTTGAGGTAACCACTTACGTGTCTCCCTCCCAAGAAGCATTGACAGCTAAAATTGCCGATCCGATGCGTCATATCGAGTCTATCGAAAGCAAAGACGAAACTATTGCATATGCTAAAATCAATCCGCAGTTGGCTCAGCTTCTGAATAAAATTCCCAACGGCTCATTCAGTCCTGTTCTTCCAAACGGCAAAAACGGGTTTATGAGTTTTTACATGCGGGATAAATTAAATGTAGTCACCGAGAATCTTGATACAGTACGTCCCCAAATTGCCAATGCGATTTTAGGAGAGAAACGAAATCAGGTTTTAAACGATTATTTTACCCGCCTGCGACTCAGTGCGGATATCAAAGTACTGCGACTTCCATAAGAATAGAGAGTTTTCTGCCTTCTAATGAGGCAAGCTTTTCAAAAAAAGATAAGTGCTTAAGCCGTGTAGCTAAAGGGATTTTATCCCTTTAGTATTCAAAAATCGTTACGAAGCCACCATCTCATTGAGGATATCGAAGAGTGTAATACTTGCTTTCTCCGCCTCTTCAAAACAGACTGCAATCGCTTTTGCATGACGAATCGGATCCTCATTCAGCAGCTGCATCGCTTTTTTCACCTCTTCATGAACTTTTTTATGCGGTTCCATCATTTTTGAATAACCCGCCGTTGAGCCGAACACCGATTTTCCTTCGCCGTTTTCATACCATTTACCAAGTTCACACGCATGGTGATCGCTGAATTCTGTACTCACTTTGCCTTCAAATCCGGCAGCATACGCATTATTTTTGAAAATCATATGATCGATCTTCGCCATATTGGTGAATATTTCATAACTGATAGATTGATTGTCCACTTTAATCCGCTCGACGTTCTGAATTAATTCAGCCAATACCGTTTTAAACTGATCCAGTTTTTGCGATGAATCCACCGCGTATTCTTCAACCCGCTCGCTGTTTTCCAGCATACCCACCGAATTTTGTTTGAGAACGCTGATATTCGCTTCGACTTCGCTGGTCGCTTTTTGAGTTCGTTCCGCCAGTTTTCGTACCTCGTCGGCGACAACGGCGAATCCCCGTCCGTGTTCTCCTGCCCGCGCCGCTTCAATAGCCGCATTCAAGGCCAAAAGATTCGTTTGATCAGAAATATCTTTAATCAACGTAATAACGTTAGAGATTTCGCTCACATTGTGATTAAGCTGCTCTGAATTGCTTCGTGAATCATTTATCATTTCAGTAATTTTGGTCATACTGGTCATAATCTCACCCGTTTGAACACTCACTTCATCCACAACCTGACCCGTTTCATGATTGAGCGTATTGACATCTTTCAAGTTCGTCATATTATTCAAAAGAGAGCTTCGGAGACTTCCGGCATTATGGATAGAGCCTTGAATCATTTGACGTGCCAATGTTAATGACATTTCATTTTTTTCCATCTCTTCTTCCGATTTTGCCTTCTCGTACACGGCCTCTTTGGCCCGTTCTTCGGCAACTAAAGCGATCTTCTCAACTTTTTCTATGAAGATATTAAAGCTTGCCGCCGCCTTTCCGATTTCATCCGTGGAAGTCACTTTCAAACGTTTACTTAAGTCGGCATCACCGCTCGCCAACTCCTGTGCTATTTCATCAAGATTTTGAATCGGCTGTGTCACCGCACGACGGACGATGATAATCAATAATACCAAAATAATAGCATCCATTACCGTCATAATGACGACTTGACGTAAGAGAGAATCTTCAGACTGATTGATTAGATTTTCAACGGTAGAAAGTTTCTTTGCCGTAAATGCGTAGGCCACCTCTTCTCCGGAAAAATCTTTGATCGCTATCGGTTCAACATAAAAATTGTCTGTTGTAAATGCCCCTTTTTTCGGATCGAAATCGGCTTTTCCGAGTTCCGATAAAAGCCCTTTATCTACCGTATCCGCTTTTACCGCCAATGTATAATTTTTCCCGATTTTAGGGGCGTCTTTCAGCTCTTTCGCATTCTTTAAATATTGGTTATCCAGAGCAATAATAAGCTCTGCATCAAAATTTTTGCGCATATCTTTGACGATTGAATTAAGCCCCTGCATAAATTCGACCGATCCGACATACTCTCCCCCCGAAAAAATCGGAGCGATGCCGCGTAATTCCAATCCCGCAACACCGATTTCAATCGCAACTAACGGTTTTTTGGTCTCTTTTACCGCTAAAATAGTTTTACGAAAACTTGTTAGATCGTCACCGTATTTCTCCGGTTTCCACACGCGCAAAAAGCTGTGTACGTCTTTGTCATGGACGTGAATTTTGATATTCCCGAATTTCGTGTTTTCTTTGTACTCTTTTGAAAGAGACTTAAGACTTTTTAGCATCGCTTCCCGATCTCCGCTCGTCAACCCGTTTACAACGGCACTGTTTTTAGATATCCCGATTGCATTAGTAATACCGACACTATTTTTAGCCTCGATCGCCTCATTAAAAATCGTCGTCATCTCTTTTGACTGGCTGGCATAGATATCGTCTCGAATCTCATGAACAGAGATGACGTAATTAATCAAAACTACAATAAATCCGATAATGATCGATGCGATTAACGGAACATGTACTTTTTGTGCAATACTGAGATTATTCATATATCTCCTTTGTGGATAGCGCTCATTTAGGTGAGACTATTATAGTACTGTTAAACTGTAAAATTAGCGTAAAGAGGAAAAATAAATGCAGACTGAACGTATTTTAGAGAGTTATGTGGTATTTTTGTGATATTTGAATAAATTATAGATTACAGCAGCTTTTAGCCGCTGTAATTTTCAAGATATTTTGTATCGAAATTGTTATTGATAAAGTCGGGATTTTTCATCATCTTCATATGAAACGGAATTGTTGTCTTAATCCCTGTGATGGTAAATTCACTCAGCGCACGATGCATACGCTCAATCGCATCGTTACGATCGGTTCCGTACACGATCAATTTCCCGATCATCGAATCATAGGTCGGAGGAACGATATAACCGGCATGCGCATGGGTATCAATTCGGATATTCCGCCCGCCCGGAGCAATCCACTGGGTGATTTTGCCCGGTGACGGCAAAAACTTGATCGGATCTTCGGCCGTTATACGGCACTCGATAGAGTGCCCTTTGAGAACTACACTCTCTTGGCTCGGAAGTGTTTCACCTTCGGCGACGCGGATCATCATTTCGATCAGGTCCAGTCCGCTTACCATCTCGGAGACACAGTGTTCTACCTGGAGACGGGTATTCATCTCCATAAAGTAAAACTTCTTGTCCGCATCGAGAAGGTATTCAAACGTCCCCGCCCCTTCATACTTGATGTATTTCGTTGCGCGTACAGCCGAAGCGTGCAGTTCGGCACGAATCTCCGGGGTCAACGCGACTGCAGGAGACTCTTCGATCAGCTTTTGGTGACGACGCTGCATCGAACAGTCACGCTCTCCGATATGCAATACATTTCCATGAGAATCAGCAATGACCTGAACTTCGATATGGCGAGGATTTTTAATGAATTTTTCCATATAGATCGTGCCATCGCCGAATGCGCCGATCGCTTCCGCTTCCGCCGCCAAAAAAGCATTTTCGATATAGCTCTCGTCTTCGACGACGCGCATGCCGCGTCCGCCGCCGCCGGCTGCCGCTTTGAGAATAACCGGATACCCGACTTCTTTTGCGCGTACTTTTGCTTCCGCAATATCTTTAATAGCACCGTCAGAACCGGGTACGACAGGGACACCTGCAGCGATCATGACATCTTTGGCTTTTGATTTGTCCGACATCATCACCATAACTTCAGGTGTCGGTCCGATAAATTTAATCCCGTGGTGGGTACAAATTTCAACAAAATGTTGATTTTCGGACAAAAATCCGTATCCCGGGAATACCGCATCACATCCGCTGATTTCACAGGCAGCAATAATAGCAGGGATATTGAGATAACTCTGGGAACTTGGTGCGGCACCGATACAAATTGCGGCGTCGGCCAGTTTTAAATACGATGCGTCTTTGTCGGCGGTCGAATAAACCGCCACCGCTTCTTTCCCCATCTCTTTAATTGTTCGGATGGCACGAAGGGCAATTTCACCCCGATTCGCGACTAAAATACGTTTGAGTTCCGCCATGGTTAAAGCTTCTCAACCGCAAAAAGTGGCATATCGTATTCAACTGCCTGAGAATCGGAAACCAAAACACTAACAATTTTACAGTCGAATTCGGCCTCAAGTTCATTCATAATTTTCATCGCTTCGAGAATACCGATAACTTGCCCTTTTTTAACGCGGTCGCCCACTTTTACAAACGGAGCCGAATCCGGAGAAGGGGCAGAATAAAACGTCCCTACCATCGGAGAAAGGATCATATCCCCAGTGTGAACTGCTGCTGCAGATTCTGCGGTAACCGCCACTGCAACCGGAGCTGCCGCCACTGCAACCGGAGCTGCCATCATTGGTGCGGCAACCGCACCGATATTTTTTTCAAGTTCAATAGAAAAAGCGTCTTGAGTAATTTTTAATTTTGAAAGAGTACTGGCATCAAACTCTTGCACAAGAGCTTTAATTTGTTTCATATCCATCGGAAGAATGCTCCTAAAAGTAGGGTAATAGATGTGTTATACTACCACAAATAAAATTAACAACGGATTGAATATGGGTTTAAAAAGCGATAGATGGATACGTGAAAAGGCATTAAAAGAGGGAATGATTTCCCCGTTTTGCGAGGATCAGGTAGGCTTGGGCGTCGTCAGTTACGGCCTTAGCTCATACGGCTACGACATCCGTGTGACGAATGAATTTAAAATTTTTACCAACCTAAACTCTACTGTCGTCGACCCGAAACATTTTGATGATATGAATGTCGTCGATTTTACGGGCGATGTATGTATTGTCCCGCCAAACTCGTTCGCATTGGCGCGAACCGTGGAATATTTTAAAATTCCCCGTGACGTATTGGCGATCTGTTTGGGTAAATCGACTTATGCGAGGTGCGGTATTATTGTCAATGTTACACCGTTTGAACCGGAATTCGAGGGGCATATTACCATCGAAATTTCCAACACCACCCCCCTTCCGGCAAAAATATATGCCAATGAAGGGATAGCGCAGGTACTCTTTTTACAAGGCGACGATATGTGCGAAACCTCTTATAAAGATAAAAGCGGCAAGTATCAGGGGCAAGAGGGAATCACTCTTCCGCGGATTTTAAATTAAGTAGTGGTATAATTCCGATAAATTTCCATGCAAGGACTCCCGAATGTTGCACGAATACCGCGATGTAATTACCCATATGAAACAAAATGATGCGGCTAATGCCCACTTTTTGAAAATTTTTGATCGTCACAATGATCTAGACAACCAAATCACCAAAGCTGAAAACGGTGACGTTCCAATGAGCGATCTTGAGCTTGAAAAACTCAAAAAAGAGAAATTGTTGTTGAAAGACGAAGCGTACGCAATGATCATCGCCTACAAAAAAGAGCACAGCCTTTAATTCTTACGATATTCGAACGCCAAAGGATATAGTTCTCTTTGGCTACACTTGCCGCTTCGAGGCAAATTTTCCCTTCTTAAATTTCTTCTAAATTTACTTTTTAGCTTTAACTCGATACGATTTATTTTTTTCAGAATTTTTGTCCAATGAGGTACGCATGACCACTTCGTATACCGCCTTAGCTGATTTCGGGCGGGCGCTGCTTAAGCGTCCGGCATTATCCGAAGGTCTTCCTATGATATCCGAGTATGCCAAACAAGTAAGCAAAGCGGAAAGATGCTCAATTTTTATCTATAATCCGAAAATCCAAATGCTTTGGACGACTTTGGCCGACGGGATAGAAAAAATTATGGTCCATGTTAATGACGGGATCGTCGGACATACCGTCAAAGAGGGGAAACCCATTTTAGTCAATAATCCCTATGAAGATGAGCGGTTTCTGCATACCATAGATAATAAAACCGGTTTTGTGACCGAAAATATCGCTTCTATCCCTATCTTTGATTCCAATCGGCGCATCATCGGTGTTTTTCAACTCCTCAACAAACCGGGAGGATTTTCATCGGAAGACATTAAATTTATGATTTTTTTTGCCCACTATATCAGTGGATATCTTGAACTGGCCATGCTTTTCGATGATCAAACGGCTTTACTGGCAAAAGGGATAGAATGAGTTTGGAAATTTACAAACGGATTGCCGATTTCGGCAAAAAGCTTGGCGAACTCGATGAACTTGAAAAAACGCTGCCGGCAATCTCGGAAGAGGCAAAAGCTATCGTAAATGCGGAGCGATGTTCTATTTTTATGGTCGATTACCCGGGAGAAATGCTTTGGACGAAACTCAGTGACGGCGTAGGGCGGATTGCGATCAGTATTCATTCAGGCATTGTAGGAGATACGGTTCGGAAAAAAACTGCCCAACTGGTCAATAACCCCTATGAAGACAGCCGTTTCTTAGCCAAAATCGATGAAAAAAGCGGCTTTCTGACCCGAAATATCCTCGCTACCCCTATCTTCAACTCACAGCAAGAGGTTATAGGGGTCATTCAATTGCTCAACAAATATCACGGAGAGTTTGATGAAAAAGACGAAGGGATTATGAATTTTTTTGCCAACTATATCAGCGGAACACTGGAGTTGGCACTGTTGATGGAGAAAAAATAGCGTTACAATAACTCTCGCTTAATCCAATGGCTGAGGACATAAAGTCCCCATACATGCTGTTTAAATTTTCCTCGGCGTGCCATATCAATATAATTATCTATCTCTTCCGGATAAAAAAGCCCCGTTTTATCATTGACTTCTCGTATCAGCTCTATTCTTCCCGACGCAATCAGCCACTCCATATAGGGATTCGCAAACCCTTTTTTCTTCCGGTCGATAATTTCTTCGCTAAGATAATTTCGGGCGATTTGTTTGAGGAGCGGTTTTGTTCCTCCGTTGCCGATTCTTAAAGACGGGTCAACGGATAGCACCGTCTCTGCCAGAATGTGATCCAAAAACGGTGTACGCGCCTCAATCGTATGCGCCATAGAGACCCGATCCAGCTTGGTTAGAAAATGTTCTCCGACAAAAAGCTTCAAATCAATCATACTGTACCAAACACTCGGGTGTTCATGAGCGCTTTGCTCGAACATTCGGCGATAGCTCTCCAAAAAACGCAATGATTCATTATCGCGGACATTACGGCGGAAAAGTTTGTTTTGCTGCAAATCGGTAAATTTATCCCCCGAGGTACGAAACAGCAGCGTATCGTCAAAGATACGCTTGTACCACTCCCACTCCCGGTTCATCGAAAAATGGCTGTGGAAATATTTTTTGAGCCAGTTTTTATGATGCAAAGAAGCCGCTTTTTCGATATCAAGATATTCGAAGTACTGACGATATCCCAAAAACAGCTCGTCACTCCCCTCTCCGCTGAGGACGACTTTGTACCCCTCCGCGCCGATTTTTTTTATGAGCAGATAAAGCGGCAGCGCCGCGGGATCATTCAACGGTTCGTCCATATGGGTTAAGAGTTCATCAAGATGTTCGTGAAAATCGTTTTGCGAAATAACGACTTCCGTATGCTCAAGTCCCAAATACTTTGCCGTCATTGCGGCATTTTTCCGTTCGTCATACGCATCGTATTCGTTGTAGCCCAGCGTAAAGACGGGAAGCTTTTTCCCCTGACGTGCCGCTATTGCGCAAATCATCGCGCTGTCCAGTCCGCCGGAAAGCAAAGCCGCTATCGGTACTTCGGTATCCAGACGCATGGCAATAGAACGGTGAAGCTCCTCTTCGATCCTGTGCAATGCATCAGAATTTTCGGTAATAGATGAACCCGGAGTATCGAGCAGATTATAATAACGGTGTTTAGTAATTTTTCCCTGCTCTGCGCAAAGCCACTCCCCGCTCTCCAATTTTTCTATCCCTTTATAAAACGTATGGGGAGGAGTCGGGGCCAAAAAAGAGAGATACGAATGGAGTGCTTCGTCATTCATGTGAACGGAAGATAAAAACGGCTTAAGTGCTTTGATCTCCGAAGCGAATGCAAACGCTGCGTTGCTTTGATGATAGAAAAGCGGTTTTTTGCCGAAGCGATCCCGTACCAGATAGCACTTATCACCGTCTATCAACGCAAATGCAAACATCCCTTCAAGATACTCAACACACCGTATTCCCCATCGCTCATACGCCGCCAATACGACTTCCGTATCACTGGACGTTTCCCATTTTAAACCGGTTAGCTGCTCTCTCAGTTGCGCATGATTATAAATCTCTCCGTTAAAGCTGATAAGCAATTTGTCCCGGCGCATCGGCTGATGGGAACGGGGATGAACATCCGTGATGGAGAGGCGATGATGGGCTAAAAAAAGGGTATTTTGTTCAACAACCCCACAATAATCCCTGCCCCGATGCTGCAAGGTTTTTAGAGCTTCGCGTGCTTTGTGAGGAGAATAATGACCGATAATTCCGAATACGCCGCACACGAAAAACCTTTTTTTGCAATTATACGCTTTTGTAGCCTAACAAAAGAAACGAAAATATTTTACTCAGTTTAAATATCTTATAATCTATCTTCAGTATTTTCGTAAAATTAGTCAAGGAAAACAACTCTACTATGTATCTATTCACCTCAGAAGTCGTTAGCCCGGGGCACCCTGACAAATGTGCCGATATCATTGCCGACAGCATTGTTGATCGCCTTATTATCGGGGATCCTAAAAGCCGTGTTGCCAGCGAAGTATTTGTAGCAGGCAAACATGTCATCATCGGTGGTGAAGTCACTTCTGCCGTTCAACTCAGCACAAAAGAATATAAACACATTGCTCTTGACGCACTTAAAAAGATCGGATACAACGGTCATCCCCATTTTACACGTGATGAGTGCCTCCATCCCGATGATGTAGAGGTACAGGTACTTCTTAACCGACAATCACCCGATATCAATCAGGGGGTTGATCAAAGTGATGGCGAAACCGGTGCGGGAGATCAGGGAATTATGTTCGGGTATGCCGATTGCGAAACGGCCAACTATATGCCAAGTGCGATCACGTATGCACGGATGCTGATGGAGAAAGTGTATCACTACGCCCTAGCCCACCCTCATAAGCTCGGTGTCGACATCAAAACCCAAGTGACGATGGATTACGGATGCAAAGATAATTTTGAAATCTGCAACCCGCAAGCCATCCATACCATCGTCGTCTCCGCTCCGTGCGTCAATACGATGAACATCGAACAAGTACGCGAATTGATCATGGAATTGATCCTCGATACGGGATTGCCGACGAATCTTTTCGATCCTAAAGAGTGCATCATCCATATCAATCCGACAGGTAAATACGTCTCCCACTCAAGTCTGCACGACAGCGGCTTGACAGGGCGCAAACTGATCGTCGATAGTTTCGGCGGATATGCCCCTATCGGCGGCGGTGCTCAAAGTTCCAAAGACTATACGAAGGTAG
>Ga0209340_1001339_pt1 | contig 18265 bp, 18 predicted proteins | sample EPASupsiteSAE323_FD_187266 | JGI IMG/M metagenome (GOLD analysis project Ga0209340, IMG submission 187266) | Bioremediated contaminated groundwater from EPA Superfund site, New Mexico - Sample SAE3-23 (SPAdes) (version 2) | ecosystem: Environmental > Aquatic > Deep subsurface > Groundwater >... | reverse complement strand
ATATGTAACCTTACCTACTACTGATAAAGCAATTTCTCTTAAAATCAACCTATTGTTTCCATTTGGATTTTTTCCGTCTGGATCACACGTTGGTACTTTAAAATTATTTGAACCTTCTTGTAACACAGTCACACCATGTTCACCCGTATAATCGGCCTGTTCATCTTTTACTGGTGGAACCATTGGTGAAATATTACCGTTTTGATTGACACAACCCATCATTATAAAAACTAAAAGTATTACCAACCACGCCCATTTCTTTTTAAAAAATTTATTTATATCCTCATCTTCACCCCTACTGGTTACCATATTATTAAACGCATTTCTGATATTTTCACCTAATTTTTTTATTCCATCTTTCACTTTTTTTATTATTCCCAAAGCTTTTATTCCTACCGCTATTATTGTTCCAATACCAGGTACTAGTGCTGTTAAATTAGCTACCATTGGTGCTAATTTAGTTGCCAAGAAAGTAGCTCCTTTACTCATCAGCCCTTTTGTTATCGCGTTAAACCCTTGCTGAAACCCTTTTTCGGCAAACATTTTTAAACCATTTTGGGCAAAGTTTCTAACAGATTCATTTCCTATTTTAGAAATAAATTTACCCCCAAAATCGGCCACAACTCTACCCATTGCCCCACCGGTCCAACCATTAATTCTATCTGCCCAACCCATTATATTATTTTGACCTTTCAAAAAATCACCCATTACTCCATCATTTCCCAAAGCCCCCATAATACTATCAAATGAAGATAATTCTCGAATATTTGTTGGTTGGTTCAATCCAACCAGTTTTTCCTTAAACCCAGCATAATCCTTTTGAATTGCTCTTATTTGTTCAGGGGTCGCATTTTTTAACAGTTTTATTGTTCCCTCAAGATCTGAATAAACTCTATCTAAATCAACACCTTCCGCACTTACTCCAGCTAAAATTTCATCTTTAATGTTTTCAATTCCTGGTCCAGTATAGTAAACATCTGCCACTATTTTTGCTTGACCTCTAACTGCACTAAGTTGGTCTTCATCTAAAGTCGAATTTTTTATTAGATAATCTTTATCTGTTTCTTCGGTGACTTTTTCCAACTCTTCTTTACTTAGTTTTGAATTTGCCACCAAATACTCTCTCTCAATTATTTCTGTTACCTGTTTTTTTCTAAATGCTTTTACTTCTTCAATATTTTTAACTTCATGTGCTCCCATTTCTTCTACTATACTTTTAGCCTCAACATCACTAATTTTTACTCCTGATGATTTAGCTACTGATTCTTGTAAATCCCTTGCCGCATCTTTTTTTGGTTTAACATTTCTACCTTTAATAATTTTTTCTGCCTCTTTTTTAATTGAGTCTTCTAACTTTTTATCACCACCCAATCTTTTTGAAGAATCCTCTCCAACACTTTTAGCCTTTTCAATAGGATCAGTTTTCCTAAAATTATCCAATTTTGAGATTAGAGTATTAAGATTTTTTTCACTTCTAGCATCAATTCCAAATTTCTTTTTCAACGATTCACCCAAAGCTCCTCCAACATCTTTGATTCCACCTCCATTTTTTTGTATTTCACCAACATATTTAGATGCTTGTCTTATATCAATTGGTGACTCTCCATTAAGTTGAACAATTTTTTGTCGATCTATTGCCATTACTAAATTATAATCAATCTACGACCTAACATCTATGATCTAACATCTAATTTATACAATACCATTCCCAAACAAGTCATCGTAATCCATCTTTTTTCCATCATTTTGAGTTTGATTTTCCGGCATTTTATTTCCTTGCTCTTCCGTAGCTTTTGGTAAAGGAGAGTCAAAAACTGGCTTTGGATTTCTATTTAATTGTGGTGGTTGAGGCACACTAGTTTCTTCACTTCTAATAAAAACTGGTTTTTTAGCTTCTGTCAAAACCACTTCTGTTTTTGGTGGTTCAAACCGAGGAGTTTCTCTGTTCACTGGAACTTCCTGTTTGTTTTCAGTTACCACATTTGGTTTAACATCTCTAAAATTACCATTCAAGTTATTTTCCACTTTTGGAGGTAAAACTATTTCTTCTTTTTTAATTTCTATTGGTTTTTCCTCTTTTATCTCAATAACTGGAGGTGGTATTATTTGAGCTGTTTTAATTTCTTCCTCTCTTTTTATTTTTAATAAATCATTTTTCTTTTTCATTACCTCTTCAGGATTAGAAGTTATTAATTTATGTTCATCTTCAGATGAAATTATTTGGATTGCTACGTGATTTTGACCAGCAAAAAATATTCCTTGACCCTTATCAGCCGACAACAACAACTGTTTTTCTCCTTGAGATAAATAAAATACTTCACCTATTAAATCTATGGCCGCGGTGTGTTGTTTTAATAATATTTGGATAGCACTATTCGTCACAATTTCCTTACCATAAGGAGTTTGTAAAAAGTCATCTACATCTTGGGTGATTGTAGTTACTCCTAAATAATATTTTCTTCCTCTTTTAACAATTCCCCTCAAAAATTGGGCAGAATCTTCATATTGCATCAAATACCAAGCCTCATCCACTACCAACAATCTTTTCTTTAAAGTCTTTTTAACTACCGTCCAGATATAATCCAACACAATATGCATTGCTACTGGTCTCAAACTTTCTTCAAGATTTTTTATTCCAAAAACCACAAAAGGATTAGTCAAATTTACTGTTGTCTTTTGATTAAAAATACCTGCAAAAGATCCTTTAATATATTTTTCCAATCTGGCTGCTAAACTTCTAGCCTTTTCATCCTCCATACCAATTAGTGATTTATATAAATCTTCAACTAGAGGAGCTTCCCTAGTTTGGGTACTTGGATCAGGTGTTATCCCTTTCATTTTATAAGCATCCATCAAAGCTCTATCCAAAATTGATTCTTCTATTGGGTCCATGGCCCCCAACATTACTTTAAGTAATTTATGTAAAGATAAAACTTTACTATTCAAAGCATTTTCACCCTCTTCTTCTACTAAAGACAAATCAAAAGGATTAATTTTTGACGCTTCTCCATAACCAAAAGCAATGTATTGTCCTCCAACAGCATCTGCCAAATCTCGATATTCATTTTCTGGATCAACTACAATTATTTCTGTTCCCAACATCAATGATCTTAATACCTCAAGCTTAATCATGTATGATTTTCCAGCACCAGCCATAGCAAAAACCACTGAGTTGTAATTTGGCATCGAAAACCTATCAAAAATTACCAAAGAACCGTTATGAATGTTTATTCCATACATTATTCCCTTATCATCAGACAAATCAGAAGATACAAAAGGAAAAGTAGTTGCCAGAGAAGTTGTATCCATGTTTCTGGTAATTTCCAATCTATCATTAGCAATTGGCAGACCCGTTATAAATCCATCTTCCATTTGTAAAGTTGCTCTTTTGCTTACGATTAATAATGATCCCAAAGCTGCTTCTAAATTTTTATTTATTTTTTCAATTTCTTCCTTACTTTCAGAAAAAATTGTTATATAAAGGCCAAATTGAAAAAATCTTTCTTCACCTTTAACCAAATCAGCCTGTAAATTCATTGCATCTTCAAGTTTTGCCTGGGTTGCTGGATTGACCAATCTTCCTCTTTGAATATCACTACTAATTTCTGCTTCCATTTCTGTTATTTTTCGTCTTAAATCATCCAAAATCTCTTTTCCATCAGTCGGGTATACATACATAGAAATACTCAAAGCTGCATCAAAATTTATCAAAGAAGATAACCAATTAATTCCCACAAATCTTGGATAAGCTACCACAAACAAAGTTCGATAATATTTATTATCAATTCTTATATCATTAAAATCTACCTCCAACGAAGCTGGAGCAATAATATCTTTAGTTGTCACTAATCCTTGTTCGAATGGTTTTTTGTTTTCATTATTATTAGTCGGTTGACTAGCTCCTTCAACTGGCTTAGTTTCCACTGTTTTTTTATTTTTATTAAAAATATTCATTTTATTTAGTATTAACAACTGGGGTATTGTAGTCAAAATTTTCTAGTTTTTGACTTGCTTCAATATCCTCGTTATATATTTTATAAAAAAGCTCTATTAATTTTGTGTTATCTAATGGTTTAATCTCCAAACCTAATCTAGAAAATAATCTTATCAAATGATCTATTTTTGGTTCTAAACTAGCTTTAGCTTTTTCTAAAATATATTCTTTAGGGAAAGGTAAACTAGTTCTATTTTTTTGAGGACCCAAAATCGATTTATAGTCAAATTTACCAGCATTTTTTAAACCCAATTCCACTGTTGAAAATCTCACTATTACATAAAAAGTTTTTGACAGAACATCGTTTCTTTTTACTGTATCTTCCACAAATTTACGATAGAATTTAATTCTTTCTTTCAATAACGGATTAGTCTGTTTACCTTCAGCATCAACCAATCTTTTTAAATATACACTGACATCTTTTACACTTGATCGAATCACTATTTGAATTGGAAAATTTAATGAATTTAAAATTCCTCCATATGCCATTACTAAAGCTGATTGTTCCGGTTCAGACAAAAGGTCAAAATTTACCGAAGATATTTGCATTACTGAAGCACATGCTCCATCTTTCAATAAAACTATTCCGTCAACCACATCCTCAATTGGTAAATGGTCTTGAGTACTTCCTTTAATAGCAATTTTAAGAGGGTCAACTGGCATACATATATATTATATTAATTATGAGCAATTATCTTGATTGGTTGAATAATTTGATTATTTAATTCAAGATTAACTCTATCAAAAGTATATCCATCTTTTTCAGCGATTAATAAATATTTTCCATTCGCTAGTGGGGTAGATGTTTTAAATTGTCCTAAAGAATTAGTTTTTAGCACCCGTGATGGATTTCCATGTTCATCCTGAATTTCCACAATTACTCCATCAACAATTTTTCCTTCACTACTTGTTGCCATTCCTACTATTACATTCGCAACTTCTGGAATATCTGGCATTGGAATAGAACCAAATACTACTTCTCCAGTTGCTTTCAATTTTTCCGATTTTAAATCCAAACCAGTTTTTGTATCTCTCCAATCATTTACCACCATTTCAGTCACATTATTTTCTTCGTTTTTTATTTCAACTTTAGGCTCTATTTCTACCTCTATTGGATTATTTTTTGTTTTAATCTCATCTACTTTTACTTCATCATTTTTTTTATGGTCGGTTAAAGAAGTTGTTTGCAGAAAATCACTCAATTTCATCCCCGATTTTTTTACTGTATTTTCCATTCGATTTCCTGTTGAAGCTTTGGTTACTGTTACTGTTTTTGTACTACTAATATCTTTTGATAAATCTAAATCCAACCAATTATCTATAGGTTTTTTCTTATAAGTGTAGATTGTTGGTGAGTAAATCGATTTTATAAAAGCTTTTATCCATACTTCCAATGGTCTGTCTTCAAAAGGTACAAAAGCTAATAAGATTCCCAACCCACCAAAAAACAACATTAATGGCCATTTAACTAAAACTATCAGTTTTGTCGAGTTAATTAACAAAGCTATTATTATGCCTCCAGCCGCCTTCAAAAACTGTTTCAATGTCATCTCTCCCACTAACTTAAATTCGTAGGATGATATCTGTTGTGGAATTGCGTGCTGTTCCATTACTAAATTCTACCGTAAAAACAATATCAATCAAAGATGATCTAATATCTTTGTCCAAATTTCTTCCCCACAAACGGTTTTACTGTTTGAAATCCAGATTTATCATTGGAATAAAGATAAAGTATCTTATCAATATAATTACCCAAATCACGATAAAAATAAATATTTTTCAAGATAATATCATCATTACCTATCAAAACTTGTTTGAGAGTGTTATCACCACTAATAGTTGTTTTAGAATGCACAATTACATTACCAACATTCATCATTCGAAAAACAAAATTAGTTGCAAAAGTTTTAACCTTAAGAACATTTTCCCAAGTTAACGACCTACTATTGACAACAAAAATATTCGATGGGTCAAATCTAATAATTCGTCGATCAGTGATATAAATTATTTTTTTTGAAAAAAGGGAATTACAAATCAAAATTCCACCAATCAACACTAAAATAGATATTAAGATACCAATAAAAACAAAAATATTAGAGATGTTTCTTAAAAAAATAAAACAAATTAAAGACAAGACTGAAACACTAACAACTTTAATGTATCCAAATATTAAAGTAATTTTGTGAGGTTTTATTGTTGAAATAACCCTTTCTCCTTCTTGTTGTCCTGAAAATAAAAATTTAGTATATTCTTCCATTACATCAAAGTTTATCATAGTCAAAAAATAGCTTTAATTTTTGATTTGATTTTTCGTAATCGCTTGAATCAAACCAATATGTTTGCCAACCCATCTTTTTAGGTATTTCTAAATTTTCAATTCTATTATCAACAAACAAAATATCTTTACCTTTAAATCCCAATTTTTTTTCTGCAATTTCATAAATTTTTTTATCGGGTTTTCTACATTTTTCTATTGAAGAATCAACTACAATCCATCCAATATTTGGAATTAAATTATTTTTTCTAATCAAATCAAGCATCTCCGGATACATATTTGTCAACAAACCTAATTGATATTTATTTTTAATATTATTAATAATTTCGCCAATTCCTTCATTTTTACAAAATCTGTCAACAAAATCTTTATTTATTGAATAATTTTTAGGAAATTTAATTTCAAAATTTTTTTCTGCTAAAAGTAAAAAATCTTCTACACTTCTTCCTGAATCGGCCTCTTTGGCAAAATTGTGAAACATTATATCTATCTTTTTTTTATCTTCTTTCTTTATAATTCCCCATTCTTCTGTTAATAAATCCCAACTACTAGTCCCACTAAAGTCTTTGATCAATACTCCACCAATATCAAAATAAGCAAACTTCATTCCCGATTCTACCTTATTTATCTTATAATCACTATATGTCTAAGCTTTTAATTATTGATGGCCACGCCGTCATCCATCGTGCTTATCACTCTATTCCCGAGCTCACCGTCAATGGTCAACCAGTCAATGCTCTTTATGGATTTTATTCTATGCTTTTGTCGGCTATTTCCCAAATCAACCCCAAATATTTAATTGTTTGTCTCGACTCTCCTGGTCCAACCTTTAGACAATCAGAATTTGTTGGTTATCGAGCCAAACGAAAAGCTCCTGATCAAAATTTGATATCTCAACTTCCATTATTAAAATCAACTCTAGAACAGGCCAATATCAAAACTTTTGCTATGGGTGGTTTTGAAGCTGATGATCTTATTGCCACTGTTTCCAAAAAAGCCGCCAAAAAAAAGTTTATTGATGAAATCATAATCATTACTGGTGACAAAGATTTAATGCAATTAGTCAACAAAAAAGTTCATCTTCTCATGCCACTTCGAGGACTTTCCGAAACCAAATTTTTTAAACCAGAGGATGTTTTTGAAAAACTTGGTGTCAATCCTAATCAAGTGGTCGACCTAAAAGCTCTAATGGGGGATATGTCTGATAGTTACCCTGGAGTTGCTGGTATTGGTCCTAAAGCCGCCACTGATCTTTTAACTGAATATCAAAATTTGGATAATATTTATGCCCATATTGATGAAATTAAACCAAGTGTAAAAGAAAAATTAGTCAAAGAAAAAGACAATGCTTATCTTTCTCAAAAATTAGCCGATCTTATCTGCAATATTCCTCTCAAATTTAAATTTGCTGAGACCAAATGGGGATTACCTATTATTTCTGGTTTAGATTCTCTTTTTAAGACTTATCATTTTAAATCTCTTATTAGTCGTCTTTCTTTATTTAATCAAAAAGTTCAACCAAAACAACATAGTTTATTTTAAAAATATGTCAAAAAAACTAAAAATCGCTCTAGTTCAAGACTATATTAAAGAATTTGGTGGTGCCGAAGCTGTTTTTGAAACTCTTTCCGACATTTTTCCAAAAGCTTCTATATATACTTCTATCTATCGACCTAAATTTTTAGGTCCTCATCGAGAAAGACTAGAAAAGAAATGGCAAGGACGTATCCATCAAAGTTTTTTTACCTATATTCCTTTTGTTCACAAAATTATTTCTCCTCTTCGTCTTTTGTCTCCATTAGCTTTTAGATCTTTTGATTTTTCTAAATATGACATTATTATTACTTCGGCCACAGGTGCTTATTTCCCCAATTCTTTAAACAAAAAGTCGGCCAAGCTTATTTGTTATTGTCACACTCCTCCTCGTTACCTTTATGGTCTCCCCACCGCTAGAAAATTTACCAAAAACAAAATTATCAGATTTATTGTTGCCATCCTTAATCATTTTCTTCGTCTAAAAGATTTTAAATTTTCTCAAAATGTTGACCAATATCTTGCCAATTCTCGTACCACTGCCGCTCGTATTCAAAAATTTTATCGTCGAGATGCTTTAGTCATCAATCCTCCAATTGATCTTCCTAAAAACATATCATCTCAAAAAAAATCAGATTATTTTCTCACCGGTGGTCGTCTGGCTCGTGCCAAACGTTTTGACATTGCTATTGAAGCCTGCAATCAACTCGGAATTAAATTAAAAATATTTGGTCGAGATTTTGCTGGTGTTTCTGATGAATTAAAACAATTAGCTGGTCCAACTATTGAATTTCTTGGAGAAGTTGACAATGAAACTAGGTCCCAACTTTATAGTCAAGCCAAAGCTTTTATTTTTTCTGCCGATCAAGAAGATTTTGGCATGGTCCCAGTTGAGTCAATGGCTTTTGGTTGTCCAGTTATTGCTTATAGAAGCGGGGGAGTTACTGAAACTGTCGTCGAAAACAAAACCGGTGTCTTTTTTGATGAATTAACAGGTAAATCATGTGCCCAAGCCATTCAAAGATTTCAAAAATTAAAGATTAAACCATCTGATTGTATCTCCCGTGCCTCCGAGTTCTCGACTAAAGTCTTCATCTCCAAAATCAAAAAATTAATTTTATCTTTCTAGCCATTTTTCGGCATCCAAAGCTGCTCGACAACCTTCACCAGCCGCTACAATTGCCTGTTTATGTTTAATATTGACACAATCACCAGCAGCAAAAATTCCTTCCACACTAGTCATAGTCACATGTTCTTTATTTTGCCCTACCAACACTTGTCCAGTTTCACTTAAATCAACCATTCCTTTCAAAAATTCTGTTGCCGGACTACTTCCAATTGCCACAAATAATCCATCCAATGGCAATATTTTTTCTTCTCCAGTTTTATTATTCAAAACTGTTATTGATTCTAGTTTCTCTGTACCAGTCACTTTTTTAACTTCACTATTCCACCAAATTTCTACTTTTGGGTTATCCAAAACTTTCTTTTGTTCAGCAATCGACGCTCTAAGTTCTTCTCGTCTGTGAATTAAATATGCTTTTTCACAAATCTTCCCTAAGAAAGCTGCTTCTTCACAAGCTGTATCTCCACCACCAATCACTGCTACCGTTTTTCCTCTAAAAAACATTCCATCACAAGTAGCACAACCACTAACCCCATGACCAATTAATTCTTTTTCGTTTGGTAAATCCAACCATTTAGTTGCTGCCCCAGTTGCCACGATTACTGCCTTACATTCAAGTATTTCTCCATTATCTAGTTCAATTTTAAAAGTATTTTCTTTACTTATTTTTTTTACCAATCCATTTTTAATTTCTACTCCCAAGTTTTTTACTTGTTGTTGCATATCCATCATCAATTTAATTCCACCAGTTCCATTCGGAAATCCTGGCCAATTATCAACTGAAGTAGTGATTGTTAACTGTCCACCAGGTTGATTTCCCGCTATCACTACTGTTTTTAAATCTGCCCGAGAATTATAAATAGCCGCTGTCAAACCAGCTGGCCCAGAGCCAATAACTATTGTGTCAAAAATTTGGTTATTTTCATTCATGAGATTATTGTAGCATCTCAATTTTCTTTACTTTTTGATTAAATTCCTTGATACTTTAATTAGTCTCTATGATTAAAAAAACCAGGTTTGCTATCAGTTTAGTTTTTAAAATTATCCAAAACAAAAAGAGATTTTTCTTTTGGTTAAGTATTAGACTGTTTTCCGCTTTACTTCCTTTATTAAGTACTTATCTTTTTTCCAAAGTTATTGCCGATATCGAAAACAAAACTGTTTTTAGTTCTATTTTCTTTCTTATGTTACTCATATTAATCGTTCGTATAGTCGATAATATTTCTCGTCTTCGTTCTATTTTTAAACTAGATGAATGCATTAGCGATATTGGTTTTGATATTCATAATTATTTTGTCAAAGATTTAACTGCTGAAACCAAAGAAGAACGTCATAAAAGTATTCAAGCCATTCGAAATTTTGCTGACGCTGCTAATGTTACTCTTAGTCTTTTACGTCAACCAGGTATCGATAGTTTAATTTCTTTAACCATAATTCCTGTTATTTTATTCTTTGTTGATTTCAAGGTTTTTGTTCTGGAAATTTGTTATATTCTTATTTATCTTTTGATTGATCACTACACCACTCAAAAATATTCTAAATATCGCAATATTCAAAATACAAAAATAGAAAATTATTACGGAAAACTCCAAGAAACTAATGATATAGAATTGGAACAAAAAACTTTTACCCGTCATTTTAGTCGTCTTTCCAATTGGAATTTTATTGAATGGTCTTTACTCCAAAGTACTGCTGTTTTTTTCTACACCATAATCTTAGCTTATTGTATAATTGCTGTTTTTAGCGGTTATAAACAGATTTCTGATGTGGTCTTAATTATGGGTTACATTGTCTCCACTCAAACATTTTTAAATTCATTTTCTGATATTCGTGACAGTCTGGCTGACACCACAGTCGCCATCGAACATTTAGCTAATAATAAAAATATTGCCGTTCTCGATTTCAACGACCTCGTCAACGATACTTTTACCACTTAAGTTATAATAAGCCATGCCTGAGCTTCCCGAAGTTGAAACAGTTCGTCTTTTTTTAGATCAACATATTTTAGGAAAAACTATTTCTAGTATCGAAATTTTTAGTCCAAAATCTTTTGTTGGTGATCAAAAAAATGCCATAAATCAAGAAATAGTTTCCACTTCTCGTTTAGGCAAACAACTGTCTCTTCATCTAAAAAATGGTTTAATTTTACTTTTTCATCTAAAAATGACCGGTCAAGTAATTATTGGTGATTCTGTATTTGGTCACCCAACTCTAAAAGAAGATAAATCTGTTTTACCTAATAAATCCACCAGAGTTGTTTTCACTTTTTCTGACAATTCTAAACTTTTTTTCAACGATCAACGCAAATTTGGTTGGGTCAAAGTCTTAGATAAGGATGAACTTGTCGAAGCCCAAAAAAATGTTGGTGTTGATGTTTTAAGTTCTGCATTTACTGACGAATATTTTTACCAACAACTTCAAAGCACTTCTAGAAGTATAAAAGTAGTTTTATTAGATCAATCAAAGTTTGCTGGAGTAGGTAATATTTATGATAATGATGCTCTTTTTCTTTCCAAAATAAATCCATCCCTTCCATCAAATAAAATTACAAAAAAACTAGCCAAAATTCTTCGTCAAAGCCTAATTGATTTAATGAAAGAATCTCTTTTTCATGGTGGTTCGACAGCCAAAGATAATAAATATATTCATCCTGATGGTACTAAAGGGGAACATCAATACCATTTTCGAGTTTATCAGCGAAGTGGGGAACCTTGTCTTGTTTGCCAAACTCCAATAAAACGAATCAAAATCGCTGGCCGCGGCACCTTTTATTGTCCAAGGTGTCAAAAATAAAGAATGATAAAATACTCTCCATGAGGCAGGAAAGTATCAAAATTGATGAATCGAGAGCTATTGAAGTAATTACCAGAACTGTAAAAGCCAAAAGAGATCATACTTTTATATTTGAAATCCAAAACGAGTTTCCAGAAGAAAAATTTATAAAATTGATGGGAGAAATAGGAGAGAATAATCCAGATTATTCTTTAAATTCTTTATTTTTAATAACGCCATTAGTACGAGGCGATGATACTTTTAAGTTTTTTGAAAGAGTTACTAATTATCCATTAGTTAAAGAAAATTCTTGGATATTTGAACCACAAAAAGTAGTTGATGCTCATAATTCAGGTATTGATGTAAAAGAAGTTTGTCGACAAACTTTACGTCCAGGTAGTTATTCTGGTAGCTATCTGAATCAATGGGTTCACAATTGTCAGATTTTAGTTGATCACTATCAGGGAAATGTTAGGCAATTTTTTAACATTAATGATAATAATGCCAATGAAATTATTAAAAAATTAGTTGTCAAACCTAGAGCTAAAACGAAAGAAAAACCAGAATTTAGAGGTTTTGGTCCCAAAATTGCTACATTAACGGTTCAATGGGCCAATCAATATTTTATTCCTTTAGAAGATGCTGATTTAATTGGAGTACCTGTAGATTTTCAAGTTTCTCGAATATTAATTCAGACAGGTGCTATAGATATTGTCGATCCTCAAAATGTTTTTCAAATTACTCACAAAACTATTTTGCCTTTAATTAAGGATATTTGTAAAAAAGAAGATATTAAACCTAAAGATGTTTCGGAAAGTTTATGGCTAATTGGTAGTCGTTGTTGCAATAGCCAACGACACGATTTATGCCCCATAAGTGATTTGTGTAATGGAGCCATTTCTCGGGAAAGTTACGATAAAGAAGGGAAATTCTATCCAATAGATACAAGAAAATAAATTTCCTTATTGACGTTATTTTTATTTTTTTATATAATCAATTCGGACAAGATTAGTCCGATATAAATTAAATGAAATTATCTACTAAATCCCGTTATGCCCTTAGGGCTTTGGCCAGTCTAATTGATCAAGGTTGTTGTTGTTCCGTCAAAAAAATTGCCAAAGATGAGCATTTATCTTCAGATTATCTCGAAAAAATTTTTGCTAAGCTCAAAAAAGCTGGTGTTCTTGAAGTTGAACGAGGTGCTTCTGGTGGTTATATGCTTTCTCGTGACCCCAAAGATATTACCTTAAAAGAAGTAATTGGTGCTCTAGAAAAACCAGAATTTTCTTGTCCTGATATTTGTACTTGTCATAGTAAAAATCTTTATCAACAAATTCAAACCGGTTTTAATCAAGTTCTTAGTTCAATCACTCTAGATTCAGTCGATAATTCCCAAAAAACTGTTTATCTTGATTATGCCGCTTCCACCCCAGTTGACCCTCGAGTGTTATCTACTTTAATCACTTATTTTGACTCCAAATATTCTGGTAATTCTTCTTCTCTTCATCAATTTGGTCTAAATGCGGCTCAAGTTATTGAGGATAGTCGTACTACTTTTGCCAAAATATTAAATGCTAAAGAAGAGGAAATTATCTTCACTTCTTCAGCTACCGAATCCAACAACACTGTTTTAAAGGGCGTCGCTTGGGCGTGCTCACAAAAAGGTAAACATATTATTATTTCTTCTATTGAACACGATTGTGTTAGAAATTCAGCTCAATGGTTAAAAACCCAGGGTTTTGAAATTACCCAAGTTCCAGTTGATAAAGATGGTTTTATTGATTTTAAATTTTTGGAAAAAAGTATTCGTCCTGACACTATTTTAGTTTCCATTATTCATGGTAACAACGAAATTGGCACTATTCAAGATATTGGGAAAATAGGCAAACTTTGTCATTCTAGAGGGGTTTATTTTCACACCGATGCTTCCCAAAGTTTTTCCAAAGTTAAAATTGATGTCCAAAAAAATAATATCGATTTTCTCACCATTTCTTCTCAAAAAATTTATGGTCCAAAAGGAGTTGCCCTTTTATATATCAAATCAGGATCAAAAATTACTCCACTTCTTCATGGTGGTGGCCACGAATTTGGACTTCGTTCCTCCACGGTCAATGTGCCTTTAATCGCTGCTTTCACCAAAGCTGCTCAAATTGCCATTGATTCTATGGATTCAGAAAACAAAAGACTTACCCAACTCCGAGATTATCTAATAAAAAATATTCTTAAAAATATTCCAGATACTCACTTAAACGGTCCTATCAAAAATCGTCTTTGTAATAATATCAATGTTTCTTTTGACAAAATTGAAGGTGAGTCTATTCTTCTTGATCTAGATATGAATGGCATTATTTGTTCAACTGGATCCGCTTGTTCCTCCCATTCCCTAGAACCTAGTCATGTTTTATTAGCTTTAGGACTCAAACCAGAGCAAGCTCATAGCTCTATTCGTTTTAGCCTTGGTCGTTTTACTACCAAAAAAGATTTAGATTATTTGTTAACAATTTTGCCTCAAACTATCCAAAAAATGAGGCAACTTTCACCATTTAAATAATATGACCCAAGTCGGTTATTCCAAAAAAGTTTTAGAACATTTCAAAAACCCTCACAATTTTGGGGTTATTAAAGATGCCACCACTGTCGGGCAAGTTGGCAATCCAGCCTGTGGTGATGTTATGAAATTATATTTAAAAATTGATAAAAACAAACAGGGCCAGGATTTTATTAAAGATGTTAAGTTTGAAACTATGGGTTGTGCTGCCGCTATTGCCACCAGTAGTGTGGTTACTGATCTCGCTAATGGAAAAACTATAGAAGATGCTTTAAAACTTGACAACAAAGATGTTATTGAGGCTCTTGAATATCTTCCCAATATAAAAATTCATTGTTCTCTTTTGGCAATTGATGCTCTAAACGAAGCTATTTTTAACTATTATCAAAAAACCAATCATCCAATTTCAGAAACTCTTGCCAAGAAACACGATCGAATTACTGTTTGTCAAACCCGCCTACATGACAAACATCGATAATAAATTTTCTTGTCCAGATTGTCATCCTCAAAAAAAATCTAGTCCATTATTTTTAGTTATTTTTATTGTCTTAATTATCCTTCTTTTTCTTTTCAATCAATTTAATATTTTGCCCTTACTTAGTCTTGACTCCAATAGTTCTCTTCCTTTATTTTTTCTTCTCGGTGTTTTGGCTAGTCTTTCCAGTTGTAGTGCTGTTGTTGGTGGTTTATTACTCTCTATCTCTCCCAATTGGCCCAACTTTAAATCTCATTTAACCTTTAATCTATCTAGAATTATCACTTTTGTTGTTTTAGGTGGTTTACTTGGATTAGTTGGATCTTTTATCAATATTTCTTCATCATTTTTTCCACTCGTAATCATAATTGTTTCTTTAGTTATGGTTTATTATTCTCTACCACTTTTGGGTATCAATTTTCCAAAATTTTCTTTATTTCCTAAAAAAATATTAAATAAAACTTTTTCCCAAAATCTTTCACCACTTATTTTTGGTATTCTAACTTTTCTTTTGCCTTGTGGATTCACTTTCACAGCTCAAAGTTCAGCCTTAATTTCGGCCAATCCGCTTCGCGGCTCTTTAATTCTTCTTCTATTTGTTCTAGGCACCACTCCAAGTCTTTTAATTATTGGTTTTTTCAGTTCTAAACTTTTTAAAAACCCCACGTTTTCTCAAAAATTTTCTATTTTAGCTGGAATTCTTATTCTGTTTTTTGCTCTTTCCAATATTTTTACTCAAACCAAAAACTTATTTCCTTCAAGAAATAATTCATTGGCCACTATTTCTGATCAAAAACAAACCATTAATATGACTGTCACTAATTCTACTTATTCTCCAAACTATTTTGAAGTCAAAATCAACACTCCAATCATTTGGCAAATCACTCCAAAGGGTATTACTAGTTGTACTACAACCATAATTTCTCCATCAATTTTAGATAAACCCATAAAATTGTCACCTTATCAAACTACTTCTGTTGAATTTGTCATTAAAAAACCAGGAACATACCGTTTCTTTTGCTCTATGGGTATGGTTACTGGGATTATAAAAGCAGTCGACTGATTATTAATTTAAAAGGAGGCCACATGGCAGCATCTAAAAAATGTAGTTGCGGTTGCACTAGCTGCAATTGCGGTCCTAAATGTTCCTGCGGTTGTAATTCTAAAAAATAACCGCTCCTTGATAGCCCCGTTCATCGGGGCTATCTTGTTGTTATAATTTATACATCTTATGTTTCTAGTAAAAGTAGCTTATGCTCAGTGTCCAGTTTGTATTGTAACTGTTGGTGGGGGAATGATTCTGGCCAAAAAACTTGGTATCGACGATTTTTTGGTTTCACTTTGGATTTCTGGTTTAAATACTGCCATTTCTTTTTGGTTAGCCACAAAAATTAAAAATAGATTCTTAGGAAATCCTCTAATTCTTTCAGTTTTAATGCTTGGTCTGACCCTTTCTTATTTTATTTTTACCGACCAAACCGGTTCTGTTGGTAATCAATTATTAGGTATAGATAAACTTATTTTTGGCCAAAGTTTAGGATTATTAATCTGGCTTTTGGGTATTTTCATTGATCGCAAATCCCGTGTTCTAAATGGTGGTAAAATTCTTTTCCCATATCAAAAAGTCGTCTTTCCAATTAGTATTCTAATTATTCTTACTTTATTATTTAAATTAATATTTAAACTTTAAACTCATAATTATGAAATCATCTGATCTTCAAAAATTTATTGACAAAGCCAAAAGCTTAGAAAAAGGTCATTCTCTCGATCTTTCTTCTGGTGAAGATTTATCCGTAGCCATCATGAATCTTATTGGAATTGAGGAACATATGTTTTTCACTTCTCAAAAACTTGGCGATACTAAATATATTGATGTTTTAAATACTGCTAGGGAAATGAGAAAGGAGCTCATGAAAAAAATCGTTAAGGAAGGTCAAGGTGAAGTCTGGTGTACTAGCAAACATCTTTTATCAGCTTCTATGCGACTTATGGAAGTCGGCACCAAATCTCTTACAAAGGGCGACAAAAAAGAGGCCAATGATTATTTTAAAAAATCATACGATCTTTATAATCTTTTTTGGGGTTTAAACTTGGGTTTAGTCAAATCAGATTCAAAAAAAGCTAAATTTGAAGAAAAACCATTACCAACCAAAGATTTTTTAGGAAAAGTCGGTCAAACCATCAATAAAATTTTAGATTGTTGCCGAGAATAAATTTCTCAAGCTAATTTATCAATATCTTTTATTACCACTGTCCTTTTCTTATTTTCCAAAATACCTTTTTTCTGCATTTTAAGAATTTGTAGGGTTACTGTTTCTCTGGTTAATCCAGTAATACTAGCCAATACTCGATGTGGAATATTGAAATCTATTAAAACTTCTTTACCTGATTTTTTTCCAAAATTATTAGCCAAATCAGTTAATAAAATTTTAACTTTTGTGTAAGCATCAGCCAAAATTAATTCTTCTGTTTTTAAAGATAAATCAATTAATCCTTTAATTACTTCTACATAAATTTCATCTTTTAAAAAATTATCAAATTCACTAATTGGGATTGCCCAAGCTTCCATATTAGTTACCGTTTCTACAAAATATTGACTTTTACCTTCAGTAAAAGCAGTCACCCAAGAATATAACCACATTGGTTTTAATATTGGCCAGCTAACTTCTTTATTCTCATTGTTCGATTGATAAACCCTAGCAAACCCTTCCTTTTCAATTATCACTTTATCAAAAGTATCTCCAGGTCTTACTAATACCTGGCCTTTTTTGTATTTTATTGTCTTATATTTAGTCAAGAAATCTTTTAATTTATTCATAATTAGTCTTAACTTTTAAGGGTAAAGATGATTATACCATTCCAATTTTATTCATGTCTTATCTTTAGATTTATTATTTCGATTTACCGTGGTATTATTACATCAATATGGCGGAACGTACAGCAATAAATAATTTTTCTCTGTCTGATTCTATGAATAGACAAGAATTGACCGAATCTCCTGTCTTAAAAGCTGCCGAAAAGTCTTACGAACAATTACAAAAACTCAAAGAAAATGCATTTATCGATAATTTAACTGGCGCTTATAATCAAAATGCTTGGGCTGATTTTCAAAGTCATTTCGATCAAAATCGTGGCGGTAAAACTAGTATAGTTATGATTGATATCAATGGACTTAAAGATTTAAATGATAGGGAAGGACATTCCGCTGGCGATGAATTTATTAAAAAAACTGTTTTGTATGTAAAATCGGTATTTTCTCGAACTGGTGATAAGGTTTATAGAATTGGTGGTGACGAAATTGGCGTTGTTTGTGATTATATTCCAACAAAAAAAAGAGATGAATTCAATTCTTATATTTCTGGTCATTTTAATCCCGACGTAGTTGGAGAATTGGGTTTAGATTTTGCTTATGGTACTGCTCACACTGATCCTCAGCAAGACATGTCAATCAAAAGTACAATCTTTCGTGCTGATATGACTATGTATGATAATAAAAAGGAAATTAAAGCTGCTAACCCAGATAAATATTCTCGATAGCCTTA